>Ga0209536_100014316_pt1 | contig 11403 bp, 10 predicted proteins | sample DeeMarSeWOR28_12_FD_187461 | JGI IMG/M metagenome (GOLD analysis project Ga0209536, IMG submission 187461) | Marine sediment microbial communities from White Oak River estuary, North Carolina - WOR-2-8_12 (SPAdes) (version 2) | ecosystem: Environmental > Aquatic > Marine > Intertidal zone >... | reverse complement strand
ATCTGTCGGAAACGTCCTTATCAACCGAAGAGCAGGAAAGTGTTGTAGCACTGGCCCTGAAGGTATTGGCCAAGCGCAATCAGCGCGGGGAAGCAATAACTTCACCTGCCGACACCAAGCGCTATCTTCAACTGAAAATAGGTGAACTGGAGCACGAAGTCTTCGGTGTGATCTGGCTAGACAACCGTCACCGGATTCTTGCCGATGAAATCCTGTTTACCGGGACAATAAATGGTGCATCCGTGTATCCCAGGGAAGTGGTAAAGCGGGCAATGCAGGTCAACGCAGCGGCCGTGTTGCTTTATCACTGCCATCCGAGCGGGGACCCGGAGCCCAGCCGGACAGATGAGGTAATTACGAATCGACTAAAGGAGGCACTCACGTTCGTCGAAGTACGGGTGTTGGATCACGTAATTGTGGCTTCAGCCGACACCACCAGTTTTGCCGAACGCGGTCTCCTTTAAGGTTCGACCCGGTTTGACCATTACCAGCAGCTCTTTTTCGAGCCCTGGTCGCCTTGTTTCAAGGTGAATTCTCTCAAATACCGCTTCAATCGGGCCTGGTGACATGCTTGAGGGGAGCGGATTCGTTAAACTTTCAATAATCCTCTGAAGGAGGTGTTATGGAAAACGAGAAAGAAGACAAAGTTGTCTGGCCGAAGTCGCTTGGCGAGATAGGAGCCGTCTGTGAAAAGGACGATCCCGCCTCCAGAGCGCACTTGGTGCTCGTGGACTTTACGCACCAACAACAGAAGCAGATCGTTTGGAATGAAATGAAGAAAGTCGGAAATGGTTTCAATGAAGACATCGCCGAAATTTTCAAAACATTTTCTGTTGCCGAGCTCCGTGTACATATCCAGGGTGTCGTAATTCCGCGCCCTGAAGACGTTGAACGAGAAGCGAAGGTAGAGCCTGTCAGAGCACACAGACGGGTAAACGCTGCTTAAACTTATTAGCCCCGCATTCGCGGGGCTTTTTTATTGCTCCACGTAGTCCCCGACATATTCCCCGTAGGTTAACGATCCTGGCCGTCAGGCTATGGCCAGAAAATGGGTTAATGTGTCAATATTTGACCAACAGTAAATCTACTGGCTGCACAACCGAGATCCAGCTAGACGGTCAATTTGTCTCCGCCTTGTCGTCCGATGGCGGATAAACTATATCAGCCCCTGTATAGGCAGTTTGTTTAAGTTGTTCAATCGAATCTTGTAGCGGTTGGTGCATTGCAAGGATTAGTTCATCAACCGAATCCATTTCGTCGTCAATATTCTTTAACACTATTTCGAACTTTTGTTCGCAAATTGTAGTGAAAACATCGGTGTGAGTATCGAAGAAGTCGTATTCTCTATAGTCGTTGTAATACCATCTTAAAACTTGCCTAAGCAATACTACTTCCAGTTCTCCGGCCAACATCGATAGTCGAAGATAACCGTAATAATCATCAAATTCCTGATCCTCTTTGTCGAGAATCTTGTGAAGTATCTTTTGTTGCTCTACGTTATAATTAAGAAATACGGTTTCACCAAATATTCGGGTCTCATTCGCCTCTAACAGTAATTTACGCAACGCGATTTTCTGTTGTGTAACATCTCCGTCAGTTAGCGCTCTTTCCAATTTCTCGATAAACTCTTCCTCCCAATTTGACAACAACTTGGGATATTGTTGCCACTCAGAGATAAATGGCGGATATGGCATAGCTAGAACAGCTATGAAATTTCTTATCCCCTCATCATCTAGAGTCTCTATTAAACCAGAAGCACCGCCCCTTACAAATTTAATTATTGTTTTAGGTGATACGGCCCCCCCAAACATGGTCTTGATTGCGGTGAATATCCCCATACTTTCCTCCCGGTGTTCTGTTTGAAACTCAGAAAAACTTTGTCTGCCGAAATCTGAATTTGTCTTGGCGGCAAGCAGATCGGTAGCGTTCTTAATTTTTCTTTTTCTAGTTTCTCTGTATCCATCTTACCGAATTCACTAGCACCTCGCGCCAGCATCCGCGGATGCAGAACAAATCTTAAGAACATCCATAGACATCACCCGTCTGGGTAGCGATTTTTCTCAATGAGTTCAGCAACAGACTCATAGTATGCGTCGGGGCTGGTGTCCTTGAGCGCATCAAAATCGTTGTACCCCCATGCGACCACCCCGTACGGCATACCAACTTTCTGCGCGGCGCCGATATCCCGGATTTCGTCCCCAACAAAGATTGCTCGAGACAAATCAACGCCACTTTTCTTTACTATCTTTTTAAGTTTCTTTGCTTTCCCGAAAACCGACACACCGCATTCGAAGTAATCGATACAGGCAGACAATTCCGGACCAAGAATACGGCGGACATTCTGTTCTGAATTAGAGCTGACGATCCCTACGGGAACGCCGTCGTGGTCGAGCGCACGCAGCAAGCGATCGACGCCATCAAAGAGCGAGATTTGGTCAATGTCGGCGGCCATCATCGAACGCAGTCTTGCTGCGATTCTTGCCGTCTTCCACCGGCTAACTTTGCGGTCTTTGTACAACGCATGGGCATTAGAGAGCCGCAGGGCCTTGATCTCGTCCTCTTCGATCCTCCGGTAGTTAAAGGGACCGGCGAGATGGTTTAGTGCGTCGATAAACCAGTCGAACGTATTGGCAAGGGTGCCGTCGAAATCGAAGATGATCAGGTCGTATTTCATGCGACTAATCTATCGTTGATTCAAAATGGCATCAAGCAGCTTGACAATGGTATAAGAAACGTGGAGATCGGAAATACGTGGTAGACCCTACGAGCACATGGGGAGACAAAACTAACGGTACTCCAGATAATCTAAATAGGTATCAACCAGAGGAAGTTTCCGTGAAAGCCTTGGCCTTATCTTCCTGGGTTGGGCGTGGTACTTTCGACGCGCGTTGCTACGCACACCGCTAGAACGGCCGGTGATCTCAGGCTCCGGTTCGCCCATAGCAAAACGCGCGACAGGCGGAAGGTACTCACCATAGTCGTCCTCGTGGTACCACAGCATGTACATCACATTGGCAAGATCCCGCGCACGAATACCAACGAAGCTATCCGGATGTCGACGGCGAACAGAAATGAGGACATTAAGATAATCCGTATTTATCTCGCGAAAATGTTTAGCGATCGCTATCCAAAGTTTCTTGTGGTCAACGGCCTCGTAATAAACTTCAAATCGTGAATCGATACTTTCGCGTCTTTCGCTGCCGTATATTAAGCGCTCCATGTTAAATAAATAGCCTGATAAATATTTAGCGGGAGAGTTCCGTTTCCCGGAAGTCTCATAGAGCTTATTAGCCTGTTCATCGCGCAACAAAAAAAGCGAAGCGGCTTGATCGAGCAGTTCCGCGAAACCATCAAGTTGACGATAAGGCGACTCTAGCGGGAGCCAGGACTTGAGTCCGAGAAAATCTTTTTTCACGCTTACCTGATTTAAATCGATCAGACCCGCAGCAGCCAGACCAATAACGTCTAGTGCAACGAACAGTGTAGGTAATGACAACCTGGGTAAATGGAACCGGTTGGTAAGCATGACCGGTAGCTTATTTTGTATGCGTGGATTGACTTGATATTGATCGAACAAAGCGAACATATAGCGTACGCAATTCCTTAAATCGAGAATTTCAATACCGCTATCGAAATAGAAGGCGTACTGATATCGGCGGCCATGATCGAGCAATTCCTGGCACGAAGCATCATCGAGGAGACGCGCGATGTATGCTGGACGGAGCAATGACCCTGCCTCGGCAGATCGAGGGTTCAACTCAACACCACCCACTGTAAGAGAACCCCGATCGAAACACATCTTGATATAGGGCTTTACGAGGAACTCGGCCAGGAATCGAGTGGGTGTACTCGCCTTGAGTCCGCTGATGCGCTGAATTGGTTTGGGCACGTTGTACCAACTAATAACTTCCCACGGATCGCGCCACGGATCGCCCGCCATGGAATACAGGTAAGTGACCATACGGGCGTACATGTCGAATGTAAAAGATGGGGGCGTGCTGAGCCCATAGATCACTGGATCTCCGAACATGGCCCGGGTGATGTTGGACTTAACTTCGACGCTCACGTTGGAGCGCCGAAAGCGACGCAACCACGATTTCGTGAACCGGAGGTCAGGCGGCAATGAATTGATTAGGGGTTTCAGTACGGGGTAACGCTGGCCATATTCGGCGAGCTTGGCCGTGATCAGTTTCCGGTCGCGCAATTCTTCAGAATTCAGGGAGCGTGCCATAAGCAGGTTGTTTCGGTTTAAGGTCTTCCGTGATCGTCAATTATCGAAGCGATTCCACCCATCATAGGGCTAGGTGCCACTGGTAACTTTACACCGTAAAGCCATTTAAGTAAGGGCAGCCACGGTTTCCTGTTCATTTTACGACATATACCGCCCCAGCATTCTACCAGTCGGTCTGCGACAGCGTACCGGGTTGCAGATGAAACTTTTTATGAAATGATGGTGGACATGAACAAACAAGACAAACGTACACCGACGGTGTCGACGCCGATTATCGAATCGACACGCGTGATCGAGCGGGCCCTGGATCCGGTACTGTTGACACGCGCCCGGGAGCTGGGTCTGCCCGAGGTCGCGGCGCGAGTCGTCGCCGGACGCCCTGTATCGCATGATAGGCCACTGGGATCGATCTTGTGGCCGAGTGGCAACGATCTCGACCCGCCGAACCTGAAAAACATGGTCGAAGCCTCAGAACGCCTGGCCACGGCGGTCGAGGCTGGCCAGCGCATCGCCGTGTGTCTCGACTATGACGCGGACGGTACGGACGCCGGTGCCATCCTGGTCCACGTGCTGACCAAGAATTTTTGCGTGTTTCCGGAGCGGGTCCACGTCGAGATCGGACATCGGCTGAAAGACGGTTACGGACTTACTGACGCCATGGCCGACCGCCTGATCGCCCAGGCGCCAAAAATCGACCTGGCCGTGACAGCCGACATGGGGTCGAGCGACCAGGCGAGAATCAAGCGCCTGCGCGAAGCCGGGATCGAGGTGATCGTCACCGACCACCATGAAATTCCGATCGACGGACCACCGGCTGATGCCATATGCGTAAACCCGGTGCAGGAAGGGTGCGAGTACCCCGATCCGTATATTGCGGGCTGCGCAGTCGCCTGGTTGCTGTGCTGCGCTACACGAACCAGGCTCATCGAGCGAGGGTATTTGCGCGAGGATGTGCCGACACTCAGTGATGTCTTTGACTACTTGAGTATCGGCACACTGGCCGATTGCGTCTCGATCGCGAAGAGCGCAAACAATCGATTTTTCGTTCAGGCTGGCTTGCGACAGATGCAGCAACAGACACGGGCACCGTGGCGAGCACTGCGTCGCTATATGAGCAAGGAGGGTGAACCCATCCGTTCGGACGCGATTCAATTCACCCTGGGACCGATGCTGAATGCGCGTTCCCGGCTGTCAGCGCCAGAAGCCATGCTCGACTTCCTGCTATCGGAAGACGATGCCGAGGCAGCAGGTCTTGCTGCCCTGCTTAATGAAGAAAACACGCGTCGCAAGACCATCGAGCGTGAGCTGACCAATCGCGCCAAGGAATTGGCGCAGTCCCAGATAGATCGCGGCGACTACAGCCTCTCGGTGTATTTGCCTGACGGGCATTCGGGCGTGCACGGTATTACAGCATCCCGACTAACCGAGGCCTTCGGACGACCCGCAGCGGTGTTTTCGCCGCACGCCAGCAAGCCAGGGGTGATGACGGGATCGCTACGGACCATTGACGGGTTCCATGTGCGTGACGCCTTGCAGTTCGTCGCCGACCGTATCCCTGACCTGTTTCTGTCATTTGGCGGCCATGCCGGCGCCGGTGGTTGCGCTTTCGAGGAGTCAAGGTTCGATCAGTTCTCCCAGGCTTTCGAGGCGGCCGCGAACGCGGCGCTCAAGCCCGAGCAAATTGGGCCTCGTGTCAAAACAGACGGTGTTCTACTGCCTGATGACATCAGTCTGGAAACCGTAGATACCCTGTTGAGGCTTGAGCCGTATGGCCGGGATTTTGATTATCCCGTATTTGAGGCAGATCTCGAGGTGGTTTCGGCGCGCCCCGTCGGCCAGGAGCCGGTGCATCTGTCGCTACAGGTCAGGGCGGGGGACGCGTTGCATCGCGCCATCTGGTTTCGTGCGCTGGCACAACCGGGCGCTGACTGGCCAGTTGCCGTGGGCACCAAGGCACGCTTCCTGGTAGAGCTGAAAGACAACTGGTACCGCGGGCAGCGCAGCATCAACTTACTGGTGCGGGACCTCGTCTCGCCAGTGTGATTAAATAATCGGAGTACGACATGAAAGTGATACGCATACGGGAAATGAGCACCGAACCGGAAAATCAGGAAAATCCAGAAGCTTCGACGCCGCTTCCAACTGGCGTTGATCCTCGTCGACAGCGCATGCTGGCATCGATGTCGCACGCGGGCGCGGTTGCCACCCATTTTCTGCCGTTTGTAGGGCTCGTGATACCACTCTACATCTGGTTCCGGTACCGTCATTTTCCGCTGGTCCGGAATCACTCGATCCAGGCCATTAACTTCATCCTGACATCGAACATTGTCTATTCCATCGCGTGGATTAGTGCCACCCGGGTGCCGGCCGCGGAAACGCTCTACCAGGTGATCGACCTGATTATCGTGTGGATGGCCGCATGGGGGGCCTTCAACGGTTCCCAGGCCCGTTACTTCCGCTACCCACTGACCCACCAGTTTGTGGGCTAGGCCGCGATGAAATCGGGGTATACGATGAGCCGGGCACGAACTTATTTGTTTTTTCTCGCCGTCGTCGGCGCGGTAGTCGTTCCGACCACTGCGAGCGCCTTCCAGTTGCTTGGGGTGGATATCACCAATGCCGACCGGAAGACAATGCGCCAGGCGGTCCGCTTAAGCGACGGAATCAAAAGGTCGGAAAACGACCAGCACTGGTACGACTCTTACCATTCGCGCGAGATGCTACCCGGCTCTGACAGGATAACCCTCTACTATGTGCTTTCCACCAATGAACTGGCGCGAGTTCGCTACCGGTTCCCTTACCGTACCGATACCGTGCGGTATCGCGAGATCATGGACATGGTGTCGAGCAAATACGGTCCCCCAACGGAGAACGTGGTGGACACGCGCACGGAAGGGCCGAAATCGTTCGACAATATTCAGGCCGCACTGAACAGTTTTGGGCGGGTCGAGTACCGATGGGTGAAACCGGGGGTGACGATACGTCTGGTGCGTCCAAACCTGATACCGGCACACCTTTTTCTGTATTACGACGTGGACGGTAAGTCGGACCGGGCAATGGCTGAGCGCGAGAGACAGAAGAAACAGCAAGCGACCAATCGCTACCAGCAACACGACGACGCATTCTAGGCTTCTCTCTTGAGAAAATTCTTATTCTGGCTGCTCGTTTTGTGGGCAAAGTAACAATCGTGTAACAAAACCGGGCCACCGCGATCGTCTTGATTCGAAGACGACGATGTTATCCACATTTTCTGTGGATAACTAATCCTCCAGAGCGTCTTGTTCGGCGCTTGCCAGCCGGATGTCGAGCGGCAATAGATCTCGCCAGTCGGTATCACCGTAAATGGCGGCCAGGGCCTTCAGCGCCTTGCCGTAACCTTCGTTTTCAAGTAACTCGGCCGTGGCCGGTACGATTTCCCCTTCAAGCTCGATCGTGTAACCGGTGGACTCCAGCCGATCTTCCCAGTCCTGCCGGACGTGGCTGAGAATTTCGCTAATGTCTTGAACGACGGAGGCGGGCAGGGTGTTGGTCATTGGTATTCTCGCTAAGCAATATAGATAAAGATTATGAGTAAAGATTACCCCGCCTCAAGACACCTGCCACGCTGCCAAACCATCACCAGAGGATCATGCAAGCCGATCGGCTAAACGAGTCACACGATCGCCGGCGCGGGCGGTGCGAACAGCGGTCTCAAGGGCCTTTTTCTGGACGACCAGGTGGACCCGCTCACGACCGCGGGTGATCGCGGTATAGAGAAGCGCGCGCTCGAGCAGCACGTAGGACTCGTTCAGAATCGGCACAATGATAGCCGGGTATTCTGATCCCTGGCTTTTGTGAATTGAAATCGCGTACCCGAGGGCGAGTTCCTTCAGGTCTGCGGACGGGTAGACGACTTCCCTGCCGTCGAAATCCACCGTGATTTGGTTGGCCGCCACATCGACAGCGGCAATCGTTCCGAGATCTCCGTTGAACACCGTTTTGTCGTACGCGTTTGAAAGCTGGATGACGCGATCATTGACAGCGAAGTCGGTCCCAAACCGCTTGATGCAGTGCTGACGATTGGGATTCAGACGCGCCTGCAATTCGCGATTGAGTGCTTGCGCGCCCAGGCGCCCTCGAACATTCATTGGCGTCAGGACTTGTACTGCGCGAAGGGCGTCGTAACCGAACTGCACCGGCAAAGTATGGCAGGCGAGATCCAGTACAGCGGCCTGTGCTTCTTCCGGATCGTCGACCACGGTGATCACACAGTCACCTTCGGTATACTCCTCGTGGATTGGCACGATGCCGGCGTTGACCTGGTGGGCGCACTGAATGATACGGCTCGCGCCGCTTTGGCGGTGAATCTCGGTCAGTCTTGCCACCGGCACCTTACCGGAGTCAATCAAATCGCCGAGCACTGCCCCCGGGCCAATGCTGGGCAGCTGGTTAGGATCACCCACGAACAGTACTGCCGTATCATCCGCGATCGCCGCCAACAGATCCCGCATCAGCAGGGTATCAACCATACTGGTCTCATCAACGATGACGAGCTTCGTCTCAAGGGGATTGGAGGCGTTGCGAAGAAAGCGCCGTGTCCGGGGATCCCATTCAAGTAACCGATGTAGCGTCTTGGCGGGCAGACCCACCGACTCCTCGATGCGTTTCGCGGCTCGTCCAGTCGGCGCGGCCATCAGGATGTCTATGTTCTTGGCCTGCAAGATAGCCAACAGGGCACGTACGAGCGTGGTCTTACCCACGCCGGCACCGCCGCTCAGGATCCCGAGCTTGTGTTGCAGCAATTTGGTGACGGCCGCGCGTTGGGATTCGGTGAACGAGATCTGAGATTGTTTCGCGACCCAGTCCAGCGCGATTTTGGCGTCAATTACCGGCCATGGCGGAGATCCCGCGGACAGGCGACGAATATGATCCGCGACCTCCTGCTCGGCACGTCGCAGTCGCGGCAAGTAAATGACTTCGCTCTCACCGAAGTGCTCGGCAATGAGTCGCTTGCTCCCGAGGGCTTTATCGAGAATGGGCACAATGCGATCGGTTTCAATCCCGGTCAGCCTGGTTGCCGCCTGCAGTAATTTGGGCCGTTCCGCACAGACGTGGCCACGTTCGGCAAACACATCAAGAACATGCACCAGGGAGGCCTCCAACCGCATCTCGCTGTCTGACGCGACGCCGAGGTTTTGCGCAAGTTCATCAGCGGTTTTGAAACCGACACCGTAGAGATCGGTGACCAGGCGATACGGCTCTTTTGATACAACCTCGAGCGCCTTGTCCTTATAGCGCTGATGAATCTTTGTTGCGAGTGCGGTACCGATCCCATGGGCGTGTAAAAACACCATGACTTCCCGAAGTGCCTTGTTCTCGGCGTACGCGGCCACGATTTGCTTGCGCCGGACCTTACCGATACCGCCAATCGCCTCGAGGTGATGCGGGTACACTTCGATGATTTCAAAAATGCGCGTGTTCCAGCGATCCACCAGCTTCTTTGCGTGAACCGGGCCGATGCCGTGTATCGAGGCGAGGAACTTCTGGATGCCGTCGCCGGTGGCAGGCTGTGAAAAACGAAGATGGTCTGACTTAAACTGCTTGCCGAAACGCGACTGCTCCCAGCGGCCGCTGGCATGGACGACTTCACCGGCTGTGACGCTGGCGGCGATCCCGACAACCGTTTCGATACCCTTACTACCTTGCGGGATCACGCGTAACACGCAAAAGCCGTTTTCCGTGTTGTGCATCACGACGCGTTCGACGGCACCGACGAGCGATTGCGCCCCGGTGTTCGACCGGGGCGGCGTTGAGTAGGACTGGTTCATGAAAGGAGTATTACTGGGTTAAGTGGATCTGCAACCCCGGACCACCGACCGGGGCGCTGGGGCGGACGTTCGCGCGCGCGCGATGGGAAGCCTTCTGCCTGGCGGCGCGTTGCGCGACGTCACGACAGTAGTTACGGATGGCCTCGAAATCGATTGTCTTGCGATCGTTCACGATAAACCCGTTTTCCACCAACTGCTGCCCCTTGATCATTATTACCTGGACCGGGCCGATTTTATGTTCGTATAGGGCCCTAACGATCATGGCCAGTACTTCCTGGTAGTCGCTGCCTACGCACAGTTCGAGTGAACCGACTTTGTCAGCGTTTCCCGGAAGCACCTCAAGGGTTTTCACGTTACCCAGATTGGATACCCGTAGCACCACCCGCGTAGCACCCTCGGCACCACGGTTGACCAGGCGCTTCACGCTATCGTGAAGCTCGCGATCGGTTCGATCCAGTTTCATCTGCAACATCGCGTGCAAGGGTATTCCTGGTTTCAGGCACCGACTGGTCGCATGAACATCCTGTTGCGCCAGCATCTCGCCAAATGCCAGTTGCAGTTTCGCGACAAACGCCTCCTTGCCGCGTCCACCAAAGGCCTCCAGTTGACCATTGATCATCCAGTCGCCGTACAGATTGGCGATCGGCCCGCGAATGAGTATGGGCAGAAAATATTCGCCCCAGTACGGGGCCTGCACGCTGCTTAGCTTCCCGTCGACCTCAACCAAAATTCGGTCCGCCAGCGCCTCCGTGAAACGTCGCTGATCCTCCAGGTTGTGACAAGCGCGTCGCACCTGTTTGACGGGGTAGAGCTGCGGCACCACTTCGCAGCGACAATCGCGCGGCAGAAATCCGCTGCGGTCGAATCTTGACTCGATGCCAGATACATCGGGAAGCGTGCCCCTGAATTCGCGAACCATGCCTCGCGCCCAGACCAACTGGATGGGGAGTAACACGAGGGCAGCGCCCGACTCGGGATCCGGGCCAGGAGACACGATAGAGGCGAGTTCAGCGGCTGCGCCCAGGGTCTGCAGCGCCGCGCCATCTCCAAGGCGAGCAGCCAGGCGTCGCTGGGTGAGGTGCTGCGACAGGTAACCCTCGCCATTGTCCATGTCCAGGATATCGCGAAGCCCGTTGACTAATTGCACAAAGGCGTCTGGTGCCAGGTCGTTGTGCAGGGCATCAGCAGCCAGGTCGAGCAGCGAATCGCAATCTGCAAGTCGCTGCTCGGCGACCTGTTGTTTCAGTTCAATACTGTTATAGATTCTTTCATTCATGCTCCACTATAAAGCATTCCATAGTTAGATCTGCAACCCGGTCCCCCTCCCGCCCATACGATTCCCGGCGGAAGAGACGATCAGACGCC
>Ga0209536_100014315_pt1 | contig 11403 bp, 9 predicted proteins | sample DeeMarSeWOR28_12_FD_187461 | JGI IMG/M metagenome (GOLD analysis project Ga0209536, IMG submission 187461) | Marine sediment microbial communities from White Oak River estuary, North Carolina - WOR-2-8_12 (SPAdes) (version 2) | ecosystem: Environmental > Aquatic > Marine > Intertidal zone >... | reverse complement strand
CTCTTGTACATTCTATGAATATGTCCTCGAGGCTCATCGGTATCTCCGTGCAGCTCGATGGTTTCAAAGTTTCGAGGATGGTCTGTTTCTGGCTGTTCCAATTGGCGACTGTTATCACCATCTCCCGGCCCTCGACTTTCTGGCTTATGATTTCCGTCATGTGCAGATCGGCCGGGGCGGATTCTTCGAAGATGACGCGCAGTTTCCTAACGCGCTGCTTCAGCTCTTCCAGCGGGCAATCCACAACGAGCCTGCCCGTTGTGAGTATCCCTATCCGGTCGGCAATTCGCTCGACGTCGCTGAGGATGTGCGAGCTGAACAGGACCGTCCGCCCGTGCTGTTGGATGACCTCGATGACAAGCTCGAGAAACTGCCGGCGTGCGACGGTGTCGAGTCCGAGCGTGGGGTCGTCGAGGATAAGCAGCTCGGGATCTATCGCCATTGCTAGAGCGAGGTTCAGTTGTGCACGCATACCCATTGAGAGGTCCTTGACTTTGCGGTCTCTCGGCAGGCGAAACGTCTCCATTAAATGGTCGAAGGATTTGTCGTCCCACTGCGTCGAGAGGTCCTTGCACAGCTTCACAAGCCGGCTGACCTTGTAGCTCTGGATGAGATTGTGCCCCTCGGCGACACATCCAATCCTGCCGCGTGTCTTCGGCGACAGCGTGCGCGATTCGGATTCCAGCAGCCAGGAGCGTCCGCGCGTGGGTGGTTCGAGACCCAGCAGGATCCGGATGATCGTCGTCTTGCCCGCTCCGTTTCGCCCCAGCAGGCCGTAGATGCATCCGGCCGGCACGCTGAAGCTGATGCCGTCCAGTACACACCGGCCATCGAAATACTTGACAAGGTTCTCCACTCTGATGGCGCTGTCACTCATTCGATTATCCTTTCTGCGGCGGCAGATTGAACTTATCAACGGCGTCGCCGAACCATTGCGATAGTGATTTTGAGTCGATCTGCATGTGAAAAGCCTCCACCGCGATTCGCTCCAGCTCTTCGCAGACGATCCTTTTTCTGACGGCTCTGCTCAGGTTGCTGTCTAGATTCGCCACGAAGGCACCGGCGCCCCGCTTGGTGACGATAATCCCCTCCTGCTCCAGTTGCCGATACGCCTTGGCGATCGTATTCGGATTTATCGCGAGCCGGCCGGCCAGTTGCCTTACCGTGGGCAGTTTCTCATCTCTCGTGAGCCTGCCCGACGCGATGTCCCGTTTGACATGGTCTATTATCTGCTGATAAACCGGTCTGCCCGACGCGTTGTCTATTTGAATCTGCATAAATCAGCCTTGGTATTTGTACTATGTCAACTATTACAAGTATAGCACGAGTACGCTTGTTGTCAAGTGCCAAGAAGGCACAAATATACCCTTCAGGGTAGTAAATTCCGGCGAGTAAGACCACAACCTGCAGTTGTAAAACCACTTACCCGCGCAGGAACGCGAATTTTTAATCAGGAGCACTATATCAGAATTCTAAACGACAAGGCCGGCGTCTGTCTGTGCTTATGGGCTGTAACTTTTTTGAGGTTAGGGGCTTATGCGAAGAAGGGGAGCGCATCCTGCCTGCGGCGCCTAAGAGATAGATTTCTTTTGGGCTCACGAGAAAAGAATCCGGCGGGGCGGCTCTGAGTTTTGTGGCGGCGACCCGCCTAAAAATCTCTGGCGTTCACTCCCGAAGGGGTTATGATTCTCGGTCCGCAGATCTTGCACTTGCCCGACGTGTTGGCCGCGTTCGGAGGCGGAGCGGCTCCGGCAAAATATGCGTTACATGGGATTTCCAGTTGCTCGCCGCTTGTCGTTTTGACAAGGAGCTTATCTGTGAGGACCCTTACCTTGTTTCCGGCGGGCGGCCTTATTTCGACTTCAAGCTCATAGCCCTTGTTGATTGGCTGACTGTTCACAATCCTAACTGTGCCTCTCTCTGACGATGCCGATTCGATCGTAAATTTCTCGCCGTAGTTGCTGAGTATCCGTATACTCTTCATTATCGGTTCTTTCGGATCGGTTCCCCGGGCGACGATCGGTGTAATCCTGAACTTCGGCAGCGTATTAACGCTGACCCTGACGGTCCTGCATTCGGGATGAGTCAAACCTATTTCGATGCTGCCGTTCAAGGTCTTTTCCAGTCGCGCCATATCGATCTTCGGCTCCAGGACGAAGCTCATCGCCTTGACCGAAGGATTGTAGTCGGCGGTTATGAAATCGGCGGTCGACCTGAAATGGCTTATCGAAAAAGGCTGGCCGTCGGTACTGGTAAGAGTGATTTTCGGACAACCGGCATTTTCCTGCTTGAGCAACAGGCTCAGCGATTTCGGCTCATAATCGACCTTCGATATGACCCTGGCCTTGATGGCCAGAGTGACTTGGGGATCTACCGGATCGTTGCTGCTTATGGTGAGGTTCTTTGTCATCAAGCCAAGTTGGGTGTCTGAGTAGTATTTGACCTTCAGCGATCCGCTCTCACCGGGCATGTATTCGGTCTTGGCCAACGAGAACGGCGTACACCCGCACGTCTTTTCGATGAGGCCAATTTTCAACGTGCCGTCTCCGGTGTTGGTGAATCTGAACTCGCAGAGACTATCCGTCAACGGCCCTACGTTGCCAAAATCGTGAACGACCTTATCGAAAGTGATTCTTGGCGACGGCCGATTGATGTTGCGTGCGACTGTCGGCTGCGTCGGTGGCTCTTGGGCCGGGACTTGGAACTGCTGAAACCACCTGGGATCCAGCCTTTGTGGCGTCGCAGTCTCCTCTTCACAGCCGGCGTGCAGCAATAGAGTGCAACAGGCTATAAAAAAAGTCGAGATGAGTCGATTAACAGTCATAATCCTATCTTCACAAAGTGAACTGGTGCGGCATTTTCGGCTCAGGTGCAGACACACCCTTGAGCGACGACCATTTCGATGACCTCCTCGCTATCATGCCGCCGGACTTTACAGACCCTATTATTATACCTGGCCCGATCCTTCAAGTCAACAGTTTTTGTGGGTCTTTCCCGCATTTTACCTGCAAAAACAGCTTCCGGCCGAAGAAATGCCGCGCCAGCAACGCCGGCAGCAACGTCAGGAGCAAAGTGCTGCCTGCATCAATTCGCGCCGGGGCGCCGACGGGAAATCGCGACTATAAGTGCTACTGCGCCGAGCAGTCTGTGCCCGCAATATTTTTTTCTTGTTTGTTCTTGACGAGCAGCCATTAACGTGATAATTGATTACCAGTTAGTGATTCTTAGGATTTGTGTCTAGATTTGAGAGTGAAAGGAGGCCGATTATGGCAAAGGTAGTCTGCACAATAGTACTGGTAGCCATGTTGAATGTGTTGGTCGGGTGCCAGGAGCCCGGCCCTGAGAGAGCCCGTCTTGTGCCAACGGACGACACCAGACCGCTCAACGTAGCTCCTCCCGCCGGCACGAGCGAGGCCGACATTGTCGAGGAGATGGCGATCAATCGAGAGGCCTATAGGAAGAGCCTCGAGATGCTGATCGGATATTACAACAGGACGGGCAACAATATGAAGCTTGAGCGGGCCCAAAAAGAACTGCGGGAGTTCCAGCTCATGACCAAGTATAACTACATCATGGAGCCGGTCCTGACCTCTGATAGACTCAAAGCTACTACTCCAGTCGCTGCGGCCGACGACCTCTACTACGATGGTCTTGCCTTTGAGAAGAGTGCCGTACTCATTCCCGGACTGCCAAGAAACGAGAACAAGCTGCGTCTGGCTCTGCAGAGTTACAACCGGTTGATAAAGGAACATCCTACCAGCGACAAGATTGACGACGCGGCATACAAGGCCGGCGTGATCATGGAGGAATTCAAGGATTACGTAGTGGCGCTCGATTATTATCAGAGCGCCTACAAATGGGATCCCGAGACGATTCATCCCGCGAGGTTCAGAGCTGCGCGCATCCTGGATAAGCAACTGCACCGCTACGCCGAGGCGCTCGAGCTCTACCAGGAGGCCATCAGGATCGAGGCGAGGTTCGATAAGTACAGGCAGTGGAAAGAATTTGCCGAAACTCGGATAACAGATATTCAGAAACTCGACGAGGGCGAACTCTGACAGCGACGGGGAGGTTATTTCTAATTGAGTCACGGGCCTGGTCGAGCATCAGGCCCGTTTTCATTTGTGCAATTGAATGTCGTCGGAATTCGAGAAGAAGATAGCCGACTTTTTGCAGATCAATGAGCTTGTCGGCTCTGCGGCGAAACTCCTGCTGGCCGTCTCCGGAGGGGCGGATTCGATGGCACTTCTGCAGGCGATGCATGCACTGAGAACCAGGAAAGTCTTCGCCGCCGAGCTTCATTGCGCTCACATCAATCATCAATTGAGGGCCGGTGAGGCGGATCTTGACCAGGAGTTTGTTGTCAGACAGGCGGCGAAGCTCGAACTGCCCGTGACAACGAGACGATTGGATGTGCGCGGCTACTGCCGCCGAAACAAGCTGTCGATAGAGACGGCCGCTCGAGAGCTGCGGATCAGGGCTCTTAGTGACATAGCAAAGACCTGCAATTGCGATGCGATTGTCACGGCACATCAAAAGAACGACAACGCTGAGACCGTTCTGCAACGGCTGACTCGCGGGACCGGCTTTCGGGGGCTCGCAGGTATTTGGCCTGCTCGTGTCTTCACCGATGGGATCAAGTTTGTCAGGCCCTTGCTCTGTGTCGGGCGCGAGCAGATCGTTGCATATCTGCGAGAGAGAAATCTGAAGTGGCGCCGGGATCACACAAACGCCGACTGTACATACAGGCGAAACTACATCCGGCATCGTTTGCTTCCGGAACTTCAGCGCTGCTGCGCCGGTTCTGTGGTCGAGCAGCTGTTCGAATTGGCTCAGTCGGCCCGAAGATTCCACGCTTGTCTTTGCGCACGTGCAGAGCAATTGTGGCCTGAGCTTGCCCGTGACATTGGCACAGAGATAACGCTGGATTTGAAGACATTTCTGCGCGAACCGCCGCCGGTGAAGGTCGAGCTGATTCGTCGGTGTCTGTCTAATCTCGGCTGCGGTGAGAGGCATTTGACCCGGCGGCATTATGAAGGCATATTGCAATTGGCCGAGCAGAATGTCACCGGGAGGAAGATGGAATTGCCGGGTGGTTTTGTTGTCTGTCGCCAATACGGTGGTTTGATTATTGGGCCTTCGCAGAATCACCCGGCCGGAAAAGCCGGGCCCTGTGTTGACAGGCAAAGCGATGAACCTGTCACTTTGAACGTGCCGGGGCATACGAGATTCGGCGGGTGCCTGATAGAGGCGACCACACTTGATGCCGGATGCTCGATACGGGATGCTCGTAGAAGAGGAAAGATGAGAATCGAGAATCGAGAATCGAGAATCCAGCTTGTTGAGCAGTTTGACCTCGATAAGGTCAGGTTACCTTTGATCGCTCGTCCGAGGCGGCCGGGCGACCGCTTCGTTCCGCTCGGTCTGAGGTCGGAAAAGAAGGTCGGGAAATTCCTGACCGCCCAGCGACTGCCGAGCCGAATACGAAACCGCGTGCTCGTTGTCGCCGACGCCGAGAGAATAATCTGGGTCTGGCCCGTTCGAATGAGTGAACAGGCCAAAGTCATCCCGGAGACCAGGACGATTCTCCAGTTACGGATGACAGATCTCGATGAACGGCAGAATTCGGTTGATACTGCGGGGCCGGGTCAATAGAATACAGGTCGAGCTTGGCCTAAGACAGCAGCCAGGAGAAGATGATATGAGCACATCCGACTATACCCGCCGCGATTTTCTAAGAGCAGTCGGTGCTGCAACGGCCTCTCTCGCTGTGCCGGGGCATGCAAGAGCTGATCGACGAACAGAAAGGGCAAGGCCCAATTTCGTGATCATCTTCGCAGACGATCAGGGTTACCAGGACGTCGGCTGTTTCGGATCGCCCAACATAGAGACGCCCAATCTGGATCGTATGGCTGCCGAAGGAATGAGGTTCAGTGACTCCTGACATTGTCAGACGCCTGACGAGCACGATGGAAGAATTTGATGCCGAGCTGAAGGCGAACTCTCGGCCGCCGGGAAAGGTTGAGAAACAGGCGTAACCGGAGCAACCTGATCGCCAGCAGGAGAGAAGATTTGGGTACGTTCGACATAACCCGGCGCGATTTCTTGAGATCGTTGGGCGCATGCGCCGCCGCGACCTTGCCGGGCGGCATGACAACTGAAGCGAGAAACGACAGCAAGCGCTATAACGTCCTTCTGATATGCGTTGACGACCTGCGGCCGCAGCTCGGCTGTTTCGGGCACAAGGACATGATAAGCCCGAACATAGACCGGCTTGCCCGTGAGGGCAGGCTCTTTACACGTCACTATGTTCAGATGGCCGTGTGCGGCCCTTCGCGCTGCTCGATGCTGACAGGCCAGCGACTGGACGTCTGGGATTGCTGGGTGGATCAGCGAAAGCAAAAAACCGAGCCGGAGAAACCGGTGTCGATGCCGCATCTTTTCCGAAGAAACGGCTACAATACGGTCTGCATAGGTAAGATCAGTCACCAACCCGGCGGCGTGATCGGCGCTGGGGCCAAGATACACCAGATCCCGTTCAGTTGGGACCTGGCTTACGCGCCCGTCGGTCCCTGGAAAACGCCTTGGGGAGCATTCTTCAGTTATGACAAAGGTCGCATCCGCGAGTATGGATACGGAAACGATGACAGAACGATGCCCGCCTACGAAGCGGCTGATGTCCCCGATACCGGGTATGCCGACGGTTTGAATGCGCAGGAAGCGATCAAGCAGCTTCGTACGCTGAAGAGCCGAAAGTTCTTCCTGGCGGTCGGATTCTACAAGCCGCATCTGCCCTTCAATGCTCCAAAGAAATACTGGGACATGTACGATCCCGAAGAGATCGAACTGGCCAAGAATTCCTTCCCGCCGAGGAACGTCGATCCCGAGATCAGTATGCATCCCAGCTTCGAGCTGACGACACACTACGGCTGGCCTTCAGGCAGCGGTAATGTCACGCAGGCCGAGGCGAGAACTCTGCGTCACGCCTACTTTGCATGTGTCAGCTACGTCGATGCTCAAATCGGCAAGGTGCTGAACGAAGTCAAGCGGCTCGGGCTGGACAAGAACACCGTGATCGCACTGTGGTCGGACCACGGATGGCATCTGGGCGAACATGCCATGTGGGGCAAGCAAACCAATTTTGAAATCGCGGTGCGCAGTCCCCTGATCTTCAAAGTGCCGGGGATGTCTGAGCCGGGTGAGAGCACGCGATCTCTCGTCGAGACTGTGGATTTGTATCCGACGCTGGCCGAGCTGTGCGGCCTGGATGCGCCGGACGATCTAGCCGGCATAAGCCTTGTGCCGATGGTCAAAGATCCGAATCATCCGGGCAAGAGCTTTGCCTACAGTTTCCACCCCCGCGGCAGGTTGATGGGAAGAACGCTTCGGACAGATCGTTACCGGATCGTTCACTGGACCGACAAACAGGGCAAGACCGTACAGGTGGAGCTTTACGATCACAGAATAGACCCTGGTGAGAATGAGAATATCGCCTCTCGGGATCCCGAGATGGTTAAACAGCTTCTATCGAAACTGCAGAGCTTGAAACATCAGTGACATCGAAAAGAAGAGAGAGGAGAAAATGAAGATGATTCACAATAGTCGCCGGGATTTTTTGAAGGTGTTTGGATTGGGTGCGGCATCGCTGATGGCGCCAAAGCTGGTCTTGGCGGGCGAGCCGGACAGGAACAAGCCCAACATTCTGTTCTGCCTTGCCGACGACTGGTCCTGGCCCCATGCAAGTATTGCTGGTGACAAAGTCGTCAAGACGCCGACATTCGATCGAGTCGCCCGGGAGGGTGTCCTGTTCGAAAATGCGTTCGTATCCTCACCTTCATGTACCCCGTCGCGGGGAGCGATGCTGACGGGCCAGTGGCACTGGCGTCTGGAAGAGGGCGGTAACCTCTGGAGCACGCTGCCGGCGGAATTCGACGTCTACCCGGATCTGCTTGAAGAGGCGGGCTATCACGTGGGTTACACCCGCAAGGGATGGGCGCCGGGCCGGGACGGCCCGGGCGGGCGGACACGCAACCCCGCGGGGCCGCGCTACAAGGATTTTCGCGAATTTCGAGAAGCTCAACCCGAGGGCAAACCGTTCTGCTTCTGGTTCGGCAGCTCGGATCCGCATCGCGTGTACAAGTGGCAGTCTGGCGTAAAGAGCGGGATGAAACTCGATGATGTGGAGGTGCCCGCGTGCATGCCGGACAGCGAAACGGTCCGCACGGATATTTGCGACTACTACTGGGAGGTTCAGCGTTTCGATACCGAGGTCGGCGAACTGCTCAAGATCCTCGAAGCTGACGGCGAGCTTGACAATACGCTCGTCGTGATTTCCGGTGACAACGGCATGCCGTTTCCCAGGTGCAAGAGCAATCTCTACGATATGGGGACGAACGTCCCACTTGCGGTTCGCTGGCCCGCGGCCGTCAAGGGCGGCAGAGTTGTGAAGGATTTCATAAGCCTCAGCGATCTGGCGCCGACATTTCTGGAAGCGGCCGCACTTGAGCCAACCGCACAGATGACTGCCAGAAGTTTCCTGGGCATACTCACCTCCGGCAAGTCGGGTCAGGTCGATCGCAAACGCAACTACGTCCTGACTGGCAAGGAGCGTCACGTAGTCTGCCAGGAAACCGGAACCGGCGGCTATCCGATGCGGGCGATACGGACGCACGATTACCTGTACATCCGCAACTTCAAATCCGATCGCTGGCCCGCCGGCGCTCCCAAGGGCTACGCCGAGTCGGTGGAAATAGATGTCACCCGACCGCGCGGCACGCACTTCGGCTATGCCGATGTCGATGCGGCTCCCACAAAATCTTACATGCTCAAATATCGCGACGATCCCAAGATCAGAAAGTTGTTCGAGCTGGGCTTCGCAAAGCGTCCGGCTGAGGAGTTGTACGATCTGGCCAAGGACCCCGACCAGTTAAACAACGTCGCCGGTGAGCGCAAATACGCCCGGATCAAGAAGAGACTCGCTGATCTTCTGATGGCCAGACTAGAGGCGACCAAGGACCCTCGCGTATTGGGCCAAGGCGATGCCTTCGACAATTATCCCTACTATGGAGGTCTGCCGAAGAAATGAGATCTGCGTGTGCAAGGAGTTGCACAGCCTACGGGCACTCAGTAGCCTGTCATTCCGCACCCGTTCGGCTCAGCTCAGGGCCGGCTTGATGCGGAATCCAGTATTACAGCGTCTCTGTATTCCCGCTTGCGCGGGAATGACAAGTCACAATACCCGCGGTGATACGGCGCCGGGGGGAGCAAACCAAATGCAAGAAGCCGAGCGCATGGGCCCGGCTTCTTGCTTTTATGTTTGTGTGAAAGAACTACTGCGGCAGATTCTCCGGCGCCACGTCCTTTACGCTCAGATCGCCGTAGATGACGCGGTAGGTTTCCGAGCCTTCAGGCTGGTACCAGAAAATAGGTGTCTCGGCGTCGCCGTGCTTCACATTCTCGCCGGCATATCGCCAGTTGCTCTCGGTGGGAAGCTTCATCACGAACATCATTCCGCGAGTCATCTTCATCGCGCGGTCCATGCCTTGTTCTTCCGTGGTCTGCTCCTCGGGACCGAACTTGCCGGCTTTGACCATTTCCATCGAGACTTTCGCCAGTTCCACCGGATTTAGCGTAGGCGGAAAGCTGTTGTCTCTTGTCCAGCTTGACCACAATCGCAGATATTCGATCAGGTCGTCTTCGCTTGCCTCGGACACATCAACCTGGAGTTCCAGGCGAGTGTAACCATCCGGCGGGGTGATGCTGAATAGCTCGTCAGACAGTTCGACATTGAACCGGATATCGGTCATAGTGCCGCCCATCCCCGGGGCGTTGACAAACTCGACTTCTACCTCAACAAGCTCTTTGGTCTTGGGATCGATCCAGACGGTACTTGTTATGCCCTCTTCAGTCACTCGAAATCCCTGAACCACCTGCCCGTTAATTTCCCTGGTCCCGAGTTCTTCATCGGCTCTATCCGGGAGTGATCTCAGTTTCTCGATGACATTTAATGGATTCTTGCTCGGATCATCAGGCAAATTAGACATGTCCATTTCGACAAATTGCTTCTTTTCCGGGATAATGCTCAGGCCCTTGCCCCGCACCGAGTCCATCACCGACACGTATCCGCCCTCCATCGTCATCCGCATCAATCCGGGCTCCTTGAAGGAGACTTCCATCTCCATATCGGGCATTTCTTCCAGCGGTGTCGTTGTGGTCATCTTGTAGGTCATCGTCAAGGCTTTGTGCAGCCGCTCGGCAACTTCCGCATAGACGGAAGTCGTTGCTCCAAACGGCCCGGCAATGAAGTGTAAGCTTATGATCGCGGCGATCAATATGACCGCAGCGGTGGCAAATTTTCTCGTTTTGGCATTCATGATTGTTCTCCACATATCAGGCCTTGTTCCGCCTGAATCTTGTTTTTCGTTTTTGTCCAGCGTTTGCAGGACATTGCCGAGGATTTTCTCGTGTGTCTCGGTGTCGGTTTTGTAACGCAGTTTCTTAATTGACTCTTCTATATTGTCTGCCGGTCTCATTTTCTTACCTCACCGTTCATACTTGACCGCAGCTTATCCAGTCCGTAGCGGTACCGACTCTGGACCGTTTTGGTCGAAACATTCTGCATCTTGGCTATCTGCCGGAACCTCAAGTCGCCGTGCAGGCGAAGCACTATAGCCTCCCGCTGCTCGTACGGCAGCTCGGTCAGGGCATTGCCCAGCTTTCTTAACTCTTCGCTGTCTATCACCAGTTGAACCGGGCTCTTGACTTCTGGCGAGCTGCGTTCAGCCTTGCCGATCACGGCTGCTTGCCCACGTCTGTTTTTGCGGATGCAATCGCGGCAGCGATTGGCCACGCATGTTGCCAAAAAGCCCTTCAGACTTCCCGTCAGACGAAACCTGTCGACGGATTCGGCGAACGAGATAAAAACATCCTGAACAACATCTTCGGCGCCGACTTTGTCGTTGATGAGATTCGCTGCCAAAGTCACCAGATCGTCGGCGTACTTTTCGTAGATCGCTCTCAAGGCGTCCTTGCTCCCGCCTTTGAGTTTCCAAATTAGCAATCCGTCTTCAAGCATCCGTGATCCACCTTCTGCTTTTACTCTTTCAACTTTTCTGATATCAGAACAACCGATTGTCGCTAATATAACGTCAGAACGATGGGTTTTGCTCTAAAGAAACTTGGATTTTTTCGACGGACTGCGCATGCGAAAAGGCCGAGCGATCCAGCCCGGCCTTCTCTCGGTGCGAGCATTATGAGTTGTTCAAGGATTCAGCTGGGCAAATCTGACCCTGCTACGTCCTTGATGGCCAGATCGCCATAGATGCCCCGATATCTGAACTCCATTGCAGCTTGAACACGGTTTGGTCTTAAGCTATCGCCAAGGTGCCGACGGCTGCAAATCGG
>Ga0209536_100014314_pt1 | contig 11404 bp, 8 predicted proteins | sample DeeMarSeWOR28_12_FD_187461 | JGI IMG/M metagenome (GOLD analysis project Ga0209536, IMG submission 187461) | Marine sediment microbial communities from White Oak River estuary, North Carolina - WOR-2-8_12 (SPAdes) (version 2) | ecosystem: Environmental > Aquatic > Marine > Intertidal zone >... | reverse complement strand
ATCTGGCGATCTTTTACTGCATCACGAACAGCATTAGCATCACGCAGGTCACCACCTACAAGTTCCAATTGGGAGAGAGTTTCTGGGTTAGCCAAACGCAGCAGTCCGGGGTCGCCACGAGAATTGTAACGGACGAATGCGCGTACAGAGGCACCATTCGCAATGAGTTGTTCTGTTAGATGGCTTCCTATAAACCCCCCTGCGCCGGTTACAAGTACTTTTTTATTCTTCCAATAATTGTTCATCATTTTCCTAATATTTTACCTTCTAAAGAAGAGTTGACGTGTTCATTGAACGCGTTTTCAGACAGCATAAGGAGGTAGTACCCAAGTTGGTTGGTTCCTTCTCTTATCATTCCAATCATATAGCACTATCATTATTATATATACAATTTTTGTACTTATGCAATAGTCGCGTTTTCTAACCATTCTTGTCGCCAGAACAAGTGACAACAACGATCACAACGTCCGAAACCAGGCGTTCCGTGACAAATGGCACCTTCCAAAAGAACAATTCCCTTTACCTTTTTAACTTTGTAATCGCGCTCATCCAAAAAACGCTCCATCACCTGCAATACACGCTGCTTTGTGCCACAATACTGATACATCCCTTCTAGAAAAGCACACCCTTTCAACTCCTTGAATGGATCAAGCGTTGCGCGAATTTCATCCGGGGTACGTACTCGAACCCAATCCCCAGTATTAAAAACAATTTCGTTCGCGGGTTGCGCACCCTTCTCTTCAGAACGTACTTCAGAAACCAGATGATAGGTTTTCTTTAGCCAACGCTTAAAATAATAGTTCCACGGCACCGCTAGAATCTGTTTCAGACGCCCCACGAATGACTGTGAATTTATTGGAACAACCCCTTCGGAAAATTTCGGCAGATTGGGTAACTGGCATTCATCAAGGTAATTCATATTAACATTCTCCTCGTATTTTTCAAGTAGTTCTTCTTTTAGGGGATCCACACATTTTGGCCATTCCTGTTCAGCCAGAGACCGTTTTCCCTGTACGTGGAACCGCAGCATCCCCTCTGCTTTGGGAAGCAAACGATTGCCATCACTGTGTTTCAGCAGGTTCGCAGTCAAATTGTGAAGCATCGGTGTGGCAAAGGGTGCCAACCAGGGGTGGAAGTCGACACGCTGGCGTACAGCAACCGGGAGTAATCCCATACGGAATTTAAAGTCATCAACACTGGGAGGGGCATCCAAAGATTGAACCGTAAAGAAAATCTCCCTTATACCTTCGCGTCCTAGCATCTCACAACTAACAGTATAAAACAGGGCATTGTTTACATGGGTTCTCAAATAATCGCGATGGCTAAGGGCATAAGGTACATTGAAAACATCATTAATACGGCAGATGATTAAAGCAGCTGCCAGGTTGCTGTCTGCCTTAGCTGCCCAGGCTTCAAATCCAGGTAAGCCATCAGCTGATCGGCAAAGCTGTTCCCATTCAGCCTGGGTCATGCACCCCAAACGGTTTTGTCGACAAAGTGTATCCTCCTGTAAAAGCCAACCTTCCATAGCCAGTCGTTCAAATGAAACCCGCTCCACATTGAAGCGTTTCAAGCCACGCTTTACCCCGTTGCGCGCCTTGGAATTCAAGCCATCCAGAGTATATGGACGACGCAGGGCAACATGATAACTGACCTTTCCATTCGGATGGTCGATTGGCGTGGAATAGCGTAACGCCAAGATACCGTGCTCTTTCATCAGAGTTCGAATTTCCTCATTAGATGGTCGAATTTGCCAGTGGTAAGGGAAAGCCTGCAAGACACGTGGGCCGGCAGAATACCAGTAGCTGCTATCCGTATGAACTACAAGGTGCCCCTGTCGGCGCAACCATTCTGCAAAGGTTTCAGGGTTCATTAGTTCCCCTTTCGTATTTTCAAAAAAGATTCCATTTCAAAAGACTATTTGAGGCGTCGGGGTATTATATTCCAATGCCTCAAACCAACGACTAGAGTCTATTTTATCTCCGATTACTGTCCATCATTTCAGAGTACTCAACTGTCAAATCTGGTTTTACTGAGAGGGCGCTGTCAATTGTTGTTGCAAGATGCTAAGCAAATCGGAAAGCATAATTAGTCGGACATCATGATGATTGCAAATACTGGTAATGTTAGCTTTTTTATCAGGAGAAACTTTTGGTATAGCGAGCAAGATTACACCTACATCATGTTTTTTGATCAAGGTAGGAAGATCGTTTACTCCGCCCAACAGCAAATTTCCTTTCACCCGCATTCCATGCATAGCGGGTTGTTCATCATCTACAATTCCGACAATTGAAAGTAAACTGCTTATCTCTCCACGTTTGAGTATCCAACTGGCATAATCGGTACCTTCACCAGATCCAACAATCAGCACCCGTTCTATAACCCTGGTTGCTCTCTGTCTCAAGTGTAACCAAAGACTGGCAAACCCTGTCAACAAGCGCCAACGATACCGAATCGCCACAAAACCTACAGAAGCCATCAACCCGATTGTAAATATCATCGTTGTGGGTAAAGAAGGGTACGGCAACCATTGATAAGTAAATTGTAGATAGTTTAGAGCTATCAGCAAAATAGTTGCAGAGCCGCTGGAAACTACCAGGCCAGCCGCATCCTCGGCAAACGCCTCTGCCCAGGCAATACGGTTCATACCTGCGATCAAGTTGATACCACTAAATAGAAATGCGAGCAGAATTGACAACCAGAATAAATTAGAGATACCCCAATTGAGAGGTTCATGACTCCGCCATAGAATGCTAACTGCAGTAACAGCACATAGAGAAACAAGCAGATCCAGGACAAACCAGGATAGATGGCGGGAAGTCAGCCGTTTAAGTGGTCCAGCGAATAAATATCCTTCCCGAAGTCGCGACACTTCCACTCGTGGAAGAAAGATCGCAAAAGTCCAGAAAATGAAATCAATATCTGAAAAAAAGGAATGGTTACGAACATATAATTGGTACAGGCGCAGTTTATCTGGCAGGATTACATTGATGTACTTTCTTACTACATCTGCTACCGCTAGCATCTGCTCTTCATCATGATAGAGGATGCTTGCCGGGCCGGTAATACCTGGTCGCACTGAGAGGATTTCCCGGCGCGCATCTTCGGGCCAGGCCTCTACAAATTCCGGATCTTCGGGTCTCGGACCAACAAAACTCATCTCACCCACGAGGACGTTCCATAATTGTGGCAACTCGTTTATCTTGGTATCACGTAACCATTGTCCAAGTGGTGTAATTCGATTATCTTCTTTACTTGTAACGCGCGGACCACTATAGCTCTCTGGACATTCATACATGGTGCGGAATTTTAGAATATCAAATATTTTTCCGTCTTTACCAACGCGTGGTCCCCGGTAAAACACCGGGCCTGGCGAATCCCGCTTTATCAAAATAGCAATAATCGCCCAGAATGGTGACACTACAATCAACCCCATAAGTGCCATGATAATATCAAAAGCTCGCTTCGAAAAATTTGATGCTCCAATATGAAACGGACTTACGAACCGTTTCTCTGCTTTTTTTAGAGTGTCGGATGTAGAGGCGTATGAAGTTGTGCGAAGCATTTTTCCTCTATTCATAATTAGTTTCCAAGATAATGTGTGTTGGAAAGTAGTTCCCGTTTTTGGTGAGCAAAGCAATCAGGCCAATCTTGCTCCGCAATGGGAAGTTGGTCGTGGATGTAAAAGCGCAGCATACCCTCTGCTTGGGCAATGATATGGTATGCGATCTCTGTTTTTGAAAGCCTATATTTTATAGATATTGCAAAGGGGTAACTCAGGGATTAAAAACTGCATACTAGCTTTACTGTTTAGCCCAGATGTAATTTGAACTCACTGATACTTTCTGGGAAATCCAATAAGTTTAATTTGCCAAAGATGCCTGCAATGACCGCGCATGCCAATGCATCGCTACAGGTGGTGTATAAAAGGGCGTTGTCTAGATATTACTTCACTTCTTCATATCCCAACGGGGAAGTTCTCAGGTAATTTGTACTCCGTTTTTTGCTTTCGATATCAGAAATTACTCGAGCGACCTGCTCTGTTTGCAAACCCAAGACACTTGCAATTTCGTCACGATCCACTCTTTTTTCGTAGCCTGCCCAGATTGTATCGAGGATATCAAAGGGTATCCGATAGAAAAATTCCTCTTGTGTGCTTCCGCCAGGATAAGTATCTGTGGTTGGGATTCTTTTCTGAATCTCTTCGGGAATATTCAGATACTGTGCCAGTTGAAAAATTTGAGTTTTAAAAAGATGCCGAATAGGGCTTACGTCAACACCGCCATCTCCCCATTTCACAAAAAAACCTAAATCGTGTTCATTTTTGTTGGCAGTGCCAATAACCGCAAAATTTTGTGCTTCTGCATAGTAATACAACATACACATTCGACTACGCTGTTTAAGGTTGGATGCAGCAATTATCTGTTGCAGTTCATTTAGGGGTAGCCTCTTGCTTATTTCCTGTCCATCAGGGGAGGTGACTACCAATCTAAATAAATTTAGGGTCTGTTGTTCCAATAAATTTGGTGGTAAGACAATTTTTGCACTCCATTCGGGTGGATTAAATTCGGGAATTGTTTTTACAATCGCATCATTTCGCCTCTTATAGCAATCGAAACCTTCTAAGGCGTTTGAAATATCTTCCGTAACAGTTCTAACACCCAAATCATTGGCTAAGGTGAGAGCCATCTCGACGCTTTCAGGGCTTGATTCTTTTTCTGGCATTAAAACCCCTAGAACACGGTCTTTACCAACCGCTTTTACTGCCAAAGCAAGAACTACCGATGAATCAATTCCACCACTTATTCCAACAACCCCTCCTTTCTTACGCAGCGTTTCAAAAATATCCTTACGCAGTTTCTCACAAATTCTATTGGCTTCACTTTCAGGGTTGATATTTAGCCACTTTTGGTCAAGCCCCTTGGTCGCTTTCCCTTGATAGTTTTCCTGATGAGCGCTCATAAATTCTCCTAAGAGTCATCGTTCAATGAGTTTTAAACCATTGGAACGAATCGGTTGTAACTGGAAGTTTTTTACAAATAGCTGGTGAATTAATTGAGTAGATATAATGCCTGCCAGGGCCATAGAATCAACTTCTCCTAAATTACCTAATCTGGATGCCTTGTGTATCAACGCCATTGCTGCTTGTGTGTTAAAGTAACCGCTTTCATCCAAGTTTCTTGGAGAAAGCACTTCTTCGATATAATCTGGAGGGGACTTAAAAAAGCATTGGCTTATTGGAGCACGATATGGTTTCTTTGCTCTTTTCCATATTTGATCGGGCAATAGTTTTGAACCTAATTGCTTCAAGATCCACTTCTCTTTCAGACCCCGTAGTTTTAAATTGTCTGGCAAACGGTTGCAAAACTCAACGATTCGATAATCTAGGTAAGGATAGCGACCTTCTACAGAATTTCCCGTTGACATCCTGTCACCTTGTGATGACAACAGATAGGGACTTAAAAAAGTGATGATTTCTAGGTATTGTGCTTGAGCCAAGTGTGACCATTGGAAAAAACTTGTTGGAAGATCGCTAATCGGTTGTTGAATGGCTTTATCTGTACTTCGAAGAAAGCAGTTGATGCGCGAAGTGTTTGTCCACCGAATGGCATGGGAGTAATAAGGAGAGTCTGTTTCAGTTAGCCCTTTTTTGAAAAAGGCTTTCAAATAATTTGTTTGTTCGTCAGATAAACGTGTAATACCTTTGTAGATGCGCCTAAATAATAAAGGCCTAATTGAAGATTCAGGATTTTTAGCCCAAAAACGGCGTAATTTCATTTCCTTAAAAATATCGTACCCTGCTAAAAATTCATCAGCCCCTTCTCCGGTGAGAACAACTTTAAAGTCGTTAGCATGTACCAATTTGGATAGCAAAAACATGGGAGCCGGAGCGGTACGTAGGACGGGCGTTTCTGTGTGCCATATCACCTCAGGAAAAATATTCCCCACACTCTCATAATCGCATGGAACGACATTGTGTCTGGTACCTAGAAATTTAGAAGCTTCGAGCTGGTAATGACTCTCATCAAAATCGGGATCAGAAAAAGAGATTGAAAACGTTTCAAGTGGGGATGATGAATGATTATGGACGAGCGATGTAATGACAGATGAATCCAGCCCTCCACTCAGGTATGCACCAACTGGAACATCTGACCTAAGCCTGATCCGAACGGCATCCTCAAGTAGACTCTCGAACTCATCGAGATATTCACTTTCTGTTTTCGGCAGTGTATTCGTATGTTCAATGAAGTCTAAAGACCAATAAGATTCGAGCGTAAGTCGCTTGTCTTTAGCAATTAAATAGTGTCCAGGAGGCAGTTCTCTTATTCCTTTGAAAATTGAATTCGGACTTTGAACATTCCAAAATGTAAATACTTGTTGTAATGCAGTCGGGTCAATTTCTGCTTTTATACCCGGAAATGCAAGCAAAGCCTTAATTTCTGAGCCGAATATAAGCTGCTTTTCTCGAATGGTATAAAACAACGGTCTGATCCCAAGACGGTCCCTGGCTAGAAATAATGTATGGTTGACAGTGTCCCATATGGCAATGGAAAATTGACCGTTTAAACGATTAAGGCATCCAGGGCCAAATTCTTCATACATATGCAAAATTGTTTCAGTATCACTCTGTGTCTTAAATCCATGCCCGCATTGCTCCAGTTCTTGTCTTAACTCAATATAGTTGAAAATTTCACCATTAAAAACAATCCAAAGGGTTTCATCTTCATTGCTCAATGGCTGGTCGCCAGTATCCAGGTCAATAATGCTAAGGCGTGCACTCCCTAAAGCTATGTTTTCATCGGAATAGATTCCAAAACCATCAGGCCCACGATGGCGGATCATTTCCAACATCTGGATAATGGTAAATTTGTCGGTTCGTTGAAAAGTGGATAAATTAAAAACACCGCAAATGCCGCACATTCTAGTATGGCCCCCCCATTTTTTTTAGTTCGGATTTAATAACTTTACCATGCGCGTTCATGGGCAGGGTGGTTGCAATGGTTATTTCTTTGGGTAACATATATCTGGCTAAATGGGAACGGCAATGCTCCAGGATATTTTCTGTTTTAAGAATTGAGTTATTACGCAAAACAACAAAAACCTTGATCATTTCCCCAGCATATTCATCGGGAACTCCAACCGCGGCTGCAGCGATTACATCTGGAATTTGAAGTACACAAGCCTCTATTTCGTAACTGCTTACGCGATGTCCATAAGATTTTATAAAGTCACTTTTTCTATCTACAATATAAATGTATCCATCTTCATCAACTGTTGCCATATCGCCGGTAAAAAGAAGTCCGTTGGAAAACTTTTCCCTGCTGGCATCCGGATCATTGAGATAACCAGGTGATATATTGTCACCTATTGCCACAATTTCACCGATCTCTCCAGTTTGTATCGGCTCGCCACTCTCCCTTACAACGGATAAAGTAACTCCAGGTATTCCTTTGCCTATTGATCCCAACTTTGAAGATAATAACTCCGGAGGCAGGTAGGATAACCGAGCTGTAGCTTCAGTTTGACCATACATCACGTAAACTTTTGCTAAAGGATGGGAATTTATTAACTCTTTCAATAATTCATTATAAAGTTTTCCCCCGGCCTGTTGAATTTTCTTTAAATACGGTAATTTTCGTCTGGGAAATGTCGAATTTCGGAGTAATGCTTGATAAGTTGAGGGCACGCCCGCAAAACCAGTGCAATTTGTGGCTTCCATTAAATCAAGGACAGTTTCCGGGTAAGCAAAGGTATTACTTATAACAAGAGTCCCGCTAACACGTAAGTGTGTATGCAGTAAAGATGTTCCATAACAATAAAAAAAGGGTAAAACTGTCATTAAACGTTCAGCAGCGCTAAGATCAAGATACTGGATTATAGATTCAGTGTTTGCCTGAATATTGCGGTGTGTGATTCGAACAGCGCGTGGGCGAGCCGTAGTTCCAGATGTGAACAATAGTGCCGCATCACGATTCACTTTCATTGCTGAACCGGAAAATTTCCATTGAACGTTTTCGGTTTGTAGCAGGCTGTTATCAAGGCAAAAGTATTCAATTTTTTGGCAGATGCCTGAATATTTTGCATAAAGGGATTTGTCAACAAACAAGAATTTGCAATCAACAAATGTCAAATTACGCTCGCAGTTATCTGCAGAGAGCATGGTGGACAACGGCACGGCGATTGCATTAATTTTCAATATCGCTAGATAAGCTGCAGCCCAAAAGGGCGAATTTTTCCCCAGAATAGCGACCCGATCCCCAGATCTTATATTTCTATTTTTTAACTCAATCACCAGACTCGCACAAATGCTCTTAAATAACAAATAGGTGACCGAAAAATCTTTTGTGACAAATGCAAGCACACCATCCTTTGCATTTGCCAGAAGATAGTCTGAAGTGTTCATTGTGGATAATTTAACAGGGGATGCTTATTGTAGATATTTTACATGAATCATACATCTTGAGTTTTTCTTGTTATGTATCTTGAAAGATTTTGGATTGAGTCAAAGTTTTGCGGTACTACTTCGGAATCTTTTACTGAGATACCATACTGTTCTTCAATAAATAGCACCAGTTCTATAACGCTGGCCGAGTCAACAATTCCATTTTCAAGGAAAGAAGTCTCATCATCGTAGGGGAAGCCATTTTGAGAAAATAAAATGTTCTGTGCAATAAAAATTCGAAGCTTTTCTTGAATAGTTTGCATGTTATCCTCACTTTATCTAGAATTACACCTGTTAAGGTTGCCGGTTTTAGGCACTCCGAACAGGAAAAATAACGCCCAACATGGCAGACAGAAGGTGTTTATACCCAAATTTTCAGTACCAAGGCGCATTACATTGCGTACAGTAATGTCTAAATTTGATCGTTTTTTTTAGCGTTTTTATGAGTTTTTGTAAAGAAAAAGAATCGGGAGACTTGAAGTTTTGGAAGTTCCGTAAATTTGAGCATCCAATGCATCCACTTTGATGGAATATTATCATCATAGTAATATGCATATAACCTATGCCAGCCTTCTTGCTTCAGCATGAGTTGGAGGGAAAGAAGAGTGGGAGCTCCTAACTTATATTCTCGATATGCAGGGTCAATGAAAATATCCATTGCATATGCGTCCCCTTTTTTACAGGCAATGCCCAGCATTCGGAGATCGGGGTGATCAATAGGATTCTTCTGGTCGCTTGGAGCGACGCACCAAATATCACCTACCACAGTTGTATCCTTTACAAGAGCGAAACCACGCATACCTTTTTTGATCTTTCTTAATGCCTTAAAGTAACGGCTACGTACCGAAAAGTTCCACTTTCCAGTTTGCAGGTCATCCGGTTTTAATTCAACAAAACGGTATCCTGAATTTTGAAGAGGGTCTGGTTGCTGAGTAAGCGAGGTTAAATCCTTGACAACAGGAACGACTACTCTTTGGATGAATGCTCGCTCGTGAAAAAGCTTTCGTAACTCACGGTTTAAATAAGCTTCTCGAATTAATTGAGTTGCAAGGAATACATTCCCAAACATAATTTCTCATTGAAAAATGTCATAGTAACAAAGATGGTAGGTTTTGGAAGAAGAGAAGGATGGCACTTGATATGCATTTTCCCAACGTTACGGTATTCTAAAGAGGTATGTATTTTGTTGAGAGTAGCACAACCTCATTTTTAAATCAAGCAAGAGTCCTGTTTTTCGTGAAGAGCGTTGCAATGTGATATCCAACTTCTTTGGGAAAATGGAGAAACAATCACTTTAGGCACTTTAGCAAGACTCTTTATAAAATTGAATAATACCTGACATCTTTCTCCAAAAATCACTTTCAGGTTTTAATGCAGAGACCATGCGTACTAATTTATATGATATTTCATTTACAAACGGTCTGAGAACAGGATTGAAAACAATACTTTGTTTCATGGGCTTTTTTTGAAATCCCATGCGGAACTTGAATTTGTCCAAGGATTCGGGCGCATCCAATGACTCCGGTCCATAAGATACTGTTGTTACCTGTGGCAATGCAAGCTTAAGCTGCGTGACATGGAAGACTAGAGCGTTATTAGGATACAAAGGTAAGTACTCCGTTACTGAACTGTGATGTAGGATTGTAAAATGATCTTCCATTTGAAAAGCCATTATAAATGCTGCCAGATTGCTTCCTGAAAATGCTCCCCATGCTTCAAAACCTTCCAGCCCCTCTGCTGCTAAACAATATTTCCTCCATTGCGAACTATTCCAGATCCTTGGGTCACGCCCTTGTCTTGACATGGTGTCAAAATTAGCTTGCATTCCTTGTATGGCTAAGGATCGGAAGTCGATTTGCCTAAATTCGAAACTTTCTAAGCCTCTACGCGTCTGTCGTCGAGCATAATTAGCATCGACTGATGAAAGATCATAGTTCTTATCTGAACATATAATTAAATAGCTTTTCCTCCCAAAACTATTCACTGGGCTGAAAAACCTCGTTCCAATGCACCGTCCCCTAAGAAACAAACTCCTTAACTCTTCTTTACTGGGAGTAATGAGCCTGTGATAGGGGAAATAGAAGAAAAATCCTGATCGAGAATTATACCAATAGCAACTTTCAGTTTTAATGATGCGATGGCCTTGCCTGGACAAGAATTCCGCAAAAACATCTGGGTTCATATTGTTATATAGCTCGCTTCTGTAATTGATGGCAACGCTAACCACCCAAAATAAAGTTCAAATAAGTAGCTCTCAATAGATACAGTGTCTCTCTGATTGAATTATATTATCACCGTATGCTTTTTAGCATGGAATAGGTTTTGGCCAAAGGCCGATCTCATGCGCGACTTCGATCAATAAACGATCCATCCGTTCGGAAAAAACATTCATATCATAATTTTGTATTATGTGTTTTTGATAGGCAAGAGCATGATTTTTTATTAAATATCGGTCTTTCTCTAAAAGATCTAAAACATCCATGACTGCGTTGATATCATTTTTTTCTACTAAAAACCCCCTCTCTTTATTAATCAGATCTAAATTAAAACCCAAATCATACGCGATAGGGCATAATTGTGAGAATCCGGCCTCCAGCATAACGCGAGGTATACCCTCCCGATAGAAGGAAGGAAAATAGAATATATGTGCCTGAGCAAACTGCTCCATGGTGTCTTCATGAGATAACTTACCCTTGTAAGTTATGATTCCCTTTGCATGATAATCCTTCACTATTTTTATTAAGTATTCATAGCCTGGTGAGCTCGGTCCAACCAAAATAAACTTGATATTCTTCTTCTCATATAGTTTCTTAGCTACGGCAAGGAATTCGTTGATGCCCTTATAAGGCATAATCCGAGTTACCAATAGTACCCGTAAGCGTGGATCCGTAAAGTTTTTAGTACGGATAACAGGCAAAGATAGACCACTGCCAACGTAGATAAATTTATGCGCTGCCTTCG
>Ga0209536_100014310_pt1 | contig 11405 bp, 12 predicted proteins | sample DeeMarSeWOR28_12_FD_187461 | JGI IMG/M metagenome (GOLD analysis project Ga0209536, IMG submission 187461) | Marine sediment microbial communities from White Oak River estuary, North Carolina - WOR-2-8_12 (SPAdes) (version 2) | ecosystem: Environmental > Aquatic > Marine > Intertidal zone >... | reverse complement strand
ATGCCAGAACTTATCACCACGATCAAGAACCTCCTGCTCGATCCAGTTCTGTTCGCCGAGAACGGCACGGGTATCGAATTGCGGGAGTATCAGAAGGTCGTCGCCGAAAGGATCTATGACAGTGTTCTGCACCGCAAAGGTCACTCGATCGTCGTCATCTTCCCGCGCCAGTCGGGAAAGAACGAGCTCCAGGCGCACATAGAGGCTCATCTGCTATGCCAGTACAGCAAGAACCAGCGCAACCAGTGCGAAATTGTCAAGATCTCACCGACCTGGAAACCGCAGTCGCTCAATGCCATGCGCCGGCTGGAGCGTGTCCTCTCCAGAAATCTGCTGCTCCGTGGAACCTGGAAGAAGGAGCAAGGCTACGTCTTCCGTGTTGGTACTGCCCGCATATATTTTTTCAGCGGACAGCCGGCATCGAGTATCGTCGGCGCAACCGCATCTGTCTTACTCGAATGTGACGAGGCTCAGGACGTGACAATTTCGAAATGGGATAAAGAAATCGCTCCAATGTCAGCCAGCACCAACGCCACCAAGGTGTTTTGGGGCACTGCCTGGACAAGTACGACTCTGCTCGCCAGGGAGATGAAGAACGCCATCAAAGCCCAGGAGATGGATGGTGAACAGCGTCTGTTCATGATCGATGCTGAGGAGGTTGGCACTGGTACTGGCGCTGTCACCAATTTCACTGGCAATCTTTCCTACCTGCCGATCAAGCCAGGTACGGTGAAATTTGTTGGTGAGTCTTCCAGTGTTGAGCTGGAGTGCACCGATGATGGCAATGGTGCCATCGTTGGCGACATTGGTGCTGGCACCAACACCATCAACTACACGACCGGTGCTTTTGATTTTGATTTCTCTGGCAATATCGATGCTGGCGAGGCTGTGGTTGCTTCCTACGACTATGACATGGAAGCAAACGATACGGTCCCGTCGATCGATATGCAGCTGACCTCGTCGCCAGTTACGGCGCGTACGCGCAAGCTGCGCACCAGGTGGTCTCTCGAGGCTTCGCAGGATCTTCGTAACCTGCATGGTCTTGAGGCAGAGGTCGAGCAGGTTGCGGCGATCAGCAACGAGATGAAGTTCGAGATCGATCGTGAGATCATCGAGAACATGCGTACGATTGCTGCTCTGTCGGTTACTGCGTGGTCAAAGACTCCGGATACCGGTGTCAGCTACACTGAGCACAAGCTGAATTTCGTGGACAAGCTGGTTGAGGCTAGCAACGCGATCTTCGGTGCGACTCAGCGTGCCATTGGTACCTGGATTGTGTGTGGTCTCAATGTGGCTAGCCTGATTGAGACTCTGCCCGGATTCGTGGCTGTTCCTCGTCCCAAGGGCACTCGTGCCGTCTACAAGACCGGTGTTCTCAACGGTCAATGGGACGTTTGGAAGGATCCAAGCTTCGGTTCGGATCAGTTCATGATGGGCTACCAGGGTGACTCGATGTGGGAAGTGGGATTCATTTTTGCTCCCTACATTCTCGCCTACACCACCTCGACGATCATGCTCGACGACTTCATTGGTCGTAAGGGCATTGCGTCGCGGTACGGTAAGAAGACCATTGACGGAAACTTCTACTGTACAGGGTCGATCACCACGTAGACGGACAGTGGTGTTGAACACCATGAATTGACAAGGTCGCCAGCCCCTCAAATGAGGGGTGCCCGTAGAGCCGTTGACTCCCGGCTCACCGCCCCACGGAGGTAAATTTCCGTGCGCCTCCGTGGGGCATTTTTTACCTCTATATTTCTAGTGACGTGAGAGCATGTCTGCCCAGTTAACAGAAGATACCATCAAAACTTATATCAAGACTATGCTTGGTATGCCGATCGTCGAGGTTGAACTTGACGATGAACAATTTACCGGCATTATCAATCAATCGCTTGGTATTTATGGCACATACAAGCCAATTGAAAAGTTTGGCACTGTAAACGTGCTTTCATCTCAACAGAAATATAGCATCGCAGCTGAATACTTTGGACGTGGCATCATTGAAGTTTTTTATCCAGACTTGCTGCGATCAACAGGTACGCTGGACGAATTTGATGTTTTCAGATATCATAACCGTTTGCCCAATTTAGACCCTGGTGATTTTTACGCTGAAAGGGTTTGGTGGAAAGAAGTACAACGGTCTACTGGTGCTGATTTTGATTGGTTTTATGAGAACAATCACGATGGCACAGCTGAACTCTATATTTCACCACCACCTGACAGAGCATACACACTAACTTATATCTTTGTGAAAGACCCAACTCTGACAGAAGTTCCTCCAACTGACGACGATTGGATCAATGATTATTGCCTTGCAATGGCAAAGCAGGTGTTGGGTCGCATTTTGCGCAAACATCGCAATGTTCAAGGTGCTGAAACTTCCATCGATTTGGACGGTGACGAGCTGGTGAACGAAGGAACCCAGTCCCGACAGGAGATGGAAGAATATCTGACGGGCAGAGGGGCCGTTATCGCTCCAGTCCGAGGATAACCGGAGCCAACGGAAGCGTTTCCCTTGGACCGGAAGAGGAAACCCTACTCGAAGCCGTCTTTGACCCCTCTGGCCCGAGAGAAGCCAACGGAGACCCATCGGAGATATATCGTGTCCAAGGCAGATGAGCTGATATCCCAGGCAATGGATGGCCTCGAACCCTCCTACATTATCTCACATGTTACGGAGCAAGGTCCCAAAGTCTTAGCTACGAGAAAACGCGTAAGGAAAGAAGCCCCAAATCTTTATCGCCATGTGAGCGATCTGGGGTTGTTGCACGATTTTGCGATCGACCTCGGCGAGCTTGGAGTGAAAGAGCTTGCAAAGAAATATGAAATACCAACCGGTATGATGAAGGATCTCAAAAAGTTCGTCTAATGCCTGTCTTTGGCTTCACAAGAGAAAAAGACGGTCGGCTATGGAAGAGTTTAGCCGCCGAGAGAGAAAGACTATACAGAAAACCCCGTAGATGGTTGGTGCATAACGACACAATCAACACCAACATTTATGGCGAACCTGGCGATCCGATTACTGGATCGGACGGTGTGACATCGATTCCTGCAACTCGTAGATTGACCTCGGCTGCATCGGATTTTCAAACTGCTGGTGTGCAAGTAAGCGACATCTTGGAAATACACGATCCAGCTTGCACGCACACCGACAACGGCAGGTATCAGATAGACACTGTTGTCGATGCCAACACGTTGGAAATCACAGAAGACTGGCCGGTTGGTAGTTTGACCGATCTTGATTTCATGGTGCACTTTCTCAAAGAGAGATTTACTGAATTCCCACAAATGGTTCCATTTCTGGTGAAGCTCGAGCCAACAAGACAAGAACTTACCAAGTGGGGATTGGGTGAGAAGAGAGACGCGATCTTTGTGTTGAGCCAGAAAGTCTGTGAGGACATCGGCCTAGAACCAAAGATCGGCGATCGTTTCATCTACGAATACGACGGGTCAAACATCCACTACGAAACACAAGAGATGAAACCGCTGGATTCCCTTGGTGATAGTGGTGTGGTGATGCATTATGTTGGTGGAGCAAGACGCACCACCAACAAGTTGCCATAATGGCCCATTCTCCCAAAACAAAGGCTGTTGTAGCCAAGAAAAGAAAGTCTTTCACCAAATTCCTTGCTGTGTTTGAGGAAGAAGTCAGTTTGCAGGCTTTCAAATGCAACAAGGACATGGCCAAAGAGATTACAGCGGAAGCCAAATCAATAATAGAAAATCAAAGCTATCGTTGGCGACCTCTGACTGACCAATACTTGAGAAGAAAAATAAAGCAAGGCTACGACAGAAGAATATTGATCAGGACCAAAGAGTACGTTGATTCTATTTCGTGGGGTGTAACGGGCGGTAGAGTATGGGCAGGCATTCCAGCGTTGAAGATTCATCAAGGTTCCGGAATGCCGATAGCCAAGTTGGCCAGAATTCACGAGTTCGGAACAAAAACAGTACCAGCAAGGCCTTTGTGGAGACCACTTCTATCGAAACATGTCAGACAAAGTGCTGCATTTGGCAGACGATATAGAAAAGCTGCCAATGCAGCGATAGCTAGAAAAGCGAAACTGTGATAGATCAATTGGAGAAAACTAGATATTGCAAGAAATGCGACGAAGACCTTCCTGTGTCTGAGTTTGGCAACTACGGTGGTGTTGTTAGGTATCGTTGTATTAAATGCAACAGAAAAATACAAAACGAGCACCACTACAAACATCGTGATATACGCAATAAACGGGCGTTAGAAGCTTATATCATACGAAGTAGAAAGAATAAACTATTGGCATTGAGTGTGTATTCTGATACCGACACACCAAGATGTGTTTGTTGCCATGAAACGTTTGAGACATTTTTAACATTAGACCACGTTAACAACGATGGTGCGGAAGACAGAAAGAAACGAGGTAGCGGAAGTAAATTATATAACTATCTAAATAAAAAGAATTATCCAGTAGGATTTCAAGTTTTATGTTTTAATTGTAATTTCGGCAGGTGGCGATTAAAATGTAATGCTGGTGATCTTCAGGGTATATTACTTGGAGATAAAATCTACGAAATAACAGATGTTAGTTATTACGCTGGGTTGCGTCGTAGGTTAAGACATGATGCGTTGGTTGCTTACGCGGGTGAACAACCACATTGTGATTGTTGTGGGGAAACATTCACTCCGTTTCTGACGTTTGACCATAAGTCTAATGATGGCAGTGAAAAAAGAAAGAAACATGGTTCCGGTTTGCAATTTTATAGATGGCTACGAGATAACAACTATCCTAGATATATAAGAGTGTTGTGTTATAACTGCAACACTGGTCGTAGTATTTTAGGTTGCACAGTAAATGAACTGAAGCGTATCATGGGGGGTCGGTCATGATTGATATGTTTCAGTTATACGATCAGGCTATTCTCACCTGGTTGAATGATAATCTTTCTTCTTTATTGGTTGGTCGCACCACCCAAATGTTGATCGCTACGCCAAGACGTGGCTTTGCAGAGGTGTTCTCAGGGAGATTGGTTGACAACAACACACTGACTTTGCCTCGTATTTCTATCACTCGTCTTGATCACGCCAACGATCCAGAAAGATATTGCAAGACCAGGGTGAGAAGACTCGGTTGGTGTGACGACGATGCAAAGAAAAGATTGATTTCAGCAAAGTTTCCGTCTCCTGTCACCATTCCCTATCAAATAGACCTGTGGACGAGATTTGTCAGCGAAATGAATTTGTGGGAGCAAAAGTTTCTCACAGAGTTTGATGCTCAATATATCTACATCACCATCAGACCTGATGATGTGTGGCAAGACAAATCGCATGCGACACATTTGGATGGTGGGATTGTTGACAATTCTGACTTGGAACCAGACGAGGGTGAAAGGGCAATACGCAAAACGGTAAACCTACGCATGGAAGGTCGTTTGTATGACCAATCATGGGTACTGACACCGGTTGTAAAGGCTTTCGAGGCACAATGGCGCAACAGTGAAACGGAAGATCTTTATTATCGGGCGTATTTCCCTCCTCTGGATGTGCTGGCTGTTGGTGACGGCAATCAAAAGGTCTTCAATGTCAATACGTTGAGGACCCCGATATCAGAAAGTACTTTGTTGATCAACACTGTGATTGGTGGTTCTGGTGATCTGACCACTGATGATGGCAATGGCAACCTATCAGGACCGAATGCCTCTGGCACGGTTGACTATACAACTGGTGCAATAAGTCTGACTTATACTACTGCTCCTGATGACACTGAAGACATAACGGCAACGTATTTTACCTCGGTATGATAACAGGGTGGCGCATGCTGAAGAGAATTGTACACACTTACAAAGAGCCGATGGTCATATGCCTTGTAAAAGGCAAAGGCAGATTCAAAGTCCCTCAACGGGAACACAGAAATCTTCTGGTTGGACAATCGATGACCGTTGACGAATCTGAGATTGGGCCAGAACTTAAGAGACAACACAAGAAAGGTTATGTGGCTATCGAGGATGTTGTCGAAGTTGAAGAGAGAAAAGTGATCGTGCCGCCACCACCTCCCCCCGTGGAGGAGCCAGAGGCTGAAGATTTAGAAGCACTCGAGCAAGAATTGCTCGGTGACGCCGAAGCAACAAGCCCCGACGAGCTTGAATAAATGTTAACGAGTCAAACGATTGTTTTCGAATTAGGAGGATATCAGAATGGCATTCGTTAGTGCCGGGGCGTACGCCCGAGAATTAGATCTTTCGATCTACGCTGAAACGCTTACCAGCACTATTGTTGGTATGGCACACACTTTCAACAAAGGCCCTATTGGTGAGGAAACGTTAATCACCAATGAGGACAGGCTGATCGAGAATTTCGGCGAGCCTATCGACCCGTCAGTGAGTTCTACAGCTTGCCAGGGTTGGTTTGCCGCTCGAGAGTATCTAAAAAAGGGCAACAAGCTGTACGTTACTCGTGTGGAGTCTACAGCCACCCCTGCAGAGTATGCCAAGGCATCGGTGCAGGGTTCCACCGATGAAACGTTGGCTACTGGCACTAACGGTGCAACCTCCATTCCTGCCACCAGGGAATTGACGTCATCTGGGGCAACTTTTGATGCAGATGGTGTTGTTGTTGGAGATATCGTCGAGATTCATGAAGGCACAGGAGATGACGGCTATTACATCATCGCTGGTGTGACCGCTACCGTGCTGACAGTGGATCGTGATTGGCCAACTGGTTCCTTGAGCAGTCTTGACTTTACGGTTTGGACTGCCAAGAAGGAAGGCCAGACTGATGGTGCGACCTCCGCAGCGTCCACCAGAACGTTGACCTCTGCTGCTGCGTTGTTTAGCTCTGCTGGTGTTGCTGCTGGTGATATCGTTGTTGTCAACGACACTGGCGATACCGGCGACAACGGGGTCTACACTATTACTTCGGTTGATAGTGAGACTCAGCTGACCGTCAACCGTGATTGGCCAGAGGGGTCACTCACTGGCCTGACCTACGATGTGTACGGCAGAAATTCAGCTGGTGCTGATGGGTCAACTGCTGTTGCTGGCGAATTTTCTTCTGCTGGCGCCAAGTTTCAAGATCATGGTGTTGTTGCTGGAGATATCCTGTACATCAATGACAGTTTTGACTCCGACAACAATGGCTATTATCTGATCTCTGGCCTCAAGACTGGATCCGAGGACACCACTGTTGAGGTTACCAACGCAGCGTGGGATGGTGGTGCTCTTACCAACCTTGACTATGAGATTCTGCCAGGTTCTATCACCTTCCAGCTTCTTACCAAGGGCACATGGGGCACCGGATATCAACTGACGCCAAAGGTGAATGCTGGCGATCGCACCAATTTCGATCTTGATGTTCGTGACTCGACTGGTACCATTCAGTACGAACGCGTATTCAACATGGATCGTTCTGATGTTGTTGCCACCATGGCAGCTGATAGCGCCTACATGACAGCCACGGTGGTTGCCAGCAGAGGTGAACCTGCCATCGAAAAGACGTTCTCTGTTGTGGGTGGCAATGATGGCTACGACAGCATCGTTGATGGTGATTATATCGGCACCAGCGCAGCCGAGACCGGTCTCTATTCGTTCAAGAATCCGGAGGCTGTTGATATCAATATCATGTTGTGACCTGGTGTTTCGTCGCAGAACGTCCAGGATGCGATGATTGAGATCGTGGAGAAGCGTGCTGATTGCATGTGCATTGTCGATCCGCCTGATTGGGCTACTGTCGACAGCGTGCAGGAAATCCTCGATTGGCACAACGGCACGAACATTCGTACCACAGCCTTCAACACGTCTTATGCTGCGCTGTATTGGACGTGGCAGAAGGTTTATGACGAATTCCACGATCTCGATGTGTGGGTTGCCCCGTCTGGCCACATCGCTGGAATGTATGCCTACAACGACAACGTGCAGGCACCATGGTGGGCACCAGCTGGACTGAAGAGGGGCAAGCTCACCGGATCGCGAGATGTTCGTTACTCGCCAGACCAGGATGACAGAGACTCCCTATACGGTCCTGGTGCAAACGTCAATCCGATCGTCAATTTCACTGGTCAAGGGATTGTTGTTTGGGGTCAGAAGACGCTGCTACGTACCACCTCTGCATTGGACAGGGTGAACGTACGGCGTATGCTGTTGTACGCAGAAAAGGTGATTGCCACTGCGGCACAACAGTTGGTGTTTGATCCCAACGATGAAGTCCTCGAGCGCGAGTTCAAGCAGCTTGTTGAACCTGTGCTCACCGACATCTTGACCAAGCGTGGTATTCAGGAATTCCTGATCCAAGCGGCAACCACTGACACTGATCGTGAAAACAACAAGGCGGTATTCAAGCTGTTCATCAAGCCGACCAAGACTGCTGAGATCATCGAGATTCAGTTCGTCCTCACAAGTCAAGGGGCAGATTTTACAGAACTATTGGCCGCATAAATGTTAATATCATGGCCTTCTACCACCCCAGTCAAACGATAGACAGTTTCGAAAGAAACAGGAGATAAGTAGATGCCTCAGAACGCTGATCACATTGCCGCAGAAGCTGGGACTTTCGAGCCTCAGCGGCAAAACAACTTTACCGTTGAAATCCCACTTGGCAACGATAAGGAGTATATCTCTTTGTCTTGTCAGGCTATCCCGTTGCCAGTCGAGAGCAACGATGAGGTGGAAATCCAGTACCAGAACGAAAAACGTTATGTTGCTGGTCAAGCCACCTTCGATGCCACCAGCTTTACCGTTCGTGACTACGTGGATGTTGACACTCGTGGCGCTATCATGCGTTGGCGTCACCAGGTGTACAATCCGGCCACTGGTGCTATTGGTCTTGCATCCAACTACAAGAAGACGGTGTGGATTGTGATGGAAGGTCCTGATGGTGCTACGACCAGGGTATGTAAACTGACGGGTTGCTGGCCACAAGCTGTCAATGGTGGCACTCTCGATATGAGTGCTAGTGACCAGGTTCAGATCGAGGTCACTCTGCGGTTTGACAAGCCCATCTGGTCGGAAAACATTCCTGGTCTGACGGCTTAATACCGACAAACTGACAACAAGTTATAGGAGAGTCATATAATGTTCGCTCAAGGTACAGCATTGAACAACAAGGCTGGCGACATTACCAAGATTGATCAATCTGGGTCTGTGTTGGCCGAGGTGCACAACAAGGGCGATGCTGCTATCGTTCTGTCCGCCAAGAAGGCAAACGGCAGGTTTAGCTATCTGAGTGGCTATTCCAATGTGGTTGACGAAGCGATTGTTGATGATGACAACCTAGTCAACCTGCCGGTCGTTCCGGGTTCTGTTCGCGTCGAATCTTCAGGGTTCAATGACCTGGTGGATGTTGACGAAGATGGCATCCTTTATTGGGATCGCGTAGAGAACAGCGAATTGATCAATGGCACTGACGGTGCAACCGCTGGCAAGGTTTTCACCTCTGCTGGTTCTGATTTCATCGCGGCTGGTGTTGTTCCTGGCGATCTGTTGGTTGTGCATGGGCAAGACGGCGGGTCGTATACCATCGAGTCGCTGACCACCACAACACTCACTGTTGATGTTGATTTTCCGGTTGGTGGTCTATCAACCATTTCTTTCAATGTGTATGCTAACAAGGTATCCGCCGGATTGGTTAATTATTTCACTGGCGAAGTGAATCTCAGTTATCCATCCGATTCTGCTCCTGGATCAAAGGCATCTGTTGTTGGGACAGAATCATTCACGATCGATCTTAATCCTGGCATGACGGTAACGGCCGATGTTGATGGTGGTGGTGCGGCAACTGCCACTTTTGATGCCGGTCAGGCCACTTTGGCTGGCAGTGGCGGTACTTTTGCTGCCATGGCTTCCGAATCGTTTGAAGTGCAGTTTGAAGATGATGATGTACAAACCGTTCTGTTTGGTACTGAGGGCACGCTGCAAGCTGCTGTCGATCTGATCAACACTCAAATCGTTGGCGGTGACGCCAGAATCAATGTCGATCAAATCGATATAGTTTCTGACAAGTACGGCACTTCGTCCAGAGTCAGAACCACCAATGTCGATGCTGGCATTACCACGAAGTTGGGTATTGCCGATGCTGGTGACGAATCTGGCACTGGTGATGCCGCAGATATCAAAGCTGTGACATTTGCGGAAGCCAAGGCTTTGATCGAAGCTGACATCAAAACCGCCACTCCTGGTGACCTTGTATTGGTCACTCTTGATGATACCGGTGGTATGAGAATTTCGGCTTCCACGTCAAACACCGGATCAAGTAGCACGTTGGAGCTTGGTGGAACCGGTGCTAGCGCATTTGGCCTTTCTACCACCGCAGTTACTGGTGACAGTCCTGGTGCGTTTATACCTGTAACGGCAACCTATATCCAGGGTGTTTCTGTTGCTGCTGGCTCGAAGACAGCAGTCAGATTCAATGTTGGTGCCGATGACAACGTTCTAGTCAAGGCTGCTATGGATGGGGAGAACGGTATCGTAACTGTCAAAGTAGCGTAACATACAACTGTCAAAAATGTAGCCTTCCGTCGGCCCGTATTGTGGTCGGGCCAGTCAATCGTTTGTCAATATTGCTGGATTTGCCAGCAAAACCGTCAATTGGAGTGAAAAAATGGGTAAAGAATATGAAGGGACGCTAGTATTTGCGTCTAAGGGAATCTTCTACGATGACGCTCTCCCAGGGGGCAAAATACAGGTAGAACCCTGGAGTTCTCAAGAAGAAAGACTGATCCTCTCCCCCAACGTTGACTACGAGACGACACTCGATCGTCTGGTCAAGCGTTGTACCGATTGTTCTATCCCACCAGAAGATCTTCTCCTCTCTGATCGACAACAACTGTTTTTCTTCATGCGCAACCTTTCTTATGGCGGAGACTATCGTTGTAGTTTCCGCTGTAAGGAATGTAGCGCAACTAATACCGAAGTCATCAATTTGGAAGACAAGTTGAAGACGATCAATGTCGATGACCCGGAATTTCTATTGGATGCCGGGTATGACTCGGTCGATCAAGTAACGGAGCCTTTCACTCTCGAACTAGAGAAGCTGGGCGTCATCGTTGAATGGAATCAGCTGCGCGGTAAAGATGAGAGAGCAGTTGAATCCTATGTGAAGAAACAACGCAAGAAGAAGAGAGGCACCAAAGAACGAGAAGATTACATCTATCGTTTGGCGTTGCGCATTTCTTCTGTAGATGGTGAGGCGGTTGACATTTTGGAAGCTGTTCGGTTGGTAGAGAGCATGAAAGGCAAGGACATCTTGGCTTTCAGGCGTGCAGTGGAGAAAATGTCGATCGGTCTTGATCCTGAGATCGAGCTGACGTGTGAGTGTGGGTTTGAGAATGAAATAATTCTGCCGATGGATAAATCGTTTTTTCTTCCCCCTGGATAGAATGTACGATGTTCGAAGTCAAGCCAGTATCGTCTTCGACATCGTAAAGCATGGTGGGTTT
>Ga0209536_100014309_pt1 | contig 11406 bp, 6 predicted proteins | sample DeeMarSeWOR28_12_FD_187461 | JGI IMG/M metagenome (GOLD analysis project Ga0209536, IMG submission 187461) | Marine sediment microbial communities from White Oak River estuary, North Carolina - WOR-2-8_12 (SPAdes) (version 2) | ecosystem: Environmental > Aquatic > Marine > Intertidal zone >... | reverse complement strand
CTTTTCACGGGAGTCGAAGACAGCTGCGGTCGTTGCACGTCTGTGGACACCGGCGATGACGCTGTCATGATCCGCAGCCACCTCTCTGTTCCAATGGACCGACGGTCTGAGTTCGCTCGACGAACGGTAGCTGCTGAAATCCGAGTTACCTGTGTTGACCGGTTTGTGTCGGACACAGATGCTGAGGAAGGTTCGTAGCTTCTCGACCGCGCCATCGTCGTTCTTACCTTTACACGCAACAGCGAAGAGGATGTAATCGTCACGAAAACTCTCGGCGTTACCGTACCGGTGCAGGGTGTTGGTCACGTGGCTGCCTCGACAGGTTGAGCGTTCGTGATTCGACCCAACCCCATGTTTGTCTTGGCACGCTGGACAGAATAGCCCAGGTCAGCGAGAATCGGAGCCAACACCGCTTCGTTGCCGTCGGTGTCGCACCGGGTGGAAACACCTACGGACACGACAGTGTCGATCTGCTTTGATACCTGGGTCACAGCGGCGAGCACCCGCCCCACCTGGCCCACTGCGGTTTTGATCTCCACGATGGCGGACAGGATCTTCTCGTTGAGCAGCTCTTCCTTCAGCCTGCCTGTGGCAACGTCGGTCATGAGATGAGTGATCGGGTTCTTGACCTCGAAGGCGACGCCCAGTTGTGCCAGGGCCATTGTCATGGTCTGGATATGGTGGAACCTTACGCCCACGCCGGGTCGCCCGAATTCGATCACGTAGCCCACTTCTCCGAGATCGACTCGGTTAGCGACGTCGTTGGTTTTTACCTCCTCTGTGCCGCGGCCGTGGATGCCCGTGGACGTGTGCTCGACCAGGGGGTCACTGAATACGCGGCGCACAATGCGGGGCCAGGGCAGATCGTCCAAGACGAACGCAGCTGTGGGGCATACGTCCGGTTCCGGTTCGAAGCGAAACCGCAACAGCTGGGCAACCCGACGCACCGCACGGATAAGCGTCGGATTCAGGTGTTCCTGGCTCATGCCCCGGTAGCAGGTACTGCACTCGACACATTCGTCGTGGTTGATTACAGCCCTGGCGATCGATCGGTCAATGGAGATCGCCTCCATGGGACACACAGGAACGCAGTTGGCGCAGGCGACACACTTTGCTGGATCGATCTGCACAACAATTCCCTCGGCTCCTTCGCTCCAGCGAAGAAGCCAGATCGGTGATTTGGCTGTGTCTCGCTCGCTCGCAATGCCGGGCGAGACAGTCAACTGCGTCGAGCTGCTACATACTCCATGATCGCGTCGAATTGACTCTCACCGTCGAGGCCAGCCTCTTTGAGTACCATGTCACCCGGCCCGCTCCCCAGGAAACGTCCCTTCTGGAACGGATGGAGTGTGTGCTCCAGGCCGTGTGCGGATCGCACCCACCGATGCATTGTGGGGAGTGTGAATCCGGTGATGCCCATGGCTTCTTGAGCAAGCCGGTCCGGGTAGATCCGGTCCTGCTCGCTGGCCGGGAGCAGATCGAACAGTTCCGCGCTGGACACGTAGTAGACGTCCAGATCGACTCCCTGTTTCTCCAACAACGGTAGCGCGGTCTCAACGAAGGCGTAGGCTACCTCACTTCCCTGCAGCACCAGGGTCCCGTCGCTCGTTCCGGTGGCGCTACGTAGAGCATATACGCCACGGGCTGCGCTACTCGGGTGCGCGAGTCCCAAAGTCTCTCGGTCAATCACCGTCTCATTGGGTCGAGTCACGAATGGCGCTATCACCGCCGGTCGCTGCGTCAGCGCAGCCGCTACGAGAGACCAGGTCTCCTGGGGATCCCAGGGGGTCAGAGTGATCATCGTCCCGCGGGGGAAATTCTCTTGCAGCAACTGTAGTGGTTGCGGATCGGCGTGGGTGGGTCCGTCTTCGCCTGTCTTGAGCCCCGCATGAGCGCAGATGAGGAAATACGGCTTGTAGGGGCCCTGCTCGATCTCCTGTCGCGACTGGTTGCCGATGCCGTGAAGTCTCGCGGCGATATGGCCGAGGGCGGCAATGAAGGCCCCATAGGAAGAGCCGGCTCCGATATGACACCCGTAGGTCGATAGGCCGGCGAGGATTCCGTTCATGGCGTCCTCGCAAATGCCTCCGATCGAAAGCAGCCGGGCGTCCGGGTTGGTGTTCGCGTTGTAGTAACCTTCAGGAAATCCCTTCGCAGACAGGTTCACGCTCGTCGAACCCAGCAGATCCGCCGAGGCGGCCAGGATTGTCCCGTTTGAGGCCGTGTTGAGGTAGCCCAGAGTTTCACCGAGTGCCCCGCGTAACGTTGTCTTGGAACCCACCACGAGTGCCAACTCGTCGGGGATTGTGTCCCCTTTCTGTTCCACAGTGGCATAGAGGGCGGCGATGTTCGGGGCGTGGCTGCGCGGTTTCCTCGCGGCCTTGTTCAGGCGCTCGCGGGCGGCAACCAGCCGCTGCGCCAGAGCATCCACCATGGGCCAGTCGTCCTCCAGCCGGCGGCGGATAGTCTGCAGTGCCTCCCAGAAGCACTCTTCGACCACCGCTTTGTCAGCGCCCCCGTCACAGCGTTGCTCGCGCTCATCGCATACTGGTAGGGAGCCGTCTAGCTGATCCATGAACGGGGCAACCGTCTCGTAGAAGCCTGCACTGCAGAGCTTGTGTCCCGCGCCGTGCGAGGCTCTGCCTTCGATCCCGTACTTCCAGCCCTTGGTCGTGCGGTACACGATTGCTGTCGGCTGACCGTTGGCGAGTTCAGCTGCCGTCTGCTGCGCAGCGATGATCTGCTGGAAGTCAGTGCCATCGGGCACACTGATCACGTTCCAGTCATGCAGGTAGGCGAGTTCTTGGGGGGTCCACTGGACGTAGTCCCCTGGAGTCCCGTCTTCGCGGCACACCCGGTTCGAGTCGATCGAAGCCTGGTTCCAGTCGATGTGGAGGATGAGATTGTCAAGCGACGAAGTCCCCGTGGCAGCCAGGGCCTCATACACGCGTCCCGGGGTCAATCCGCCCTCACCCTCGACGACGTGTACCCGGGGCGCATTCTTGCCGTAGTAGTCGCGGGCGCCGAAGGCTAGGCCGAATGACGACGCAACACCAACTCCCGAGGCACCGGTCGAAAGACGAACAAACGGCGTTGCTGGAGTGGGGTGACCGTCCAGCGGCTTCGAGCCGAAGCGTTTGAACAGCGGCGTCTCAGTTGTTGGGTTGCGGCGAAAGCCGAGCAGGTCCTCCAGCCGCAGCTGCAGCCGGACGTTCTCCGGAAGCAGATCAGGAGCTGCGATACTGAGGATCTCGTTCCGCAACGCCCACATGGCGTATAGACCGAGCGCCTTGTGACCGGCGGCGTAGGAGATGATATCGGCTTCATGTCTGTCGGGGTCGGAGACGTCGTAGTCCATGGCATCGTAGAGGATTCCTGCCACGAACCGGCCGGACGAAACCGAGCCGCCGGGGTGCCCGGACATCGGAGCGTAGTTGTACAGTACTGCGCACAACGTGCGGTATGTAAGATCGTACTGCTCGAATACCGCCAATTCATCAGACGATAGCGGAGCGTCACCTGCTGCTATTGCATCGGAAATGTCGAGGTACACTGCTCGCCTCGGTCCGAGTGTGAAAGTCATCGTGGGTTCCTTTCGACGTATGTAGTGGCGCGAATCGAGCAGGCGGATCGCCGCCTTGGTTCCTCGAGGCTGGGGCGCTCACGCTAGCTCGGTCTCGCCGGGTATCTCAGAACAACGGGTCTCCGCTCTTCATGTAGGCGGCGAAGCCATCCTCATCACGCGCTGCCGCAGCGATGAGATCCAACCCTTCTCTCAGGTCGTCAATGCCCGTAGCAATTGAGAGGCGCAGGAAATGCTTGCCCTCCGCACCGATGCTTCCGAACGACCTGCGGTCCATGGTCGCGACGTGGTACCTGAACAGTAGGAACATCTGGAACAGCGTCGAGGGGCTGGTCTTCTCCCGCACGTCGGCGGGGAGCTTCTCGTAAGCTCGGATTGCTCCCACTGACTCACATGCGCCGCCGATGTTCGGGAACACGTAGAATGCACCCTTGGGATTCTGACACGTGATGCCCGCGATGGCATTGAGTCCTTGTACGACCAGGTCTCGTCGCTCCTGAAAGGCCGTGACCATCTTCTTGATTTCCGGCTTGCTCTCATCCGACTCGATGGCAAGCTTCGCACCCATCTGGTTGTATGCCGCGGTGCACGAGAAGTAGTTGATGTTGAGGTTCTTCATGACCGCAGCTTCTTCCACGGTCGGGAACACCGCCCAGCCGATCCGGCCACCGGTCCACGAGTAGGATTTGGACGCTCCCGAGACGAGGATGGTTCTTTCAGCCATACCAGGGAAAGAGGCAATGGAAACATGCTCGCTCCCGTCAAACAGGATGTTCTCGTACACCTCGTCGGAGTAGACACGACAGTGTTTGGGAGCCTTCTCCCTGACCGCGGCAGCGATGCCCTCGAGCTGGTCTCTCGTGGCTACGCCGCCCGTGGGATTGGAAGGGAAACAGATGAAGATGAGCCGCGTGCGATCTGTGATCAGTTTGCCCAGGTCGTCACCCGCGAAAGCAAACCCCTTTTCTTCCTCGAGGTGAAGGGGAACGGGCTTGGCGCCAACATAGCCGATGAAAGACTCGTAGATGGGGAACCCAGGGCTGGGATAGATGATCTCGTCGCCGGGATTGCAGTAGGTCTGCTGGCAGAAACCGATCGGCGGCTTGGCGCCCGGGAATACGACGACCCTGTCGGGCGTCAACTTCAGTCCGCGGCTCGCTCCCATGTAACTTGCGATCGCCTCCCTGAGTGGCAGGATCCCCTGTGGATCACAGTAGTGGGTGAGGTCATTGTCGATCTGGCGCTTGACTTCGGCCGCGATGTGCTTTGGCAGAGCGAAGTCGGGCTCTCCCAGGTTGCACTTGATCACCTTGTGTCCTGCTTTTTCAATCCGGGCAATGTAGGGACCGACTTTGAATGCGTTCTCGGTGTCAATTAGTGCGGTCCGATCCGAAAAGAGGCTCATGATGCTTGTCTCCGTGGGGAAGTCGGGCATAATGGTGCGTTCAGAATAACCTGAGGACGGGCCAGAGGGCAGGAGTCTGGAGTCCCGAGATTCTACAGCTGCTTGATATCATCACGATCATCTCACCGGCCACTCTCTCGGGATGAGACTACTGCACTGGAATTTCGGTCAAATCATGCGGGGTGACAAGGTGGAACGTGTGGATTGGCTGAGAGACCCACCATCCTGTCGGCGCGATCATGGTAGAACTACACTTTCTCATCCGTTTACCGGGTATGCTAACTGAGGTAGCCGACCGGGAGTGACAGAGTTCTTCTTCGGCATCCCTGGTGGGGGCGGCTGATCTGCCCTTGTTGGGCTACAAATACGGGAGGTTGAGCAGAGACGTGTGTGGCGTTGGGGGCAAGCACTAGTCTGCCGCTTTAGGGCCCCAACTCCCGAGCACGTGGGTGGTCGGCATGGTCCTGACGGCAGTGCGACCGGCGGATCGTCGGGGAAGAGCAGCGATTCCGTCACCATGTGGCGGGGTCGTTGTGTTTGTGGCAAGTTGTGTCGATTGGAAACGGTGTTATCGGGCGGGCCGTCTGGTGGGCTGCAACAGATGTTCGACCACAGTTCCGTCTGGAGGAGGGAGCCACCATGTGCAAGCGCTTGGTTCTTCTGATAGTGCTCGGCCTCGCGCCGTTGCTGGGCCTTGGGTCGCCACTCACTGCACAGCAGTACAGCGAGGACCTGTTCAACGAAATGCACTGGCGCATGATCGGACCATTCCGTGGTGGCCGCACGAAACCGGCTGTCGGTATTCCCGATCAGCCCAACGTCTTCTACATCGGAGTCGTAAACGGCGGCGTGTGGAAGACAACCGATTTCGGCCGCATTTGGCGACCAATCTTCGATGATCAACCCACGGGCTCGATAGGCGCCATTGCCATCGCCCCATCGAATCCAACCATCATGTACGTTGGTAGCGGTGAAGGACTGCAGCGTCCCGATCTGTCAACCGGCGACGGTATCTACAAGTCTACTGATGGTGGTGAAACCTGGACGCACCTGGGATTGCGTGACGGTCAACAGATTCCGCAGATCATAGTCGATCCCGACGATCCTGACAGGCTTTTCGTCGCTGTACTGGGCCACCCGTATGGTCCCAATCTAGAGCGGGGCATTTTTCGCTCCACCGACGGTGGGCGCACCTTCGACAAGATCCTTTACAGGGATGAGAACACTGGTGGCGTCGACGTGGCGTTCGACCCGAGCAACGCACGGACTGTCTACGCCGTTCTGTGGGAGGCGCGTGAAGGGCCGTGGGAGAACGGGGTGTTCCGCGGTCCGGGAAGTGGACTGTTCAAGTCCACAGACGGTGGTGATTCGTGGCGCCAGCTGACTCAGGGGTTGCCCAACTTCGAGGACGACGGGCTGAGCCGCATCGGGATCACCGTGGCCCCCAGCGAGCCCTCCCGCCTCTTCGCCACGGTGGAATCGCAGAGCAACGGTGGCCTGTACCGTTCCGACGATGCCGGCGAGAGCTGGCACCTGATCAACGACGATCCCCGGGTTACTCAGCGGGGCTCAGACTTCGCCGAGGTCAAGGTTCATCCCACCAACCCGGATATCGTCTTCACAGGCAGTATCGTGGTATGGAAGTCTACCGATGGCGGCAGGACCTTCACGGCGATCCGCGGCGCGCCCGGCGGTGACGACTACCATCGCATCTGGATCAACCCGAAAAATCCTGACATCATGCTGATAGCGGCGGACCAGGGGGCCATAATCACGGTCAACGGTGGTGAGACGTGGAGTTCCTGGTATAATCAACCCACCGCACAGTTCTACCACGTCACCACCGATAACGCCTTCCCCTACCGTGTCTGCAGTGGGCAACAAGAGAGCGGCTCGGCGTGCGTTCAGAGCCGCGGTGATCACGGGCAGATCACGTTTCGGGAGTGGAGCCCTGTTGGCGTAACGGAGTACGGCTACGTAGCGCCCGACCCGCTGGATCCTGACATCGTGTATGGTGGTAGGGTGACCCGGTTCGACCGCCGCACCGGCCAGGTACAGGATGTAACCCCAAAGCCGCTGCGCGATGAGGGGTACCGAGTGGTCCGGACCATGCCTATTCTGTTCTCGCCACTCGACCCGCACACGCTGTTCTACGCATCGAACGTCGTTTGGAAGACGACCAACGGTGGACAGAGTTGGGAACAGATCAGCCCGGACCTATCGCGCGATACCTGGGAGGTGCCCGCCAACGTGGGCAAGTACCGTGGCACGCCGGCGGCACGGGTGACCCGGCGAGGGGTCGTCTACACCATCGCGCCGTCCCACAAGGACATCAACGTCATCTGGGTGGGTACCGACGACGGTTTGATCCACGTGACGCGCGATGGAGGCGCATCCTGGTCCGACGTAACACCTCCCGAGCTGGTGCCGTGGGCCAAAGTGTCGCTGATGGACGCATCACATTTCGACGTGAACACGGCCTACGCCGCAATAAACACCCTGCGACTCGATGACCTGCGCCCTCACATCTACCGCACGCGCAACGGAGGCCAAACCTGGACGCACATCACAAACGGTATTCCCGACGGCGGCATCGTGAACGTGGTGCGAGAGGATCCGCAGCGACGGGGGCTGCTCTTCGCGGGAACAGAGCAAACCGTCTACGTGTCCTTCGACGACGGTGACCAGTGGCAATCGCTGCGCTTGAACCTACCGGCCACCTCGATACGTGATCTCGTAATCAAGGATGACGATCTGGTGATCGGGACCCACGGACGTGGATTCTGGATCCTGGACGACATCACACCACTCCGGCAGATCACTTCCGCCACAGTCATGAGCGATGCATCCCTGTTCCAGCCACAGCGAGCATGGCGCTTCCGTTGGAACAAGTACACCGACACACCACTGCCGCCCGACGAACCGGCGGGAGAGAATCCTCCGGATGGGGCGATCATCAACTACTTCCTGGGAGCGCAGGTACAGGGCCCGGTGACGTTGGAAATCCTGACGGAGAGTGGCGATCTCGTGCGAAGCTATTCCAGCGCTGACCAGCCTGAGCCACCACTCGAGGGTCAGAACGTACCGGATTATTGGCCGCGACCGCCGCAAGTGTTGTCCGCTGAGGCTGGCCTGCATCGATTCATCTGGGATCTGCACTATCCACGTCCCGCGGTGCTCCGCTTCAGCTATCCGATATCTGCTATCGCCGGGAATACGCCGGTGACGCCGGAGGGCCCATGGGTTCTCCCTGGCCGCTATACGGTCCGGCTGACAGCGAACGGTGATACCCATGAGCAACCGCTCAACGTGAAGCTGGACCCACGGGTCGAGACTCCTACGGCCGAGCTCGAGCGCCAGCACCGGCTGTCAATGCGGCTGTACGAGCTACTGCAGCAGGATTTCAACGCACTGAATGAAGTGCGGGCATACCGTGCTGACTCTCGCAATAGGGAGTCCGACACCGAAGCGGCCGCGCTCGAGTCCAGCCTGGCCAGACTCAACAACGATCTCGGGTCGCTGTACCGCATAGTCGAACGCGCCGATGTCGGGCCTGCGGCACAGGTGGTCGCAGCCATTGGGCAGTTGGAGCGCGAACTCGGCGAAGCGTTGGATCGGTGGCGGGCAATGGGTGTGGGGGGGGCAAACTAGTGCCCCATCTGAAGCAATCGATTCGCAGGGCATTGAGACATTGCAGGGCCGAGCCTGCTCCAGCGCCCCGCAGGTATTCGGGCGCGCTCGAGAGGGCCGGCGCCGATTGATCATTCGCATACTCGATCAGGAGAGACAAAACATGTGCTCCCGCGCACCAGCGTCTACAATCTGCTTAGTTGTTGCCGTCTCTGCCTTCTTCCAGACAAGCTGTACTCCATCCGGCGGTCCGGGGATGGGAGCCATCAGGGAGGAGGACTTACGGTACGATGTAGCTACCCTCGCTCACGACGATTTCCTCGGCAGGGAGGCAGGTACGCTGAACGAGCTTCGAGCGGCAGCATGGCTCGCCGAACGGGCCCAGGCGGCGGGTCTCGAACCGGCCGGAGCAGACGGGAGCTACTTGCAGTTCTTCCCGCTCCGCAAGACGCGCGTCTCGGAGGCGAGTTCCGTCGCCATTGGTGGCAGGCCGTTCGAACTGTGGACCGATGTTGTCGTCACCTCACCGGTGGACACCAGAGTGGATGGAGCGTTGGTCTGGGTGGGACGTACCCCGGCCGAGCAGGTCGCCGCAGCGACGGTGCGAGGCCGACCAGTTGCGGCACTGTTGCTTGCGCCGTCCCGACCGCCGCCGGCCGGCGCCAGGCTGTGGGAGTGGCGCTACGCCCGAGCTGCGATGCGGGAACGCTCCGGGGCGCTGCTGGAAAAGGGAGCAGCCGCGGTGATCCTGGTCTCCGATTCCATTGCGGACGCCGTCTTTGATCTAACCGCCACGCGCACGATGGTGGGACAAACGGGGCGTGACACCGAGGAGGCGCGGCAACGTGCGGCAGGTGACCCCCCTGTGCTCTTGGTCAGGGCCGCAAGCCTACCACACGTTTCCCGGGGACAGCGCCTCCGGGCGGCGATCTCGTCGGAGAGTTTCGTATACCCGTCGGCGAACGTGGTGGCGCAGGTGCCCGGGACCGATCCCACCGTGGGGAGCGAGTACGTCCTGTTCAGCGCCCACCACGATCACAACGGAGTCGGGACCCCGGTGGACGGCGACTCGATCTACAACGGAGCGGACGATAACGTTACCGGGTGCGCAGCGCTCCTTGCCATCGGCCGGGCGTTTGTCCAGCGCCCGGGGCGGCGCGGAGCCCTCTTCGTGTTCCATGGAGCAGAGGAGAAGGGCCTGATCGGGTCCCGCTGGTACGCGGAGCATCCCACAGTTGCCGGAGAGTCAATCGTGGCGGCTCTCAATGTCGACATGATCGGCCGGAACGCGCCGGACTCGGCAGCCGTTTTGGGTACCGTGGGGCCGAATCGCAACTCCACCGCGCTGGTGGAAATGGTGTTGGCGGCCAATGACGCAGTTGCAGGTTTCGTGTTGGACACCCTGTGGGACCAGCCGGAACACCCTGAAGGGCTCTACTTCCGGTCAGATCACGCGCCCTACTCGCAGGCTGGGATCCCGGCGCTGTTCTTCACGAGCCTCTTGCACCCCGATTACCACACCCCCCGGGACGCGACGGAAGCGCTGGACTTTCACAAGCTCTACCGCTTCACCAAGTGGATATACGCCACTGGTTGGGCGGTAGCTCAGGCAGACCAGCGGCCCGAGATCGATCCGGGGTGGACCTACCCACGGCGCTAGCTGAGCTGTGGGTAATTGTTGCGAAAGCGGTCCCCACACTGATGCTGCCTTCATCGTGAGCGGTGTTTCGCTGAGAACGGTCAGCGGCCGACTCTGCTTGACTAGCCCGACGCTGGGGGTCTACTTTCGCTTGCACTGTGATGTTTGGTGTGGGTAGCTCTTGTCTCATCGCTCGGGTGCGATGCCTCATCCATATGGTGCGACTGCCTCTGACGTTGCTGGCTCTTGCAGTGTCGAGTTCAGCTCTTCCCAGCTGCACGAATCGGGAGGGTGCCAGCTCTGAGATGGCGCTGACTCAACTCCTCCCAGAGCGTATCGCTGCCTGGACACGCCACGACTCTGCGGTCAGCTATGACCGCGAGACGATCTTCGACTACATAGACGGAGCCGGTGAGGTATATCGCTCCTACGCGTTCAGCCAAGTTGCAGTGGCTGTCTACTCCAGCTCAGCAGCTCCTGACATCACCGTCGAGTTGTTTGATATGGGTAACGCAGCCGATGCGTACGGGGTGTTTAGCTATGCCAGGGAGCAGGAGGAGATGGGGATCGGCGGTGGCTACGAACACAAGGGGCGAGTGCTCTGTTTTTGGCAGGACCGCTTTTACGTGTGCGTGGCGTCCGACGAGCGCACCACCGAATCGGATGCCGTGTTGCAGGATTTCGCGCGCACGGTCTCACAGCAGTTGCCACCAGCCTCCGATCCTCCCGACCTGGTGGCCGTGCTGCCAGCTGAGGGACGTGTCCCTTTCAGCGAGAGGTTCTTCCATCTCCATCAGTCACTGAATTACCACTACTACTTGGCGCGTGACAATCTGCTCGACTTGAGTACCGCGACCGACGCTGTGCTGGCACGATACGAGCCGGGCGCAACTTATCTTCTGATTGTCAGGTATGAAAGTGAGCGAGCTGCTGTCGCAGCGCTGTCGTCGTTCGGGGAGCAGTATCTACCAGACGCCGGCGGTCTCGAGACCGTAGAGACCGAGAACGGCAAGTTCGTGTCCCATCGGTCCCATGCTCGATTCGTGGTCGTTGTGCTCGATGCCGATTCGGAGATGGCTGCGAACAGTCTTCTGGAGGCGGCGGTGACCAAGATCACCGGCCTGCCGGGCTGAGGGTTAACGCTATGAC
>Ga0209536_100014308_pt1 | contig 11407 bp, 8 predicted proteins | sample DeeMarSeWOR28_12_FD_187461 | JGI IMG/M metagenome (GOLD analysis project Ga0209536, IMG submission 187461) | Marine sediment microbial communities from White Oak River estuary, North Carolina - WOR-2-8_12 (SPAdes) (version 2) | ecosystem: Environmental > Aquatic > Marine > Intertidal zone >... | reverse complement strand
TGAGGGCCGTCTTGCCGCCGATGGTACAGTAGATGCCATCCTCTGCGGACGGAATTGCCCCTTCCACTACTAGGATGTGGCCGCCCGGAGCAATGGCGTCATCCAGGGACTTTTCCGCATTTTTGCCGGCCGGGGCCATGATAGTCTCGTGATAGTCCACGGAGAGGATATCGAGCACGATGTTGGCGATGGTGGGATTGTTGGCACGCAGCAGCGATTCGGTACAGCCGGCACAATCCTGGTACTCCAACCAGACCACAGTGGGCTTCTTGGCCGTCTCTAGGGCATGGGCTATGGTAGGGACAAAACTGGAAGGGAGGGCCAGTGTGCCAGCCATAATGCTGCAGAATTTGAGAAAGTCCCGTCGTGACACTGCACCGGAAGCAAGTGTCATTGTCAGATTGCCATCAGGGTCGTTCATAGTTTCGCTCCTTACCCTCTGCTACAGAAGCGAGCCGCCTGAGACTCCCAGGCTGGCCCAAATGGTTCCACCTGCGACGGCGTAGTGCGCTAGGCAACCCTCCTTTCTGACACCCTGACCCGGGCCGAGTGCAAGATCAAGTCACGCAGCGCGCTAGTATGGCATAAAGATCGATGGATGAGAATACACGCATCTGGCGATGACCACCTGTCGGTGTATCACACCATGATGCCGAGTGTCAGGAACTGCTTCAGTTTTCAGTCGCGATTCGATGGTTCAGGCAAGAGGAAAACAGGCCAGTTCAGGAGCTGCACTCAATACTCTGCCCTGAGTACCAGGCGCTGCAAGTCGCAGTATAGCCTACCCTGAGAACCCTGTCAAGTCGGGCTCTCCAGGCCTCAGGCACTAGTGTACTTTCACAAAACAGATAGTGACTTCTGCGCTGGCACGGGCTGAGCCCTGACGCAGACTCGGTCGCGCCGCTCCTTGGCTTGTGCGACACGCTGATGGAAGTAGCGCTCGACGGCAGCCTGGAGTTGAGCAACTGTCTGGAACAGACGGCCACCGAGCACCTGATGCTTGGTCCAGCCAAAGACGGGCTCCAGTGGCATCAGCCATGGGCTGCGAGTTGGCAACTGGCAGACGATCAAGCGAGTACGAGCCTCTTTTCTGGCACGGCGATTGTAGGCTCGAATCCAGCCGTGAGTGCGCTTTGATGTATGCCACGATGCCTTGTCCCAGATGAGGACAATGAAACGCAGGCCATTCTGAGTGCAATGAACCATCAGTGCTTCCAGGAATTGGACCGTTTCTTCACTGTCGGGCTGCCCTGTGGACCAGCGCAGGAAGGCTTCTTGGCTCTCGTCGTCCAGGGCGGCGTACAAGGCTGTGGTGTCAACCTTTTCACTCCACCGCTGGGCAACTCGCAAACGAGCATCCTTGGCTGCCCAGGCACGAAAGCGGTAGGGCCAACGTGAGAACCAGGACTGATCCAGCCAAAAGGCTGTACCATCCGGCGCAGCTCGGGCCATGACCAATAGCCGATCCCGCCGACGCTTGCGCCGTTCGTAGTGTGGGTCGGGGCTGGTCAGCCACTGTTTGGCCCGATAGTAGGCGATGTCACGCAGCTTCAGCAGTCGCCGTACTGCTTCGTGACTCATGGTGTCGATGTGCTCGAAACGAGCAGCTATCGCTTTCGCCAGCCCGTGCAAGGTCCAAGTCGCTCGACCTTCTTCGTCTGGAGGTTCCTGACGTGCCAAGTCCTCGGCAACATCGCCAACATCCTGAGTATAGCCAGGAGGTCGACCACCCGAGCGTGGCTGAGGCGTGATGGCTTCAATCCCGCCTTCGTTGAAAGCTTTGATGACCCCGCGCACAGTTTCTGCGTGGAGTGCCAGGACTTCGGCAATGGCCGGACAGCGCCAATCTGTTTCCGAGAGCCTCAAGACGCGTGCTCGCCGGTAGCGGACGATGTCGTCACCCCGCTGCCAGAGGTCGAGAGTTTCGGATTCTTCAGCAGTGATAGAACGTACTCTGATAGCCATAGTTAGCATAGCCTAACATGACTTCATCAGAAGTCAAGATCAGTAATGTGAAAGGTCACTAGGTATACCTGCCGGTGTACCCAGTCCGGCACGGGGTAAGGGTTGCGGCCAATCCTTCTTGAAAGACTATCCACCGAATGCGCATCCGCTTTGACAGGCAACCTGCGACGTGGTATACTGGCAGTCTGGTTCCATCGTCACGCAACGTGAAGGACAATCATGCAAGCGCATTCGCTCCTAGCAACGAAGCTGTATATACCGCCCGTCCGGCCCGAGTTGGTCTCGCGCCCGCGCCTGATCGAGCGCCTGAATGCTGGCCTGCCAACGCGAGACGGTTCCCCCCGCACGCGAGACGCTTTCCCTCGCGCCTTGAGCCTCATCTCCGCACCGGCTGGCTTTGGCAAGACCACGCTGCTCAGTGAATGGGTGCGTAGCACAGCGGCACGCGATGCTGCGGCGCAGCACGCCGCGCCCTTGCCGGTGGCCTGGCTCTCCCTCGACGAGGGCGACAACGACCCGGCCCGCTTCCTGACCTACCTAATCGCGGCCTTGCGCAAGGTCGAAGCCAGTGTTGGCAAAGGGGTGTTGAGTGCGCTTCAATCCCCTGGGGTTGCAGACACAACCAAGTCACCGGTAGACGAGGCCGTTCTGACCTCTCTGATCAACGAGATCACCACGCTCTCCACCCAGATCATGCTCGTCCTCGATGACTATCACCTGATCGATGCCCAACAGATCCACGATGCCCTCACCTTTCTGCTCAGGCACCTACCTCCGCAGATGCACCTGGTCATCGCTACCCGTGAGGATCCAAACCTGCCCCTGGCCCGTCTACGTGCCAGGGGTCAATTGACCGAACTGCGGGCCACGGACTTGCGTTTTTCCTACTCTGAAGCCGCCGAATTTCTCAACCAGGTGATGAGCTTGGATCTTTCCACGGAGGACATCGCCGCGCTGGAAACCCGTACCGAAGGTTGGATTGCCGGCCTGCAACTGGCTGCAATTTCAATGCAGGGACGTGAAGACGGTGCCAGCCTCATCAAATCTTTTACCGGCAGCCACCGTTTTGTGCTGGACTACCTGATCGAAGAGGTGCTGGAACAACAGTCCGAAAGTGTGCAGACTTTCTTGTTGCAAACGGCTGTTCTCAACCGATTGAACGGCTCCTTGTGCGATGCTGTGCGATTTGGAGAAGCCGAATCGCCCACCGGCCAGGAGGACGGTCAGGCGACGCTAGAAATGCTTGAACGCGCCAACCTGTTCATCGTTCATTTGGATGAGGAGCGGCGTTGGTACCGCTATCACCATCTTTTTGCCGATTTGTTGCGTCAGCGTTTGCACCAAACCCAACCAGAACGACTGCCAATTCTGCATCGCAGGGCCAGCGAGTGGTACGAGCAGAACGGGTTCGTCGATGAGGCCATAGATCATGCACTGCGCGGCAAATATCTCGAGCGGGCGGCGTACTTGATTGAGGACCAATTTGGTGCTGATTTAATTGATAAATACGAGCGTGGTGATCAGACTATTTTGCGGCGTTGGCTGGCTGAATTGCCAGAAGAATTTGTATTCTCCAAACCACATATTTGTATCCTTCACGCCTGGAATTTGTTTACCACCGGCCAACTGGATGCAGCTGATCGGAGTCTCCAAGCTGCCGAAAAGATGCTTGACCCTAACCCAGATCAAGAGCTTGTCTCCTCACTAGATAATGATCAACTGTCTGACACTGACAGGATGAAACTGGTAGGCAGGGTAGCTGCCATCCGTTCCTTTTTAGCTTCTTACAGTGGAGATATGCCAAGGACTATTCGGTATGCGCGTCAGGCGCTTGAGTTTCTACCCGAACAAGAACTACCGTGGCGCAGCGCTGTATTGATTGCCTTAGGGGATGCATATGCTAGCCAGGGCCAAATGGTAGCAGCGCACGAGGCCCGGTCAAATGCGTTGGTGACAGGCAAAGCATCAGGCGACACCTACATTCTTATGATAGTCAATTTAAGACTAGCCGAGATCTTGAGACAACAAGGTAAGTTGCAGCAGGTCATAGATATCTGCGAGCGCCAGTGGAAAAGAGCAGACGAAAGTGGAATTTCAGAATCGGCAGTAGTCGGTTGGTTATTAGGGATATGGGGCGAGGTTCTGGCCGAACTAAATCATCTAGAGAGGGCAATAGAACAGGCGAAGAAAGGAGTAAAACTGACTGAACGTGGCGGGGATGTGACGTATATCGGCTGGAGCAACCTGTGTCTGGTGAGAGTTCTATTTTCCAGTGGGGACATAACTGGTGCCGAAGATGTCATCCAATCGATGGAGAATACCGCTCGCGAATACGATATGCCTGTTTGGGCTTTGCTCCAGTTATCAGCCTGGCAGGTGCGGATATGGCTGGCACAAGGTAAACTAGAAGTTTCATCTCAATGGGTTCGAGAGCGTGAGTTGGATCCCGATGGAGAACCTACGTATACCCACGAAATGGAGTATATCGTGTTTGCCCGTATCCTTATTGCTCAAGGGCAGTTGGATGAAGCAACTACGTTGTTGCAGCGCTTGCTCGAGGCAGCAGAAGCGGGCGGACGCAATTCGAGAGTGATCGAAATTCTGATGCTCCAGGCGTTAACTCTTCAAGCCAGGGGCGATACAGACCAGGCTATGACCACCCTGGAGGGTGCCCTCACCCTTGCCCAGGCGGGGGGCTTCATCCGAATCTTTTTGGATGAAGGTCCGCCGATGGCCCGTCTGATCTGCGAAGCCCTTTCTCGAGGGATTGCACCAGATTATGTTCGTCGGTTGCTGGCGGCATTCCCCAGCGCCAAACCGGAACAAACTGACTCTTTGAAAACCCAAGCCCCCAAACCTGACTTGATTGAGCCACTAAGCGAACGCGAACTCGAAGTACTTGAACTCGTTGCTGAAGGGTTGACCAATCAAGAAATCGCCTCCAGGCTTTTCCTTTCCCTGAATACGGTCAAAGTCCACACCCGCAATATCTACGGCAAGCTGGGTGTTAACAACCGCACGGGTGCGGTTGCCAGAGCAAGGGCTTTGGGGATTTTGCGCTCGGTCTAATTGCCTGGATGCCTGAAGCTGGCATTGGCAGCACGCAAAGACGATACAACCTGGCGCGGGCCAGCAAATAACGTCCCGCTTTTTTGTTGCCCCGTGCCACATCCCACGATGCACCGAGCCTGAAATTAATCCCCTGAATAGCACGTTCGGGGTATGACACTAATACCATCCTGCTGCTATGCTATAGGCGTCGGATGCAAGCAATGATGAAGAAAGTCAAACAATACAAGGAGCAAAACCATGAAGAAAATTGCTATTCCAGTCGGTGTAATCGTTGGGATCATCATAGTATTAGGGGCGGTCACGATGATGTCTTTCTCTAATACTGAAATCACCTTTGAACCAAACACTGATGAAAACTCTGTGGTGCAACCTGTTAAATTCGGACATGCAAATATGTATTTCATCAGAACAGAAAACGGTCATATTCTGGTAGACGCCGGCATGCCTGGTGATAGCCCAAAGCTTGATGAAGTATTTGCAACAGCCGGCGTTGAACCCAATAGTATCCGGTTGATTGTTGTGACTCATGGTCATATGGACCATATGGGATTACTCGCTTATGCGAAAGAGACTACAGGCGCGAAAGTGTTAAGTCACCAGTCTCTCTCCAAAAGCTTAACAATTGGAGACATCGAGGTTCCTGTGGCCCAGAATTCTTTTGGTCACTTTCTAAACTTTATGACGGGTATTCTAGAAATGACTGGGGGGACGGATATTGAGGGCGTAAACCCGGATATTCTAGTAGATGATGTGTTTGACCTAAGTGAATATGGCATATCAGGCAAAATCATTCACACGCCAGGTCATAGTCAGGGTTCAATCTCAATCATTCTTGACAATGGGGAAACCCTTATCGGTGATATGCTCAGAGACGAAGGCGACGGAGAAATCGGTCCGGGAATGTTTTACGAAGACAAAGAAACGTTAATCGCAAGTCTGGAAGAAGTAGCTCTGTTCGAGTCAAGAACAATCTATCTCTCCCATGGAAACATCATTGATAACACAGGTCTGAATAATGCCATCGCTACACTAAAGGAATAGGGCATTTGTGCAGATGTGTCGCACCTTCCGTCCAAGCAAGATATGTTTGATGGCAAATCAAGTACGGTGGTTTGAGACGATCTATGAAAGCAATCAGACAAACGCCTACTGTGCACAGGCCTGCAGTCTACGAAATAAAAGTGCCGGGAGAGCTCGATGAGAGTTGGTCAGACTGGGCCGGTGGGATGACGATTGCGGTCAAGAGCGAGGGCGAGGGCCCGCCGGTAACCACTCTGACCGGCATTGTCGACCAGGCTGCTCTGCTCAGCCTGCTGCGCCGACTCTACTCGCTGGGATTGCCCTTGATTTCAGTGACTTGTGTAGATCGATAGCCCCCCTCTTGAGGGAAATAATCGATGGAAATACAAACATTGAAATTGGCTTATTTTTCACCTACCGGGACAACAAGATCGATTGTTCAAGCGGTAGCACGTGGTGTTAATCAAAACACTACGGAACAAATTGATGTCACAAAACCGAATATGCGAAAGAAGCAACTGCAAACATCGAAAAATGATTTACTTGTTGTTGCTGTGCCGGTTTACATCGGAAGAGTGCCGGCTCTGTTAAGTGAATGGCTGCATGCGATAAAAGCCGACAAAACACCTGCTGTATGTATCGTCGTTTATGGTAATCGTGCGTATGACGATGCATTACTTGAGCTTAAAGATATTCTGATAAAACGTGGATGTATACCGATCGCCTGTGCAGCATATATTGGAGAACACTCCTTTTCTAGTTCCGAAACGCCAATAGCCGAAGCCCGTCCTGATGCAAGTGACTTAGATCACGCAGAACTATTTGGGCGTAAAATAAATGAAAAACTACTGTCTGTTTCATCAGTCGATCACATTTCTGATATAAATATACCTGGCAACTATCCCTATAGAGGAGATTCGAAGCTATGGAGTGTTGATTTTATAGCAATTAGTAATGAGTGTACGCAATGCGGGATTTGTGCAGAAGGGTGTCCTGTTGGTGCTATCGATTCAGAAAATAGTAATTTGATTGATAAGGAAAAATGCATCACGTGTTGTGCCTGCATCAAGAACTGTCCACAAAACGCCAGAACGATGAAAACCGGTCTAGTCAAAGACGCTGCAATGCGACTAAATAGACTGTATAAAGAGCGAAAGGAGCCGGTATCCTATTTTTAGTTATAAACGAAGAAAGAGGCCGAAATGACCTATATAAACCTTTGCGAGAACCCGAGACTTCTGGCAGGTGCGTTGCACTTTCTTCTTCACCAACACTTTACGGGGGGACTATCTGTAGATCAAAGAAAGGAGAAGTGAAATGACTGTCGAGCAGAAGATGAGCAAATGGGAGGAACGCCGGGGCTTTGAAACCCTGTGGTGGGCGGGCACGCTAATCTGGACGGGTATGGTCCTTGGGGCCGACAACCTGGGCTGGCTACCAGAGATCGGTCAGGTCGATGCATGGACCTGGGTTTTCCTCGGAGCGGGACTGTACGGGTTGGTCGGAACCCTGTACCGCCAGATTTCAGTTGATACCTTGAACCCCAGGGCGTGGGACTATGTGTGGTCCGGGTTCCTACTGATTGTCGGTCTCGGTCGCGTGGCTAAGGTGAACACTTTCTGGCCGCTGGTGCTGATCGTGGTTGGCGTGGCTTTGCTGGTCAGCACCGTACGCCGCAGCTAATGGACCGCCGCGCAGCGCATCGCCGGGCACAGGTCACAAGCCGTGTCTGGCATGCGGAGCGGCGGTCATCCGAATCTCGGATGTTTGCGTGCCATACAAAGCGTCAACAGAATCATCATGATCTTGATGACCAAGGGCAATCCCGGCACCTGGATGACAGATGGCAGCAAGCCGGTTGTCCTTACGGTTGAGTGGATCGAGAGATAATATTTCGTACAAAGGAGGAAAGTCATGACGCACCAGAATGTGCAGATCGAGAGCAATTGCCACACCTGCGGCCGGCGCGCCCTCGCGGAGAAGAGGCCAGGTTCGCTGCTCGCCGGGCTCTGGCGCTGGCATACTGGCTGGTGTCCGGGGTGGAAGGCCTACGTAAAGGAACTGGAGCGCAAGGGCTTGGAGGTTCCCAACGTGAGAACCAGAACGCAAGCGTCACATTAGAGGTGGGAGGAGCGCTCAGATTTGTGTCCGCCCTATTGCTGATCGGCCAGGGGCCGGGCGTCTGGATTGCCCTGATCGGTGGCACCATAACGCTGGTTGGCCAGGCCCGGTGGTCATCCTGGAAAGGAGGAGTTTTGAGGAAACTGCTGCCGCGAATCCTTTTCCTGCTCGGGGGCCTCGTCGCAGGCTTAGTTGCTGGTCTTCTGCTGCCTGCCGCGCAACGTCTGAGGCTCTCTCGACAGCTCGCAGCTGGGATCGGAAGAGTGGCGGAGCAGATGCCAGACGGCTGACCTTGAAGAGGGACCATGTCTGGCGTGCTCCAGACACTGGAACGAAACATGGAGATTCTCCTTCTCGCGCAAGACCAGGCTCCCGCTGAGGAGTTATGATCCCTGGCATCGCGCCCCTTCGAGGCTGAACTGCGCCGGAGCTCCAACGCTCCGGCGCAGGCGCCACGCGGCAGTTCAACCAGAAGTCACAGAAAGGAATCACAGCAAACGTGGACTGCAGGAGGTGTCATAGTGAAGGTATTCATCATCTCATCTCTTGCGCACGAAACTCTATATACCCCCTCTCCGGCCAGGGCTGGTGTCGCAGCCCCGCCTTTGGACACCCTTCCTGAACCTGGTCATAGGTAGACCACAGCATCTCCCTTGGGAATGCTTGGCGGTTCTGGAACGAGCTCTGGTTCCGGCAGATGCGCAAGATGCGCCTTCTCTTTGGCAATCCACCTGCGAAATGGTATACTTATAGCCTGGAGCCGTCGTCAAGTAGCATGAAGGGCGAACATGCAACAGCATTCGCTCCTGGCAACGAAGCTGTATATTCCACCCATCCGGGCCGAGCTGGTCTCGCGTCCGCGCCTGATCGAGCGGCTGAATGCCGGGCTGCCAACGCGGAGCGGCCTTCCCCGCACGCCGGATGCTTTCTCCCGCGCATTGACCCTCGTCTCCGCTCCCGCTGGCTTTGGCAAGACCACGCTGGTCAGCGAGTGGGTTCAAGCTATGGACGGGGCAACTCCGCCCATAGCCGTCGCTTGGCTCTCGCTTGACGAGAGCGACAACGATCCGGCCCGCTTCCTGGCCTACCTGATCGCTGCCTTGCGGACGATTGAGCCCCGGCAAGAGTATGCCGGCAACATCGGAAAAGGAGTGTTCAGCGCACTTCAATCCCCTCAGCCACCGCCGGCTGAGGCCGTCCTCATCTCCTTGATCAACGAGATTGCCGCCATCCCCAGCAGCATTATCCTCGTCCTTGATGACCATCACACCATCGAATCATCGCCGATTGACGATGCGCTTGCCTTCCTGCTCGAACGCCTACCAGTAAACATGCACGTGGTCATCGCTACCCGTGAAGATCCACAGCTGCCTCTGGCCCGCCTGCGTGCCCGAGGCCAATTGACCGAATTACGGGCCTCGGACTTGCGTTTCACCTCCTCCGAAGCCGCCGAATTTCTCAACCGGGTGATGGGCCTGGACCTTTCGGCAGAAGACATCGCCACGCTGGATAGACGTACCGAAGGCTGGATTGCCGGTCTGCAATTGGCCGGCCTTTCATTGCAGGGACAAGAAGACGCCACCAGCCTCATCCAGTCTTTCACCGGCAGCCATCGTTATGTGCTGGACTATCTGGTTGAGGAAGTACTGGAACAGCAGTCCGAAAGCATCCAGACTTTTCTGTTGCAGACTGCCATCCTGGACCGGCTGACCGGCTCCTTGTGCGATGCCCTCCTGGGAGATGGGTCTTCTGGGAGCAGGGCATCGGGCAGGGGCCAAGAGATCCTGGAGTACCTGGAGCAGTCCAATCTCTTTCTTGTGCCGCTGGACAGCAGGCGGCAGTGGTACCGCTACCATCACCTCTTTGGCGACCTGCTGCGTCAGTGCTTACTCAGGACCCAGCCCGGACGGATCCCCGAGCTACACCGCCGTGCCAGCGCCTGGTATGAGGCCGAGGGCCATATCCGGGAAGCCGTGCAGCACGCTCTGAAAGAAGCGGATGCGGCGCCCGGGGCCTGGTCGACGGCAGTGAGCCTGATCGAGCGCCATGCGTTCCCGATGCTCTACCGCAGTGAGGTCAAGATCGTGTTGGAATGGTTCCAGGCGCTGCCCGATCACCTGATCGGTGCCCACCCCACGCTCTGTGTGACTCACGCCTGGGCGATGGCGGTCGCCGAGCCCGTGGACCATCGCGATGAGGTGGAGCGGAGGCTGGTGCAGGCCGAGCAAGGGCTGGCCGACCTGCAAGAGGATCCTGAACGCCAGGCGTGGGTGACCGGCCACGTGGCCAGCATTCGTGCGTACCTGCTCCTATCGATCGCGCAACGCGCTGGCGATCCGCAGGCCCTGATTGCCCTTTCGCGAAGGGCGCAGGAGCTGTTGCCGGACAGCGAGATTGGAGTCCGGAGCGTCCATGCGCTCAACATCGGCTATGCACACCTGACCACCGGAGAGGCCGCGGCGGCGGATGCGGCCTTTGACGAAGCGGTGCGCACAGGCTGGGCCGGCGGCAACTACTATGTCGTGGTGTATGCGATCTATAACCGCGCCCTGATCGCGCGCCATCGCGGGCAGCTACGCCAGGCCATGCGGATCCTACAGCAAGGCATATCGACCTTTGGCGCTCTCTTTGAGCAACCGGCACAGGTGCTGCCGGCGATCGGCTGCCTGGACGTGGGGCTGGGTTGTGCGCTGCTGCAACAGGACCAACGGGCCGAGGCGGAGCACGCCTTGCGGAGAGGCCTGGATCTGCTTCGCTGGACGAGCAACTATGAGGTATCGGGCGAGGGCTATGCCGTTCTGGCACAGCAGCGGCAGGTTCAGGGCGATTCCGATGGCGCGCTGGAGACATTGGCTCAGATGGAGCAGGCGTGGCCTGCCGGGGCCTTTTATACCGAGGCGCTGCGGGTGGGGCTTCAGCTCGACCGCTTGGCGGAGGGCAAAGATGTGCCGGCTGCCGCGCTGCGCTGGGCGCAAGCGCATGTGCCAGACCTGGACGAGACAGACGTGCCGGGGATAAATCCCTGGGGCCAGGCGCAGCACGTCGTGCACCTGACCTGGGCGCGGGTCCAGATCGCTCGTGCGCGGCTTGAGGCAGCGGACACAAGGGGACCCATACTCCAGCCTGTCCTGGCCTACTTGCAGCGGCGGCTGGACGAGGCCGAGGCGCGCGAGCTGGCAGGACGCGCGATCGAGCTGACCGTCCTCCAGGCGCTGGCCCTGGAAGCCGG
>Ga0209536_100014307_pt1 | contig 11407 bp, 10 predicted proteins | sample DeeMarSeWOR28_12_FD_187461 | JGI IMG/M metagenome (GOLD analysis project Ga0209536, IMG submission 187461) | Marine sediment microbial communities from White Oak River estuary, North Carolina - WOR-2-8_12 (SPAdes) (version 2) | ecosystem: Environmental > Aquatic > Marine > Intertidal zone >... | reverse complement strand
TCGCCTCACCGCCGTCGGCGGCGTGCGGGGGGCGATGCTCGTCTCCGCCGGTGACGGGCTCGCCGTGGCGGAGGTGCTGATGGAGGATGTGCGGGGGCCGGCGCTCGCGGCCCTCAGCGCCAGCCTGGCGAACCGGTTGCACTTGGTCGCGACGACCGCCGAAGTGGGGGCGATGCGGTTTCTCCACCTGGAGGCCGAGCACGGGGTCCTCTTGGTGGCGCCGGTCGTCGGCGAGCTGCTGCTCGTTGCAGTGGGCAGTGCCGAGACGAACGTGGGCCTGGCACGGCTCGAGATGTTGCGGGCCGCGGAGGTGATCGCGTGAGGCAGGCCCGGGCGGTGGAGGAGTGGACCGCCGAACCGTTGGAGCGGTTCGTGGCGGAGTCCGGCGCGCGGCTCACGCTGCTGATGACTCCGGCGGGGCAGGTGCTGGCGCAGCACGGCTTCACCCGGGCGGTGGACGTCATGGCCGCCGCGTCCCTCGGGGCCGCCATCATGGCGTCCACCCGGGAGCTCGCGCGCCTGCTCCAGGAGGCGGAGTTTTCGGCGCTGAGCCATCACGGCCGCCGGCACGGCGTGTTCCTGGGGGGGCTCGACGGACCGCGCGGACGGCTGCTTGCCCTGGTGGTCTACGGCGCCGATTCGTCGGTGGGGTTGGTGCAGCTATTCTTCGAGGAACTGGTCGCATCGCTGGCTGCGGCAGCGCCGCCGCCGCCGGCACCGACGCCCCTGCTCGCCGCGGACTTCGAGCGGGAGCTGAATGAGAGTCTCGCCAGCCTGTTTGGACGGTGACCGTGTCGCTCGTCAACTTCACGACCCGTGAGATCACCTGCAAGATCGTCTACTACGGCCCGGGACGCTCGGGCAAGACCACGAATTTGCACTACATCTACGGACGTGTGCCGAACGACCGCCGGGGACGCATGGTGTCCCTGGCCACGGAGAACGAGCGCACGCTGTTCTTCGACTTCCTGCCGCTCGACCTCGGCAACATCTCGGGGTTTACGACCCGGTTCCACCTGTATACGGTTCCCGGGCAGGTGTACTACGATGCCACGCGCAAGCTCGTGCTCCAGGGCGCCGATGGGGTGGTGTTCGTCGCGGACAGCCAGGCGCGCCAACTCGACGAGAACATCGAGAGCCTCCAGGGGCTCCAGGCCAATCTCGTCGCGATGCGTTCCGACATGCGGTCGATGCCGCTGGTGTTCCAGTACAACAAGCAGGACCTGCCGCCGGAGCTGATCCTGCGCCCGGACGATCTGGATGACGCGCTGAACTTCTGGGGCATCCCCAGCTACGCCTCCGACGCGCTGCAAGGGAAGGGTGTCTTCGAAACGTTGCGGGCGATCTCGGAGCGGGTACTGCGCCGGCTGAGCCAGGAGGGACCTCGGTGACGGAGCAGCTGAACCCCAGGCTCACCTTCGAGACGCTGGTCGTCGGGGCTGCGAACCGGCTGGCCGTCACCGCCGCGCGCACCGTGGGCGAGTCCCCCGGGACCGCCTACAACCCCCTGTTCATCTACGGCGAGAGCGGGCTCGGCAAGACCCATCTCCTGACCGCCATCGGCCACCTCGCCCGCCACCTCGTCACCGACGCGGACGTGGAGTACGTCACGCTCGACGAGTTCGTCGAACAGTATCACGCGGCGGTCGCGGCCGGACAGAGCGAGGCCCTGCGCGGACGGTTCGGTCGGGTGGACGTGCTGCTGCTCGACGACGTCCAGTTCCTGACCAATCGACGCGAGCTGCAGGCGGAGCTGCTGAGGATCTTGGAGCAGCTGCAAGGCGCCAACCGCCAGATCGTGCTCACCAGCGACCGGCCGCCGGCGGAGATCCAGGAGTTGGACGAGCGGCTGCTCTCCCGGTTCGACGGGGGCCTCGTGGTCGACTTGGACGCGCCGGACTACGAGACCCGCATCGCGATCCTGAAGCGCCGTGCCGGGGAGCGCGGGGTGCCGGTCGATCCGGCGGTGCTCGAGGTCGTGGCCGGCATTCGGGTCCACAACGTGCGCGAGCTGCTCGGACTGCTGAACCGCATCGTCGCCTATCAGGCCGTCAGCGACGTGCCGATCACGCCGGAGGCGGCGCACCAGCTCCTCGCGGGCGACGCGCCGCTCCCCAGGCCGAGCGCGGCGGGTGCGGACGTCGCGCCGGCGCCACCCGGCGACGAGTTCGCCGACTTCCTCTCGGGCGTGACGATGGCCGTGCACGAGCAGGTGGGCGTGTGGCGGTCCCGGATCACCGAGTGCATCAAGCGCTGGGGCGGCGAAGGATACCGCACGGCGCGCCTGGAGCACCTGCTGAAGCAGGAGGTGCCCACCGGTGTCGAGCGCGTGATCCGCGAGTACGAGCGGGACGTCGACCGGCTGCGCGGATTCCAGCGCGCGATGGCGCGCGTCGATCCGCACCGCGTGTCGGATCCGATCTTCTACGATCCCGAGCGGCTGACGGAGGCGGACGAGCTCGTGCAGTCGGCGCTGCGGGAGGGGCGGCCGCCGCCCGGCCCCTCGCCCGCGTGGCTCTTCGAGGCGCTCGTGACGGGCGAGTCGAACCGGATGGCGCTGAATGCGGCCAACACCGTCATCGCGTCCCCGGGCGTGACGTACAACCCCTTGGTGCTCACCGGACCGCCGGGGGTGGGCAAGACGCACGTGCTGCACGCGATCGGGAACGAGCTGCAGGGCGATCCCGGTGCCCGCGTGGCGTGCCTCTCGGCCCAGGAATTCGTCGAGGAGCTGTTGGACGCGATCGACGGCGACCGGGTGGAGGCGTGGCGCAAGCGCTATCGGGGTGCCACGGCGCTGCTCCTCGACGACGTCCACCTGCTGGCCGGAAAGGAGCGGTCGCAGGAGGAGTTGTTCAATCTCTACAACACCCTGCTCGCGGAGGACCGACAACTCGTCTTCACGCTCGTCGACCAACCGAGCGCGATCGACGGGCTGGACCGGCGTCTCGTCACGCGGCTCGAGGGCGGGCTGGTGGCCGGACTGGACGAGCCCGATCCCGACGTGCGCCGCGGGGTGCTCTTCCGTCGGCTCAAGGCGAAGGATCGGGCGGTCGATCCGGAGCTGGTGGAATACCTCACCGCGCGCCCGGCGGATTCGGTGCGCTCGGTCATCAACCTGGTGCAGCGGGTGCTGCGCGCGGCGCAGGCCGAGGGCGTCGAGCCCACGGCCCCGTTCGCGAAGGCCCTGCTCGAAGGCGCGGCGCACACCGTGCGCGCGTCGGCGGGCGTCCGCACCAGCGGCGCGATGGCCTCGGCCGTGAGCAGCATGCGCAGCCGGGAAAAGGTCGTCTGGGAGTGGCCCGATCCGGAGGAGCGGGTCATCGAGGAGTTGGCCTAGTGGCGATCAAGGGGAGTCTCCGGGAAGCGTCGCTGGCAGACGTGCTCCAGCTGCTGGCCCTCGGCCAGAAGACGGGGTGCCTCACCGTCACGGATCGCACCAACCTGGGCTACATCTACTTCGATCGCGGGCGGATCGTCTACGCCTCGCTGGTGAATCGCCTCGATCGGCTGGGAGACATCCTGCTCAAGAGCGGCCGCATCAGCACACAGCAGCTGCAGGACGGCATCGCGCTGCAGGAGCGGCACCGCGAGCGCCGGCTCGGCGAGATCCTCGTGCGGCAGGGCGCGATCTCGCAGGCCGACCTCGAGCACTTCATGCGTATGCAGATCGAGGAGGCGGTGTACTTCCTGTTCACGTGGACCCGCGGGACGTTCACGTTCGAGGCCGACGTGCGCCCGATCGAGCAGGAGTTCACGCTGAGCATCAATCCGGAGACCCTGCTGCTCGAGGGAGCGCGGCGCGTCGACGAGTGGAGTCTGATCGAGAAGAAGATCCCGTCGATGGACCTGGTCTTCGCGATACATCGCGATCGGCTGGAGGGCTCCGAAGTGCGGCTCACCGCCGAGCAGCAGCGCCTCGTGCCGCTGCTCGACGGCAAGCGGGACGTCGTCCGGCTCGTCGAGGACTCGGGGCTGGTCGAGTTCGACGTGGGCAAGGCCCTGTACGGGCTGATCACGGCGGGGTTCGTGCACCGCGTCGGGCGGACCCAGGCACCGCGTCCGGTGGTGGCCGGGGAAGCCCGGGCCGACGAGCACCGAAACCTCGGCGTGGCATTCTACCGGACCGGGATGGTCGACGAGGCCACCCGGGAGTTCCGCCGCGTCGTCGATTTGCGGCCGGCCGACGGGTCCGCGTACTTCTACCTTGGCCTCATCGCCCTGCGCCAGGGCCACTGGGAGGCGGGTGCCGCCTACTTCAGCCGCGCGCTGGAATACCTCGGCCCGCGCGCCACGGTCCTGGCGAACCTCGCGCTCAGTCTGGAGAAGGCCGGGCGCTACGACGAGGCGGAGAACGCGTACTCCGAGGCGGCCGCCCTGGCCCCGCGAGACGCGAGGATTTTGACCGGGTGGGGCATCGTGGCGGTGCATCGCGGCGAGTTCGAGGTGGCCGTCGGCCGGCTCGACCAGGCCCGCGAGGCCGCGGCGGAAGGAGCGCTGACGCCGCTCTGGTTCTGGGCACGGTCCCTCGCCGCGGCGGTGCTCGACCGCCTGCCCCAGGCGGAGGCCCTGCTGCGCAAGGGACTCGAGGTCTACGAGGATCACCCCGTCTTGTCGAACAACCTCGCGGTCGTGCTGGAGATGCGTGGGGACGTCGATCGCGCCGCGGAGGTCCTGCACCGGGCGATGACCGAGGAGCAGCCGCTGCCGCAGGTGGCCAAGAACCTCGGGGATCTGCTCTACCGCGCGGCACGGTACGACGATGCGTGGGAGGCGTATCAGCGCGCGATCCGCCTGCAGCCCACGCTGGGGGACGACGTGTACTTCCGGCTGGGCAACATCGCCTACAAGCGCCAGGACCGGCAGCTGGCGACGGAGTACTGGCACCGCGCGCTCGAGCTGAATCCGCGGCACGAGCTGGCCCGGACGAATCTCGAAACCGTGAGCGCGCTGTCGTGAGCTGGGGTGCTGCGGCTTCGGAGCCGGCGCGTCGTGGAGGACGCCGATGACCGATCCGATGGTCGATCCGCTGCGGGCGGCCTACCGGGATATCGCGGGACGCCTCGACGGTGCGCCAATCGGCGCCGAGCGCGATCGCGTCAAGCAGGACATCATCCGGCTGTTCAAGACGGTCGACAAGGCGATCGGCGACCTCTCCGCCCTGAAGGAGGAGATCCGGACGCTCGTCGATCGGTACAAGCAGCTGGCACAGCCGGACGGGGCTCACGATGCGCCGGCGTTCGCGGCACACGTGCCGGTGCTCCACGCGGATCACATCGGCGCCTCCACGTACATCGAGAAGGGGTGGAGCCTCATCTCGCTCGGCGATCATGCCGGCGCGATTCAGGCGCTGTCCCGCGCGCTCGCACTCTCGCCCGGGAACGCGCAGGCCGAATCGCTCCTCGGGTGGGCGCAGATGCTGCACGAGGAATACGACGCCGCGCTCACGACCTTCGAGTCGGTGCTGAACCGCGATCCCACGAATTCGCTCGCCCGCATCAACGTCGGCTACGTGTGCCTCAAGAAGCACATGTTCAGCGAGGCGATCGAGCACCTCTCCAAGGCCATCCGCCTCGACAACGACAAGAAGGCGACGCTGTACGCACACTACTATCTGGGCCTCGTGTACCTCGCCCGTGAGATGTACGACGATGCGCAGACGTTCCTCGAAAAGACCGTAGCCCTGGGCCCGAACCTGATCGAGGCGTACTACGAGCTCGGACGCGCGCGCTGGTTCGGCGGGGACCGCGACCGCGCGCGGCAGGCGTGGACGGCCGGGTTCGACGCAAACCGGCTCAGCCCGTGGGGCAAGCGATGTCGGGACGTGCTGGACCTCGTGGCACGGGGCCAGGAGCCTCCACGCTAGTCGCGGCGCTCCTGCTGGCGTTTCAGGTCTCGGCGCCGCGCGTGGTGCACGTCGGCAGAGTCAGCGTCGTGTACTGGGAGGGCGCGGAGTCGAGGGCAATCGCCCTGGGCGAAATGGCGGATGCGATCCGCCGCTGGCCGGGGATTCCCGTGCCTCCCGAAGGGCCGATCCGCCTGATCATGGCGTCGAACGAGCGGCAGTTCGATTCGCTGACGGCGGGCCGATTGCCCCCCTGGGGCGCGGCGGCGACCTTTCCGGCGACGCGGACGATCGTGCTGAAGCCCAGCGGGGATTTCCCGCGGGTCCTGCGCCACGAGCTGGCGCATCTCGCGCTGCATTCCGTCGTGATTCGGGTGCCGCGGTGGTTCGATGAGGGGTACGCGGCCCGGGCGGCGGGGGAGTGGGACCGGCTCGAAGCCCTCCGTCTCAATTGGGCGCTGCTCCGCGGCGCGGTGCCGTCGTTGGCCGAGGTGGACCGGCGGCTCCAGGGCCACTGGGCCGGGGAGGCCGAGGCGTCGTACGCGCTGGCCACCAGTGCGGTCCTGCTGTTGGAGCGGCTCGGCCGAGCGCGGGGGCTGGAGCCGCTGCTGACGCAGTTGAGCAAGACGGCGGACTTCGATCTCGCCCTGCGCAGCACCTATCAGATGACACTGGGGCAGTTCGAGGAACTCTGGGCACGGGACCTGCGGAAACGGTACGGCTGGCTGTTGTTCTTTACGTCGTTCACGGTCTTCTGGCTGTTCGTGACGCTGCTGCTGTTGGCGCTGTGGAGCCGCCGGCGGAGCCGGGATCGGGGGAGGCGAGAGGCGTTGGACGTGGGGTGGGTGGTCCCGGACGACGACGACGCCCCGCCAGCTTGACGCTTATGGAACCTCCGTTTAGCCTAAGTGTCTATGACTGAGAGGGTCGGGTCGCCGGCGCGCCTGCAGTTTCGGCGCCGAAACGTCGTCCTGTTGAGCGCCGCCGTCGTCGCGTTGGGCGCGGGCTACTGGCTGCTCGCCCAGGGATCGACGACGGCCGCTCCGTTGCTCCTGGTCCTGGGCTACTGCGTCCTGTTTCCCTTGGGACTGGCGCTGTAATCGTCGGTTGCCGGGGCGAATAGCTCAGGGGTGTAGAGCGCCTGCCTTACAAGCAGGAAGTCGGGGGTTCGAATCCCTCTTCGCCCATTCGGAGGATCATTCGTGACACGCCGCAAGCCGGACTATGGGAGGGCAGGAGCCGTGCGGACCACTCGAAGCGGACTGTCGCAGCGCTGGGCGCTGCTCGGAGCGATTGCCGCGCTGACGTTCGGCGCGAGCGACGCCGCCGCGCAGCTCGCGCTGCCACGTCAGGAAACGCTGCTCTTCCTGATGCCGAGCGCCGGCGCCGATACCGAGACGCCGTTTGCCTACAACGTGGCGCACGAGGTGCGCGAGCGGTTGCGGAGCAAGTTGCGCAACAAGCTCATCACGTACGGCACCGATCAGATCTGCGAAGTGCTGACGCAGTCGGCCTACCCGTGCGATCAGTCGCTCAACGCGACCGACTCCGACCGGCTCGCCCGGGCGATGCAGGCGGACGCCTATGTCGTCGGCTCGGTGTGGCACGACGGCGCGACCCCCGTGGGGAGTTTCCGGCTCGTCAACCTCCAGAGCTCGGGGCTGTCGGGGTGGATGACGGTGCGCGGGATGCCCGGGGATTCGCCGCGCTCCTACGCCGCCACGGTCGTCGACACGCTGGACAACCAGATCAAGGCCGCCGAACAGGCGCGCGAGTGTTCGGAACGGGTGCGGCGGGGCGATTTCCAGGCCGCGCTCGAGCGGGCCGGGCGCGCGTTCACGATGTATCCGAACCACCCCGCCGCGGCCCAGTGCGCCGAGGTGGCGTCGGACGCGTTGGATCAGCCCCTCGAAGACCAGATCGCCTACTTGCGCCGGGCCGTCGAGGGTGACTCGCTGCTGCCACGGGTGTGGGAGCGGCTCGGTCGCCTCTACCAGCAGCAGGCCGACACGACGGCGGCGCTCGAGGCGTTCTCGCGGCAGAGCATGGTCGATGCCAACAACCGGGAACTCCGGCTCGGCGTCATCGCCGGTGCCATCACGACCGGCAACCACGCCATCGGCCGCGATCTCGCGAACGACTGGCTGTCCCGCAACCCGATGGACATCGAGGTGATGCAGCTGAAGACGCGCGCGTGCGTCGAGGGCGGGATCTGGGACTGCGCCTACTCCGGCCTGGCCCAGCAGTATCAGATCGACAGCTCCCTCGTCGGCGACACCGTGTTCTACCAGCAGATCATCGGGGCGGTGCAGGCGCTGGGCGATACGGCCGCCCAGCTCGAGTGGTCGTCCATCGCGGTCCAGAACGCCCCCGAGAATCTGTCCCTGTGGCGGGCACACGCGAGCGCCCTGGCCACCGCCGGCATGACCGACTCGGTCGTGGCGGTGTACGAGCACATCCTGACGCTCGATCCCAGCGACTACCGCAGCGCGCTCGCGGCCGCCCGTATCCTGCTCGACGGGGTCGTGGTCGACACGGCCGTCCCCCTCGACACGGCAAACCTCCTGCGGGGCGTGGAGTTCCTGGACCGTGCCACCGCGGCCACACGGGACACCGCCGTGCTCATGAACGTGGCCTTCTCCCTGTATCAGAAGGGCTCCGCCCTCGTCCAAGCCCGCCGCGGCATCGCGATCGCGGTGGACCTCCTCGAGGGTGCCGTCCAGAACGACGTCCAGCAGCGGCTCAGCGTGCAGTCGAACTTCTTCCTCGGCCTCGGCCTGATGTTCCGCATCTTCGAGTTCGACTCGCAGGTGACCGATTCCAAGTCGTGCGAGCTCGTCGATCAGGAAGCGGAGATGATCCGGCGCGGGAAGGAGGCCCTGCAGCTCGGTGCCCAGCTGGCGCCCGACCGGATCCCCCAGTTCATGCAGCAGTTCAACCAGTTCGAGGCACGGATCCCGCAGCTGAAACGCGCGTACGAGTGTCGCTAGGAGCTTGAATTCGACCGGGGGCCCGTCTACATTGTAACGCTACCGTAGAATGGGGCTGTAGCTCAGTTTGGTTAGAGTGCCGGTCTGTCACACCGGAGGCCGCGGGTTCAAGTCCCGTCAGCCCCGCTCGACTCGAAGGTAACAGTCCGATCCGGCCCCGCGGGTTGCTCCCGCGGGGCCCTTTCGTTTCGGGAGCGAGAGAAGGTCGCGCGTGAACTTCCACCAGCCCGTCCTGGCTGACGAGGTCATGGACCTGGCGCGCGGATCCGACCGCGTCGTCGACGGCACCGTCGGCGGTGGTGGGCACACGCTGCGGTTCCTGGAGCTCGGCGCCTGCGTCCTGGCCATCGACCGCGATCCGGCGGCGCTGCACCACGCCCGCGCGCAGGTCGGGCCGGCCGACGTGCGGTGGATCGAGGGTGGGTTCGGCGACCCTGCGGTCCTCGACGTCGTGGCAGGATTCCGGCCGGACTTCGTCCTCCTCGATCTCGGCGTGTCCTCCCACCAGCTCGATCTCGACGCCCGGGGCTTCACCTTCCGTCCCGGCGGCCCCCTCGACATGCGGATGGAGGCGCGCGGGCCGACCGCCGCGGAGCTGCTCAACACGTTGCCGCCGGAGGCGCTGGCCCGGATATTCCGCGACTACGGGGACGAGCGGCGCGCGCGGCAGTTGGCCGGCGCCGTCGTGCGGCGCCGGTCCCGGACCCCCTTCGCCGTGAGCGACGATCTGGTGAACGCCATCCGTTCGGTGCTCGGACCGCGGTCCGGCGCGTCCGACTTCGCCCGCCTGTTTCAGGCCGTGCGGATTGCCGTGAACGACGAGATCGCGCAACTCGAGCAGGCGCTCCCCGCGCTCCGCGACTCCCTGGTCGACGGCGGGAGGCTTGCGGTGATTAGCTATCATTCAGGCGAGGATCGCGTCGTGAAGCACGCGTTTCGCGAGTGGGCACGGTCGTGTGTCTGCCCTCCGGGGCAGCCCATCTGTACCTGTCGCGGTCGCGCGCTGGGCCGGGTGGATCCGTCCCGGCCCGTGAAGCCGTCGGCCGAGGAGATCGCTGTGAATGCACGGGCGCGGAGCGCGACGCTCCGCGGATTCGTCCGGCATGCGTAAGCCGCGTGGACGGCTGTGGCTCGCGCTGTGGATGGTCTTCGCGCTGCTCATGATGGTGTGGGTGGTGGCGCGACAGACCGCGGCCGTGGTGTCCGCGGCTCAGCTCGACCGCGTGCGCGAGGAGCGATCCGTGCTCGATGCTCGACGGATCGAGCTGCTGGGCGAGATCCGGCGGCGCGAGAGCCGTGAAGTGCTCGAACCGATCGCGGCCGCCCTCGGGCTCCGGCCGTCGGCCGACACCGACATCGTGATCATCAGTGCCCCGGATTCCACGGAGGACCGTCGGTGACCCGCGAGATCCGCCGGCTGCAGCTCATCCAGGTCGTCTTCATCCTGGCGTTCGTCGGCCTGGTCGCACGGGCCGCGCATATCCAGCTCGTCCGCGGCGCGGAGCATCGCGCCGCCGCCGAGGCCAATCGCACGGCGTGGAAGGAACTGCCGGCGCGGCGCGGGACGATCTACGATCGTCGGGGAAACCCTCTGGTGCTGAGCCAGGAGCTGTTCGAGGTGGGGGTCGCCCCGAACGAGCTGCGCCACGCCGACTCCGCCGCCCGCCGGCTCGCGACGCACCTCGGCATCCCGGTGCGCACCGTGCGGAGCCGACTGCGCAACGATTGGGCCTACCTCGGCAGCGGATACACCTCCACCCAGGTGCAACCGCTGCGGGAGGTCCACGGCGTCCACATCGAGTCGAGCTGGCGGCGGGGGTATCCGCTTGGTGGGCTGGCGCGGGGGTTCCTCGGCTCCCCCGGCCTCGACGGCCGTCCCGCCTCGGGCATCGAGGCGGTGTTCGACTCGGTGCTGACCGGCCGGCCCGGCGAAGCCGTGGTGCTGAAGGACGTCCGGGGTCGAGAGTTCGACTCGCCGTCCCGGCTCGGATCGCTGCCGGTCCCGGGACACGACGTCTACCTCACGATCGACGCCGATCTCCAGGAGATCATCGAGCAGGCGCTGGACGATGCCGTCGAGCAGTACCGCGCGACCGGCGGGGACATCGTCGCGATCGACCCGCGAACGGGCGAAGTCCTGGCCGTCGCATCCCGCGGCGAGAGCGCGACCGGTGCGGTGGGGGCCGCGTTCGAGCCTGGCTCGACCGCGAAGCTCTTCGCCGCCGCGGCGCTGCTCACCCACGGCTTGGTCGCGCCGGACGACACCGTGTGGACCAACCTCGGCCGGCTGGAGTTCGAGCACCGGGTCATCCGCGACGACCATCCCAATGGCTGGCTCACGCTGCGCGGCGTGATCCAGCAGTCGTCCAACATCGGGATCGTGCTCTTTTCGGAGCGGCTCTCCCCCGAGCAGCACTTCACGATGCTGCGCGATTTCGGGCTCGGCACCTACACCGGGATCGAGTTTCCCGGCGAGTCGCGGGGGCGGATCCCGCGGCCGGAGGCCTGGAGCGGCACGACGGCGTCCGCTCTCGCGATGGGCTACGAGATGCAGGTGAACGCGCTGCAGCTC
>Ga0209536_100014306_pt1 | contig 11408 bp, 10 predicted proteins | sample DeeMarSeWOR28_12_FD_187461 | JGI IMG/M metagenome (GOLD analysis project Ga0209536, IMG submission 187461) | Marine sediment microbial communities from White Oak River estuary, North Carolina - WOR-2-8_12 (SPAdes) (version 2) | ecosystem: Environmental > Aquatic > Marine > Intertidal zone >... | reverse complement strand
ACCCTCGGTAATGAGTTGCTGGGGAGGGAAATCGATGTCGTAGCGGACAAAGTAAAACGCGGCGAACCGCTGGCCGAGCCTTTGGAAGAGTCCGGCTATTTCCCCCCGCTGCTGGTGCAGATTGTTGCTGTTGGAGAGCAGACGGGCAAACTCGATGAATTATTGCTGAACGCCGCCGATACGTTCGATGCCGAAGCGGATTCCGCTATAAATAAGTTTATGTCGCTTTTCCCGGCGATTTTGATTTTACTGCTGGCATTGGTTATTGGTTTTATCATTGTGGCAACCCTGTTGCCGATAGTAACCATGCAGCTTGGTGGCGGGATATTGTAACGCCCGGTCAATGCATAATTCGTTAAGGAGCTATTCGTAAAATCGTTTTTGAGAGGTAGAAAATGAAGCGAAACAAGAACAAGAACGAGAGAAAAGCGTTTACACTTGTGGAATTGCTTGTCGTTGTCTTGATTATAACATTGCTTGCGGCATTTGTCGCGCCGAGGATGTTTACGGGTATCGGCAAAACCAAGGCGGATTTAACCAAAGCGAAGATGGCAATTATCGAAAATGCGCTCTCCCGCTTTTACATCGATTGCGGCAGATATCCGGACGACTCCGAGGGGCTTGAAGTATTGGTTTTGCCGCCTGCGGACATGGAAGACGGCAAGTGGAGAGGCCCCTATCTGAAACGCAGCGACCTGCTTGACATGTGGGAACAGCCATATATCTATGTTGCCGAGGGCGAGTACAATCCGGGCAGTTTCGATTTGATAAGTTTGGGGGCGGACGGCATGGACGGCGGCGAAGGCGATAACATGGATATCTATAACGATTAATGTGATTATTAGCTGCCGAATTTGAAATAGCATAAAATGAAAACGAACTGCAAAACAAGGCTGAATGGCTTTACCGTCTCTGAGTTGCTAATGGTGGTGGTAATCATCGGACTTTTAACCGGTGCCGGAGCAGGTCTGTATGTGGGAACTTTCAGGAAAATGCAGGTGGAAAAGGCGGTGTATGATTTTTTTCTTACCGCCAAATACGCGAGGTTGATGGCCGTCGAGAAACAAAGCCATTATAAAATGGAACTGGATCAGGCAAATAACGGATTTTATCTGACGACCGTTTTGTGGGACGAAGAAAGCGGGCAGGCACAGCAGGAAATAGTGAGCAACTTATATTGTAAACCCGTGGAATTTGAGGGTGACGTTGTGTTCGAGTCTGTTAATATCGCGCCGAGCGGCTGGGAAACTCAATCAGTCGATGAAGAGCAGCAGACGATTGTCTTTTCACCGGACGGTACTGCACAATCATCGGTTGTTCAAATCGGTGACGGTCAGACGCATTATTCGATCAGCATCAGCCCCGCCACCGGCAGAGCAAAGATGTTTTTCGGGACGGCTGAAAACGTAACAATCGGCACTACGGATTTGGAAGCAGAGTGATTATGCCGGCGAAGACCAAAACAAAAGGTTTTACTCTGGTCGAGGTGGTTGCATCGAGCATCATTCTCTGCGGAGCAGTTATGGTCGTCGGGGCTATCAGCACCCAGGCGCTGACAGGAACGCATCTGAACAGGCGATATGAAATGGCCGTCTCGCTGGCGGACAAGCAGCTTAGTTTGATTGACTATATCGGCATCGATTCAATCGTCGAGATGGGGCAATCGGAGGGTGATTATGAAGATTCTGGTTACGAATATCACTGGAGAATTGATACCGAATACCAGGAGATTGACAGCTTGTACCTTGTGACGTTAACTGTGAGCTGGTTCGATAGAAACCGGCCTTACAGTATTTCCGTTAATACTATGCTCGACGGAGAAACTCTGTCGGAAGAAAGTGGCGCCGGAGCCGGATAGTAGCGGTAAAGAAATGCTTTCGAAAAGAACCGGATTTACATTAGTTGAAGTTTTGTTGGCATCGATGATAGGCGTGTTTATTGCGATGGTCACAGTAGGTGCGCTGCGGGCGATAATAGCCAGCAGCGAAATGGTTGACGAGAATATTAACGCCGCGGCGGAAGTCAGATTTGCCGCTAACATGATAGCGCGGGACCTGGCGAATTTCTACAGTAGCGATGATATTGATAATACGAAATTTATAGGGACGCTCGAAGCACTTGAGGATAATAACTATACGAGCTATCTGATTTTTTATACTCTCGGCAGGACAAAGGCCAGAATCGACCAGCCTGAAGGTGATTTGTACGAAGTGGAATATTACCTCATGCAGGAGGGAGAAAATTCGGTGCTGATGAGACGATTGTGGCCTAATCCCAGTAAAGATTATGAAGAGCTCGAACCGAGAGGAATCCTGACGGTTATTGCCGAAGATATTGCTGCTTTCGATGTTCAGTATTTCGATGGTGAGGAATGGTTCGAAGAATGGCCGGAGGAAATGCAGGCGCTACCGGATTTGGTTTCGATCTCAATCGTTGCCCGGCAGCCGGAACGCAGCAATCCTCTTTCAGAATCGATTATTGTGAACCTGGCCCGGTCCGAAGCGGCAGATGTTAGTATTCTTCAGGGCGGCGGGACAACCGCAAGCGCTCCGGCAAGTAGCGGATAAACATAATGGACGGCTCTGATACGAGTATCGGGGCTAACGAATGAAAACGATAATAATAACGAATAGTAAGAAATCAACGATGGCGGCAGGCATCCAGCGTAAAAACAAAGGGCTTGTTATTATAGCGGTTCTTTGGATGGTCGTCGTGCTTATGGTCATGAGTGCGATACTTGGCCGCAAAAGCCGGCTCGATATGAAAGTCTGCATGGCCAGAACCGAATCGGTTCGATGCAAGTGGGCCTGTCGGGCGGGAATAGAGAAGGCCATTGCCGTTCTGAACGAAGATGAAACAGAAAACGATAGTCTGCTGGACCTGTGGAGTGATAATCCGGAAGACTTCAATGATGTCATGCTGGAACAGTGCTTTTTTACCGTTCGGGTAATTGATGAGTCGAGTAAACTGGATATAAACACTGCTACGAAAGAGCAGCTTCTGGGATTGCCCGACATGGTCGAAGAGATTGCCGATGCAATAATCGACTGGCGTGACGAAGATGATGTGCCGAACGGAGCGGGAGTCGAGAGCGGGTATTATGAGAGTTTGACGTATGGATATATGGCACGAAACGGCCCATTCACCACCCTCCGTGAGCTGCTTCTGGTCAAGGACGTCACCGAAGAATTGTTCTATGGAGAAGACACAAATCTGAACGGGCGTCTGGATTATAACGAACGAGACGGCCAGATCAGCCCGCCGGCAGATGACGGCGATGATGTTCTTGATGTCGGATGGGCTGCATACCTGACTTGCTATACGTCCGGCGGTAGTGCAGGTGGTGCCGAAGAGACACCGGCAGAACAAACGCAACAATCCGGGAATCAGCAGCAACCATCCGGAAATCAGGAAACTTCTGAACAGCAGCAGCAATCATCCGGAAACCAGGGCAGATCATCCGGGAGCCAGCAACAAAGCTCCGGGAATAACCAGCAATCATCCGGGAATACCCAGCAATCGTCCGGAAATAACGGACAGACTTCTGAAAGCACTAATCAAGAGCCGGCAAAAGTCAATATCAACACAGCTTCGGACATAGTGCTGGCAGCTTTACTTGGCGGAGGAGACCAGGCCGAACGCACGGCCCAGTCTATAATAGCTTATAGGGACACACTGACTGACGGAATAGAAGATATTTCCGAACTGACCGAACAGGGTGTAGTGAATGATGATGTTTTTGGGCAGCTTGAGGATTATATAACGACCAGTTCGGACATTTTTCTGATTCGTTGTTTTGCCACGGCTGATAGAGGCGGAGTAAGCGGCACGACATTACAGACAGAAGCGGTTGTGGACAGAAGTTCAACGCCCTTTAAGATACTTTTTTGGTACCAGCAAACGAATAACTGATAATCGAATATTGCCGAGGTCTTTTAATTGCCTTTGGAGTGAGAATAGAACGATATGAATAATGATAAATCAAATATTGAATGGCAGTCTGTTGTAGCTATCGTAAATGATGATGGCAAGTTCAAGGGAGTGGGACTCCGTAAACAGGGTGGGTCTTTCGAGATACTCTGGACCCGGAGGAGTGAAGATCCTGATGTAGGCTGGAGAGAATTTGCCGCCGAGTGTGGTTTGTCCGTCGAGCGGAGCATGCTCGAAGATTTCGAAAGTGACAGAATGGTAGTGGTCGGCTTCAGCACGGCGGGAACCATTTTTCACCGTACTTCCGTGCCTGCCGTGGGGGACAAAGAAATCGAATCGATTGTCGGGTTACAGGCTGAGACGCGGCTTCCGTTATCCCCGGAACAGATCGAGCTTACCTGGCGGGCCGATAAGCTGGATGATGGACAGCTTGGAGTTACAATGGCTGTGGCGAGAAAAGAGCAGTTGCAAAAGTTTGTGGATAATGTGCGGTGTTTTCAGCCGACAAAATTGCTTTTGAGCTGTGAAGGGATTGTGAAAATATGGGAGGCGCTTTTCTCGGGAAACAAAGAGAATGCCATTGTTTTGAGTGCCGGGACGCATAATACACAGGTTTGCCTGGTTGAGAAGGGACGATTGAGCAATGCCGTGGTGCTCGATATGGGGATAGAAGATTTTTCCACAACGGCAGTGGAGGAACAAACTGAAACCACTGAAAGATTCGCCCAGGATATGAGGAGTGTGCTCGACTTGTTTGGTTGTGCCGACCAGGAACAATTGCCAGTTTTTGTGCTGTCCGACGGCAGCGCCACATACGTAAGTATAGTATCATCTCTAAGGCTTGCGGGATTGAACGCACGAGTAGCTTCGCCGGAACTTGAAGGGATCATGGCCAGAAGCGAGCTTTCGAATGAGGATATTTATCGATATCGAACGCCGATAGGCCTTGCATTACTGGCGCTCGATGCGGATTACAATGAGCTTAATATTTTTAAAAATTTATATAATCCGGTTCAGAAGGTCATAAAAAAACATTGGGTGTATTCGTCGACGGCGTCGTTTGCAATTGCATGTATCATGTTGGTTCTGCTGGTTGTCGTTTCTTATTCAGTTGATATTGCCGGGCCGAATTCGATCGAAAAGCGTATTGAGGAGACGATTTCCGATGTTGATATGAACCAGCTTGTAAAGAGGCAGCAGTTGATCAGGACGGTAGCGAGGGAGAGGCCGGACTTGCTGGACCTTCTAAAGCTTGTGAACGAAAGCGGCCAAAAAGGAATAACGCTGACAGGTTTGAATTTTAAGAAAGGCCAGCCTGTGAGCATAACCGGGCAGGCCTCGAGCAACGACCAGTTGAGCAGGTTCGAGAAAAATCTGCAAAAAACCAAAGGTATAGAAAAAGTCAATTACACTGCGAATACGAATGTCAAGAGCAAGAAGATTACGTTCACTATGACTTTTCTTTATAAGAATTTCAGCAACAAAACGACGAGGGCAAGGATTTGAAAGTTGGGAAAATCATGATAGATAAATTGAGCGAAAAAGACATCCGGGCGCTAAAATTCGGGGCTGTCGGTGCTGCGCTTATCCTGTTATTCGTGTTCGGCTCGGCGGGACACGAACGCTGGACAAAAGCCAAAGCCAGTGGAGCCGTGCTGAAAAGTAAATTAGACGTTATCAACGTTGACAAGGCAAAACAGGCGGGCCTGATGTCTATCGTGCCTGTATTTGAGATGCCGCAGATCGAGGAAGAGCAGAAATTTCTGTTTCGAGACAAGCTTAGCGAGCAGTTGAGGAAAGCCGGCATCAAGAGCAAGCCTTTGCAAGTCCAGGCAGGTAGAAAATCGCCACAGTCCGGATATAAGTTGTTACTTGTCAAATGCAGCGCTACGTGCAAATTCACGCAGGTTCTGGATTTTCTCGCACGGCTGAATGAAAATCCGTACCTGGTTGGAATAGAAGAGCTCAAGATCAAATGTGATCCGAAAAAGCGGGGGGAAGTCGAGCTGGATTTTACGGCATCTACGTTTGCCGAACAGGAGAAATAAATCATGAAACTTGATAATATAAGAGAAATTTTGAAAAATAAAAATAAGAAAGAGATGATTCCAACAGTGCTGCTCGGAATTTCTGTGCTCTGCGGTATTCTGATTCTCCTGAAGATAACCGGCTTTTTTGTGTCCTCAGCAAAAGCCCGAAGCGTTGTCGAACGGGCCGTCGAGAACAGCAGGACCGATCCGAAAAATGTAGAAAAGCAATTAGCAGATTATGCCGCGATTTCGGATGAATTAAAAGAAAACAATTTGTTCGCCCCACCTCCGACAAAACAACACCCTGTTAGTGAAGTATCCGGCATTTTCGGTGACCAGGTGTTGATTAAAGACAAATGGTACAATGTCGGTGAGAAGGTGGGAGATGCGGAGATTGTGGCGGTAGGAGCTACGTCGGTCACTATTATGTGGGAAGGTAAGGAGAAAACTTTTCTTCCGATCGAGGCGAAGATTGTCGAAGACAAGGGCGGATCGAGAGGCAGGACTGCAGCGGCTCAGAAAAATGATGGTGAAAGTGATAGCGAAGGTGAAAAAGATGGAGGTGAAAAAGATAGCTCCGAAAGTATCACGGTTCGAGTAGAAGGGGGAGGACCACCGCGATTTGGCGGCCGGGGAGGGCCTGGGGAGGGATTTATGGCGATGAGGCAGAGATTTGAGAATATGTCTGAGGACGAAAGACGGGAATTTAGAGAACGGATGCGTGAAAGATTTTCAAGAGAAAGAGGAGGGGATGTCGTACGCCGGCGTGGCCCCGGTGGAAGATGATAGCGTAATTATTCGAATGAGGTGAATAGCATGAAACAGCCGGGAACAACAATAGTCTTTGTATTAGTTTGTATTGGAGTGCTTGTTGCCGCTTTTGCAATCGGTATTTGCATTAGACAGGTACGATTTGGGGGGGCAGGTAAAACAACCGAAGTTCCAGAAAAATCTCCTGTCGAGCTTGCAAGAGAGCGGGACCAGGCAAGAAGAGTACCCGGCCCCGGCCGGACGAGCGGGACCGGCGATCTTTCTCCCGAACAGAGGGCGGAATTAGTAGAACAAAGGGCCGGGATGAGGGAGCGGTTCGAGAACATGACCGACGAGGAAAGAGAACAATTCAGGGCGCAGATGCGAGAAAGATTCGGTGGCGGAAGACGGAGCATGGGTCCTCAGCTAAATCTCTCCGATGAAGAAAGAGCAAAAATGAGAGAGGAAATTGACACACTCAGGGAAAAATGGGATCAAATGTCAGAAGCCGAAAGAGAAGAGGCGAGAAATCAAATAAGCGAAAAATATGGTTTTAGTCCCAGGGGGCTCGGCGGGGGCCGGGGCTTTGGTGGCAGAGAAGATGGCGGGCGGCGTCCTTTTATAAGGCCTGACGCCGAAGAGACAGGGCTTGATGAAGAACAGACAAAGCCCGATGAAGATCAGTCAGAAAATAATTAGTTTTTTTGAGGACAATACAATGGAACGGTCAAAATCAATAATATCAATTGTAGTCGGTCTTGCGGCGATTCTTATTGTCTGGAGGGTTGGTTTTTACCCACCTGCGCCTGAGCCCGAGCAAGAAGAAGCTCAGGTTGGAGCTGAGATCGAGGTTGTTTCTGAATCCGATGATTCGGGTGACGTAAACGAGCCGATGGTGAGTCTTGACGATAGACCCGAAAGGCCCGGCAGATTTGGAAGGGCTGACAGACCTGTAAGAATGTTTACCCCTTCTGATTCTGAGCCGGGTGATCCAAATGATCCCAATGGGCCGATGGAATTCGTGAACCTTAAAAGCGTCGAGATGAAAAGCATCATCCAGAAGCTTGCAGACTGGACGGGTAAGGTTATCCTGCCGACGGACGAGGCGCTGAAGCAGAAAGTCACCATATATGCACCGGATAGGCTGCCCAGGAGCGAAGCTCTGCGAGTAATATACAGCGCGCTGCGTTTGAAAGGCTTCATCGTCGAAGAAAGTGAGGGTACTCTTTTTCTCAAGCCGATTGCAGATGCCAAACTTGGCCGGGTGCCGGTAATACCCGCCAACCAGCCGCTTGCTATGATTGAAAACAAAGATCAAATCGTCCAGAAATTTTTCGAGCTGACAAGCTACAACCCCTCCGAGATGGGTACGGTTATTCAGCCGCTGGTTGGCGAGCATGGCTACGTGAGTGTTGACGAAACAGGCGGCACTCTGATGGTGATTGATACGGTAGCGAACCTTATGCGCATTGAGCGAATTATCCAGCAGTTCGATGTGCCCGGAACCGAACAGTCCGTAACAGACATTATCGAAGTCCGTTATGGTGATCCTTCGGAGATTGTCCAGATGTTGAACATCCTTATGGGCGAGATGGAAGGCAGGTCCACCATGAGATACAACAGGTACAGAGAAGAAAGAGACAGACGCTCGAGATCAAGCTCATCCAGAAGCTCATCCGAAAGACCTTCAGGCAGCACCGCCAAAAAAACCACTTCGGGTGATACGGCAACATCTGTCGTAGTGGGGACAACGCGAGGACCCGTCGTTCTTATCCCCGAGCCAAGGCGTAAATGGATCATTGCAAAAGCATCGGCGGAAGATTTGAAACAGATCAAGGAGTGGATCAGCAAGCTTGATAAGGAAGAGCCGGTCGCATCGGATTATGAGGTAGTCCAGCTCAGGTATGCTAATCCTGTTGATGTAGAGGACGCCGTGGAACGTGGATTCGAGGATATGCCGGGGATGGAATTTATGCCGAGTGTTCTTGTTGAGTCTGTGGATGAGACAAGACAGGTTGTGATCTTCGGCAGAAAGGACCTGCGCGAGATAGTCAAGCAAATGATTGTGGAAATGGACGTTCCTCCGGGCCAGTTCGAGACGGTCCATATCAAGCTCAAGCATGCCGACCCGGACATGGTCAAGGAAAAGCTGGACGAATTGTATCAGGAGGGAATGACCGGCGGCAGCAGCAGATTTGGCTTTTTCGGTGGGTATAATCCTTATTCCAGGGGTCGGGGGAGAAGTTCTTCACGTTCTTCCGATATGGTGACAGTAGTCTCATATACTACACTGAAGGAGATCACGGTTATCGCCTCGCCAGAGAATATGATAGAAATCAGAAAGCGAATCGCTGAATGGGACGTTCCGCTGGATGTCGAATCAGTTAAGCCGAGAATCATCGAGCTGCGTAACTGTGATCCCGTTGAGATGGCCAATCTGCTTACAAGACTCTTCAGCGAGGGCGGCAGTGGCAGTACCAGTCGTGGACTTACTATGTTTCGTGGTATGTTTGCCAGCCAGTTGGTGGATCAGCAGAAAATCATCGGGCCGCTATACGGTCAGTTGACATTCGAAGAAGTGCCCGGCACCAAGAAAATCATCGTGATTAGCAAGATTCCCGAAGCGTATGCTGTAATAGAGCAGTTGGTTATGGAGCTTGATAAGGCGGAAATGGCCGAAATACCGAAAGTTATAGAGTTAAAATATGCGGATCCGGAAGAACTTTGCGAAATCCTGAATGCGATGTTTGCCGAGGCCGGCACGTCCGCGAGTCTCAGGCGTACCGATGTGGGTCTTAGCGAGTATTCGATGGAGGAAGAAACGCAGACCACCTCTCAGAACACGAACCAGGATCAATACACGCCGTGGTGGGCCGGCTCCGGCGCTCGACGCACCGTCGATGAGGAAATGCCGATAAGCAATGTCATAGGCAGGATACGCTTTGTTCCTGATTCTCGAACCAAGTCTGTGCTGGTTCTGTCGCCGCCGGAATTTATGCCAAAGATAGAAGAGTTGATTAATGAGCTTGATATACCCGGCAAACAGGTCATGATAAAGGCGATAATCGTTCAGGTTGACCACGAGACTATGACCTCTCTTGGCGTTCAGGTTGCACCGACGGGGTCGGAGGCGCTGGCATTCGGCAATTATGATGAGAATACGACAGCCGTTTTGAACCAGCTCGAATATATGCATAATCGCGGCTCATTCACATTCACAGCGATGGCGGACGTGACTGCAATGCTCGATTTTCTGGTCACGACAACTCGTGCCAAGATTCTCAATCAGCAAACATTGTGGACCGAGGACAACGAAGAAGCGAGTTTCTTCAAGGGTGACAAAGTTGCGTTCTTCACGGCGACGACAACCACGACCACGGTCGGTATCACGCAGAATGTCGAATTTTCGAGAGTCGGCATGACCCTGGCAGTCAGGCCGAGCATTACGCCGGAAAAGAGCGTGGATATGATAATAAACATTCTTATCTCACAGCTTACTACCGAAGAAGAGAACGGCCAGCCGGTGAGAAACGAAATGGAGACCAGAACCAATATGATAATAGCCGACGGCCAGACTGTTATGCTTGGCGGCATCCTCTTCCAGGAGGACAGGATAATTGAAAAAAAGGTTCCGTTGCTGGGTGACGTACCTATCATTGGTGAACTATTATTTAGACACAACGAAGTTTCCCTTGCAAATAACGAATTGATTGTCTTCATCACACCGTATGTGATAGACGATCCCGAAACAGTACTTCCTGCTACAAGACAGGAACTGGAGCGTTCGAAGGAAAAACTCGACGAGGTACGAACGGAATTAGACGCTACCGTTGAAGCTCTTATGAAGAAGACAGGAAAGCTCAGGAAATAAATTGTTCGGCCTTTGGACATACTTTAATATGTCTGGCCTGAAGTAGGATTGACGGCAGTGTTCGTTTGAAAATTATATCGAGCACTGCCGTTTCTTATAATCACAGAGAACTACGAACACTCAGAGAAAAATAGTCAATAGTCAATCGTCAATAATCAATTGCTATCGGTTTCCCACCAAAGCCTCGGATAGTCCTGACCTTCGAGAATCCACCGGGTATTCATGGTTCCTATTCTTGCTCATACCGGGGCCGATACAGCCGAATGTCGTCAAAGTACATTTTGCCTTGACCGCCAGGTATAGTCATATTGCCTCTCGTCCCAATACCTATAGCAATTCGGTCGACATTGGTCAGATCGACGCCCTGATCAGGGAACATCTGTAATGGAATTATCCACTCGGTCCAGGAGGTAATCTGTGTTGCAGCCGAATTAGGATGGACTACCACCGCAGTTGGGCCGGCACTGTTAGAGACCGCCACATACATCGGCTCAGCATCATTGCTGGCAATGCCGATGTCTTGATGTGCCCACTGCGTAGTAACCATCCCAGTAATAGTGACATTAGAGAACACTGCCTGACATGTCGCATTAGCATTGTGCGCTGTCAGTGCCAAGCCAATATAGACATTAGAAGATATCGAGATATCCATAGGGATCGCGTTCTGTACTGGTTGCCAGGTTGTTCCATCTACCGAGTGTGAAGCCGTAAAGTAACCAGCTCCATCACTCTCAAGTTTTACCCAGTGTGGTGTGGTAATGCCTGTTTGATTCATGGTGAAACTAGTTTCCGGGCCAGGGTCACCACGGCCCTGGAAGATAACATCA
>Ga0209536_100014305_pt1 | contig 11409 bp, 10 predicted proteins | sample DeeMarSeWOR28_12_FD_187461 | JGI IMG/M metagenome (GOLD analysis project Ga0209536, IMG submission 187461) | Marine sediment microbial communities from White Oak River estuary, North Carolina - WOR-2-8_12 (SPAdes) (version 2) | ecosystem: Environmental > Aquatic > Marine > Intertidal zone >... | reverse complement strand
AAATTGTAGAAGCCTACGGAAAAGTTCGCGACAATCTGGAGAAACATGCACCCGGGTATCCTCTGAAGGATGAGCTCCTGCGTCTGATTAAAAGAGGGTATCCTGATTTCGGGATGAATGCAGTCGGTGATGACAAAGATTCTGAAGGATCGAATTGGATTATAGAAATCGTCGATCGTCCCGATCCCAGACCGGTGTGGGTAACGATCTGGGGTGGAGCCAATTGTCTGGCTCAGGCATTATACAAAATTAAGAAAACGCGATCGGATGAAGAGCTGCGGCAGTTCGTGAAAAAATTACGCGTTTATACAATTTCCGATCAGGATGACAGCGGTCCCTGGATGCGCGAAACTTTTCCGGATTTATTTTATATCGTCAGTCCCGGCTTCGAGGAAAATTGGGGCGGCGGTTATCACTATGCGACCTGGTCGGGAATATCGGGAGATAAATTTCATGGTCGTTTCCGTGGTCCGGATTTTTCTCTGGTTTCCAATGAAACTCTGGACGAAAATGTGCGAAAAAATCATGGTCCGCTGGGCGCTGAATATCCCTGGGTAGAATATCTTATGGAAGGAGATACGCCTTCTTATCTCGGTCTTATTCCAAATGGTCTCAGCGATCCGGAACATCCCAACTACGGTAGTTGGGGAGGGCGCTATGAGCTCTATACACCCCGTAAACAAAAATGGCATTATCAACAGGAAACCCGTCCGATATGGACCGATGCTGTTGATGAAGTTCTTGCTCCTGATGGTTTTCACTATACAAGTAACCATGCCACTATCTGGCGCTGGCGCGAGGCCTACCAACATGACTTCTTTGCCCGTATGGATTGGTGTATCAAATCCGTTGAAGAGGCCAATCATCCGCCTATTGCCAAACTGAACCATGCCAATCGACTAACTGTTAAAAGCGGGGAAAAAGTCACGTTAAATGCGGAAGGATCAAGCGATCCGGATGGGGATCAACTGTCTTACCAATGGATCCATTACCGTGAACCGAGCAGTTATCTGGGCATCATCAAATTTGAGGATGATAAAGAACAAAGGGCAAGATTTGAGGCGCCGACGGTGAAGAAGGAAGAAACAGTACATATCATTCTGTGTGTACGTGACACGGGAAAACCAGAGCTGACTCGTTATCGACGTGTTATTGTGACGGTTGTTCCCTTAAGGAATGTTGAAATCGAGGGTTAAGAACGGTCGACAGTTCTTATAGAGTATTTTTGTGCGAGTTTATTCAATTTTTTGTCAACAGATACCAATGTTGCGTTATATCTGCGGGCACAGATGAGATACATTGAATCATACACGGGATGTTTTGATTGACATGAAAAAGAAAAGGCTTCCTGATATAAATCACCGGCTTCTATCACATCATCAATTAATTTGACAGTTTTATTCAGAATATCTTCGGTTATATCCAAGGGAAGGTCTTCGAACTGGTGGTATTTCCAAAAAACATTGGTCACTTCTGATATAAAGATATCAGGGGTAATTACCCAATCTGCATTTGTGATAATTTGCGAAAATTGTTTTGTAGAAGTTTGCGGGAAGACTATTTTTATAGCAGCGCTGGCGTCTAATACAACAATCACCTCTCTCGGTCCTCCCTGATTATTTTTACCGGATCAGACAGTTTATACTTTTTACCTTTATGATTTTCTGTTTTCAGACTGTCTATTAGAATCGAGCGTCTCTCTTTGGGATTATAAGGTGTTTCTAATCCCTTTGCCAGAGTAATAACCGCTTGTTGAGCCAAGCTGCGATGTTTCTTTTTTGCTTCCTTTTTTAGTTTTTCATAAATCTGATCGGGCAAATCCCGAATTTGCAATGTGGCCATGACATCAATCCAAATAATATTTACTATATATTTCAATATAATGCATTTATCAGCAGATTGCAATAAGTCGCTAAACGACTCATTCGGTAACACGATCTTTAGCGTCCAATGTCCAAGTTCAAATGCCAAATGAAAGTCAAATGACCAAATCCAAATGACAAATGAATGTCCAATGCCAAATGGCTAAATGCATCTTTAATTTGATATTAGGACATTGGGATTTGATTTGACATTTCGGTTTGGAAATTGGACATTATAATTGTCTTTAAGACAACTTGTTTATTATCCCCGAGTACTCCTCAACAATTGATTTTGCCTGTTTCAAAGATCTCGCTTCGGCAATGATCCGTATGATCGGTTCTGTATTTGACTTCCTTAAATGAACCCAATAATCATCCTCATCAATTTTCAGTCCATCTACAAGATTTACCTTTTTGTCGGAGAATTTGTCGATCAATTTTTTGATGATTTTGTCCGGATCTTTACCCTCAATAGTTATCTTATCCTTCACCATCGTATATCGTGGAAGGGATTGAACAAGAGCTGAGAGCGTATCCTCATACTCAAACATGGCCTGTAAGGTGAAAGCAACAGCCAGCGGTGCGTCTCTACCCAGATGGAGATCTGGTAAAATAACGCCACCATTGCCTTCACCACCAATGATCGCATCCTGAGCGATCATTTCCTCAACCACATTGATCTCACCAACTTTTGACCGGAGAAAAGGACAATTATAGTATTTGGCGATATCTTCACATGCCCTGGACGTGGACATATTGACCACAACCGGTCCCAGTTTTTTACTAAGATAAAATTTCACCGCCACAGCGAGGGTGTATTCCTCTCCAATCGGTCGCCCTTTCTCATCAACAATCGCACAGCGGTCCACATCCGGATCAACAGCAAAGCCAACATCCGCTTTTGTATCCTTCACCGCTTTTTTTAATTGACCGAGGTTTTCAGGTAGTGGTTCCGGTGTGTGAGCAAATTTTCCGTTTGGCTCATCGTTAATCGGAATAATGGCACAACCCAATTTATTTAAAAGCTGAGGAATGATAAGACCGCCGGCCCCATTGACACAATCGATGACGACTATAAATTTACGTTTTTTAATTGCAGCCACATTGATAAATGGTAAATCAAGAATCGCTTTAATATGTCTGTCGTTGGCGCCATTATCTGTTTTTTCAATCCCTACTTGTTTCCAATTTTTTACAGAAAAATTAGCCTGTTTGGCTAATTTATATACTTGCCCTGCATCTTGCGGACTGAGAAAGCGCCCGTTAGCATCCATAAATTTGAGACCATTCCACTGAGCAGGATTATGGCTGGCGGTAACTGCCACGCCGCCGGCAGCTTGCTGATGAATGATTTCCATCTGTACAGTAGGTGTCGGCACAATTCCAATATCGATGACATCATGTCCGGTTGCCTGTAAACTTCCTTTAAGAATATTGGAAATGAAGGGACCGCTGGTTCTGGAATCGCGCCCGACAATAATCGGTGATTTATTTATAAATGTACCAAATGCAAGGGCATATTTTTGAACGATTGCCGGTGTCAGGCTTTCGCCGACGATTCCCCTCACTCCGGATATAGAAACCATTAAAGTTGACAAGTGTACCTCCTCAATTAGTAACCGTGCTTCATCAGAAATTAAAAGATAATTGTTATAGTTTAAAGTAAAATATGAATATGTTTCTTAAAGTCTGAATAATGAAATTATCGTAGGGTGGAATACGGTAAAAAAAAGGGAAATTTCTTAATCTACCCCTTATTGCTTCAATTATTAATCACGGAAATGCATGGAATAAGAAACAGAATAAAAAAAGGTGTGAATCTTTAGGAGTGTTGCATGTCGAAGACCTTTCAGACGAGATAGAGCAAAGAACAAAAGTCAGCTTGAAAGTTTATAACAATCAAGGTAGATTTGTATGTTACATAAAAAATGATCCTTCTTCACATAATTGAATTTATTACGAATTTAGAATTTAAGACAGGATAACAGGATACTGGATCCTAGATAAAAATTTTGCGAATTCAGATTATTTAATCAAAAAATTAATCCTGTAAATCCTTTTATCCGGTCTAAAAAGTCCTTAGGAAAGTTTTGACACAATTTTTTAAAATATTTTCTATTGTCTTACTTGCCACGATCCTGATCTTAATCATCGTCGGGATTCTGGCACCAAGTAATACATATTTCACTAAAACCCAGATCATCAAAAGCCCGACATCTGTTGTCTGGCGCCAACTGACAGATGTTGAAAACTATCCTACCTGGCAATCATCTGTGAGAAAAGTTGTATTGGTGGGTGGTTCACGAATTGCGGAAGAAGGCATTCTTCAGTTTTATATGAATGCTTATGACTCGACAACTTATCACGAAGCGAAAATAACAAAAATTGAAGATGATAAAACTTTTTCATTTGCCAGAACAGGAATGAACACCAGTCCCTTATTAAAAAATTATCAAACATCATATAATCTGAAAAGACTATTAGACGGAACAACTGAAATTTCTGTAACCATTTCATATCGTACAAAAGGTTTTATTACAAAAATATACAATCAACTTTTTCTTCGCGGCAGTATAGGCTCGCAGGCTGAACGAGATCTGACCAGGCTTAAATCTTCCATTGAATCGATGTAATATAGGAAGATTAATATTGCATTCCCTTTCTTTCTAAACTATTATCTTATTGTAATTCCCATTCGTTTTTGTTTAGCAAGACATAATATTTAAAATTACCAGTATTTGATTAGGTCTTTCAATTATTTAGACTTTATAGAAGGAGATCAGATATGAAAAGACTATTTCTTTTATGCCTGATTTCAGGCATGATCTGTCTTTCCTGTGAATCACTGGAAAATAATTCCCAAATACAATCGGGAAGTCTGATTGAGGACAAAATGAAAAATCTTTCGGAGATTCCAAAAGAATATGGTGAATTGAAGGCAGTTACCACACACGCCGCCTATGAAGGGTGGTCACAATTATGGTTTATTGATGAGAAAAAAACGATTCGAATGGTACGAGTGCAATTTCATGAAAATCGTCTTCATGAAAAAGTATTGGTGATTCCAAGAAATTAACCACTAGCGGGAGATTAAAATGAAAAACAAGATTATACATTTTTTCATCAACATCTTCGCCATTATTGCATCAATTATATTCATTCTTGCCATATGGAATGAAGTGTTGAATGTATTTGGCTTGAAAATATCGTTTGTGCGTTTAGGGTTGGGTCGAATGCTGGAATTATCTGCGATCTTTGTTGTTTATATCATCGCTCTCCAACTGAAATTGATTATAAATCAGCTAAAAACGAATAATTGATTTTATAGACAGTTCAGTCTATTTTTTTTTTAGCAATGATTTGTACAACAGATCCCATACCGGTGTGATAATTGCCTTCGATGACTTCGCGTTCGGTCACTCTGGCGATCTCAATATCCAGACCGTCTAATTCGCGAAGAACTTCATCAAGATCCAGAAGCAGATCGCTATTTTTTGGACCGCCGGTATCATAACTTAACTGATTTATTGAATAAGATTCTAAAATGAAAACCCCGCCGCTCACCAGGGCTTCAACACATTTACTATGTATCTTTGAACGCTCACCTTTATGTACATGAAAATAGATTGAAACAATTCCCTGCCAGTAATCTTTCTCTAAATTATAAGTTGTTAAATCTGCAAGAATCGTCTGAATCTTTGTCCTGTTTTCCTTTGCAAGATTATTTGCCTTAGCCAGTCCTACTTCAGAATAGTCGATCGCCGTTACGTCATAACCCAGTTTGGCCAGATAGACGGCATTCCGTCCCTCGCCTTCCCCAATACTGAGAATTTTACCCATCGGTAATAAGTGGGCAGATTCCCTGAGAAAATCATTTTCAGACTGACCGTAGGCATAGCCTTCTTTGGCAAATCTTTCATTCCATTTAGCATGTGCATTCATTATAAATCGTTACCCTCGAGTTCGAATGAATAAAGCTTAGCGTTTTCTAATTTAAATTGCAGGCGTAACGGTAGACCTGAAAGCGCTGAAAGATCTGAACGCCCTTTCCAGTGTATGATCTGATTCGTATTATTGGTAATCATATCACAATCCTCCGGATTATAACCCTTTAAAGGTTTACCATCCTTGTCAAGAATACCGATTTTTAAGGAACCTGTTGAATTAACACGTAGTGTCACATCCGATCCGGAGAAAAGGATTGGCTTTGTCATAACAGTACCGGTTCCATCTAAAGATACAAACCCATCCAGCCGTTGCGACCAGCGGTAATAAGTTCTGGGAGGATCGCCGCCATGAGGACCGCCATGATCGGTATACTGCCATATCTCATCTCCCCGACGAATCAGACCATAAATTGAGAGTTGTTCCGGATCAGCATCAGTATTTGTTGGAATATACCAACCCTGTGAAGGTTCAAAAAATTTCCAGTTACGTCCATCACGACTGACACCCAGATCAACGTGCCGGGGAGGGTCATCTCCAAGGTGTCGTGGATAACGCCAGACGAACGAAAGATACACGTCCGGTGCCCATGGATATTTTATAACACGGGAACGATACGCTTCCCCTGATTCAGTTGCGTCAAAATTTACCGGCCCTTCACAGGTGATGGCCGGTAGAGTCCAGCCTTCGTAGTAGGGATTATCCAGCGCGGTAAACGGCCAGGCCTTGACGGGTTCCTGTGTTCGAAACAGAATACATTGCCGCACACCACCGGGACAGCTGTCGGTATTAAAACTGGCATCTCTGCGGATATTACAACTATAGTTACCCAATTGGTCGTCATAATACGACTCGGCACCTCCTCCACTAACCAGTGAGAGCATTGTCGTTTCATTACGTCGCCAGTGGATACCATCAGGGGAAAAAAACAAATGAATTCCTCTGTTCCCGATCCAGGATGTGAGCTTGTATTTTTCTTCATCGTTAATACTCGGATTCGTATCTTTGAAAAATGTTCCATATAAAGGAAGATTATCAAATATTGGGCTTTCAGCCGCTTTTGTGAATTTTATGCCATCCTCAGATATATACAAATGTGTACGTCCTTCTTCTGAACCATAGCCTTCCGGTATATACAAAAAAACTTTATTATCAATATCTACAACAGATGGTCGCCAGGCACTCTTTTTTGGTACAAAATCCGTTTTAAGCTTGTTTGTAGGCTGATTCATGACAAATTTCAAACCCCACAATGTGTCAATTAACTCTTCATCGATAAAAAGATGTCTCCTTAAGCCAAAATTGAGGACCGAATCCTCCTGTTCCCCGGTAAAAAGGGGTGATGGACCATTAGGGACAACAGGTTTTGAAACAGATGATCCATAAGCCCCATACTTACGGGCAAAACTTTCGGGTAATGGAAAATCTCCGGAATATCTTGCCAGATTTGAAAATCGCAACTCATCTATCTTCCCGTGAATTGTTTTCTGACCGGTGCGGGATTGGCCTATGGCCAGATTAAATCGATTGATTCGGCGATCATCATAATTAAGGTTCTCAAAGTCACGGTGCTCGTGTTCCCGATCTCTTGGCCTTTGTAGATCGGGGATCGGTTCCTTTGACATTTGCTCAATAGATACAGCAGGTTGCTTTATACCATCTAAAAAATGATAAACGTTGTTTCCTTTTTGGATGAATGTTAGATGATGCCATTTTCCGTCGATCAGATCTGAAATTTCTGTTGGACATATCGCTTTTAAGCCGGAGTAGGCAGACATGAGTTCAATTTTACCCGAAGTGGTAAATAAAAGTGAAAATCCCTCTTTGTAGCCCTGACCCAGATCAATCAAAAACGATTCAGATGGATTCTCAGCGAGCTGCAGCCAAAACTCACACGTCCATTGACCACTATTTAAAGTTTGCAAAAGATATTCAGGCCCTTCTGTCGGCCCCCACAACCCGCTTACTTTTCCATCCTCTTCTCTAATGTGTTCGTTCACCACCTTACCTGCGAATCCGGCATAAGATACGTTAAAACCATTTTCGCCGTTTAAATATAAGGCGTTCCCAAACTTTCCGGGCCCCAGTATACCCTTTGACATCAATCGCAGGTCATAATAAGAAGGCCCTGCGTCACAGAGCGTGGCATAAGGATACATCGCTTCATCAAAGAGCCATAAGGCTATTGTATACTGATCCGGAAAAGTAGCGAAACGAGATTCTTCGCCGACAGAATCATTGGCTAAAACAAATAGACCTATAAACATCATCTTAAATGCATGATTTAGTTTCATAATTACATTCTCCTTCGGAGAAAAAGAATACCATTTACCCGTATAACACTTGGTTTTGATGGGAATACTTTTTCCTGATTTACTTTTCCCTGAAGGGGAAAAATATACTAGCCCAGGGCTCCACCCTGGGTATGAATAGCTAAGATAAAGTACAATCCTGAAAGGGTTGAATACTCTATGATAGATCGGGATTTTAACCGGATCCCCGCTTTCGCGGGGATAACTTTGGGTAAAAGTTCTTTTAAACAGAAATCATTTCACCGGTTTCCAGATATTGATTTAAACTAATTATTTTCAGTCCAGTGGTTTATTGCTGATTTTGGATATTTGAAGAATTTATTGAGAGATATTTTCTCCTTTCCTGCGTAGAGCCCTTTATCAAATTCACCGTTGCGAATAAAGAATCCTCGTAAACCATTATTTTCAAGAAAAAACTGCAGAACATACGTTTCTTCTTTGCAATATTCAAATATCGTTTTTTCAATCTTTTGCCAGCTGAGTAGATTCATCAATTCAGTCCTCTTCTTTCCAAGATCGGTTCAATTTTTGGCTCGGCACCTCTGAAGCGTTTGTAAAGAACCATCGGATCTTCGGTACCGCCGGCTTCCAGTATATTAGTTCTGTAAGCAAGAGCCGTCTTTTGATCGAAGATACCATTTTCTTTAAAGGCCTGAAAGGCATCTGCATCCAGTACTTCTGCCCAGATATAACTGTAATATCCGGATGAATAACCACCGGAAAAAATATGTTGGAAATAATAACTGCGATAGCGGGGAACAATCTCCTCAATCAAATTGATTTTATTCATGGATTTCTCTTCAAATTTGAGGGGATCATGTTCTACAGATTCGGTAAGCGTATGCCAATCCATATCCAGATAAGAGGCAGCAAGATATTCGACCGTAGCAAATCCCTGATTAAACTTTCCCGACTTTTTAATTTTATCAATTAATTCTTCTGGTATCGGCTCGCCGGTTTCAAAGTGTTTTGCATAAGATCTCATCACCTCCGGTTCAGTGGCCCAGTTTTCCATGATTTGTGACTGTAATTCGACAAAATCCCTGGGCACGTTTGTGCCAGAGAGACGTGGATACGTACAATTGGTTAACAGCCCATGAAGCGCATGTCCGAACTCGTGAAAAAGGGTCAAGGTTTCGTCGAGGCTGATCAAGGCCGGTTTATCGGCGGTTGGTTTTGTGAAATTCCCGACATTGACAATGACCGGTCGGATCTGTTTTCTATCCATATTAGACTGCGGTCTGAATTCATTCATCCAGGCGCCACCCCGTTTACTGGCTCTGGGAAAATAATCTGTATACAGAATTCCGATATGCGTTCCGTCGGCTTCCTTGACCTCATAAACGGTGACATCCTCATGATATTTCGGGATGTCCTTTCTCTCTGTAAAGGTAATTCCCCAAAGTTTCCTTGCCACATCAAAGGCACCTTTACGGACATTTTCAACCTGTAAATAGGGACGTATCATGTCTTCATCCAGATCATATTTGGCCTTCTTTACTTTTTCCGCATAATACCACCAGTCCCATGGGTGCAACTTAAAATTGTTCCCCTCTGCATCGATAATCGCCTGCATCTCTTCTACTTCGTTTTTGGCGACTTTTAAAGCAGGGGCCCATAATTTATCCAGAAGATCATACACGTTTTGTGCATTTTTAGCCATATTTTCTTCCAGTATATAGGCGGCGTGTGTTTCATATCCGAGTAAATTGGCCCGCTGCACGCGCAAGGCGGCAACTTTTTTCAAAATATCTTTGTTGTCCAGGTTATCATTATTGTTACCACGCATGATATAACCTTTGAACATCTTCTCCCGCAATTCACGTTTCTCAGAATACTGAAGAAAGGGGATCAGACTCGGTTTATGGAGGGTAAATACCCATTTTCCTTCATGGCCGCGTTCGTTTGCTGTCTCAACTGCAGCAGAAATGACAGATTCCGGCAAGCCGGCCAGGTCTTCTTCTTTTTCAATAACCATTTCAAACCGGTTGTTTTCTTTTAAAATATTTTCGCCAAACTGGAGGGCTAACAGAGACAATTCTTTGTTAATTTCTCTGAACTTTTCCTTTTGCTCATCTGCCAGATTGGACCCGCCGCGAACAAAACTTTTGTAATATTCATCCAAAAGCTTTTCCTGCTCGGTATTGAGTTCCAATTGATCCTTGTTCTCATAAACCGTTTTCACTCTCTGAAATAATTTTTCATTAAGGCGAATATCATCGCGGTGTTTGGAAAGAAGGGGAGAAAGGTCTTTAGCAATTGCCTGCATTTCATCGTTTGTCATTGAAGAGGTAAGATTGAAAAAGACTTGACTGACCTTATCCAATAATTCTCCTGTTTTTTCCATCGCCACAACCGTGTTTTCAAAAGTAGCCGCTTCCGGATTGTTGGCAATCACTTCGATTTCTTCCTTTTCCTTCGCCATGCCGTCTTTAAAAGCGGGCATATAATGTTCAATTTTTATTTTTGAAAAGGGAGGTGTGCCGAATGGGGTATCGTATTCCGAATAAAATGGATTTGTTTCTGTCTCGGTTTTGGTCGTACAGCTTGAAAACATGAATCCTCCGATAAGTAAAAAAAGAAAATAACTTCTCATATTACAATTCCTTTTGTTTAGTAAATATTTCGTGAATGAGTACCATAAGTTACGAAAGATAAAGTAAAAAGATTAAACAAATTTTGGATTTTAGATATTGGATTCGTCGATGCGAGATACGGATCAAATCATCCATGATTTGACCCGTATCCCGTATCATGCAAAATCCTGCGAAGGTAAATCCTTTTTCTGGAGAGCTTCTTTTTCCTCGGCAACGTAGGGTTTTCTGCCGGCGGGTATCCGTGATTTGGGAAGGATCACTTCATGAGGAGCAATGACCGCACCCTCACCAATTTCCACATCGCCCATAATCGTTGCTTTTAGCCCAACGGTTGCCCCCTTGCGGATCTTCACCCGCTCGACGATCAGAAATCCTTTGGAGGCATAATGGGCAATAATATGGACCGAGCCGCCGATCGTCACCTTATCCTCAATCTCTATCATACAGGGATCGGAAATATTAGTGGTATTAATGTGGGCTCCTCTACCGATTTTCATGCCCATTAATCTGTAAAACATCATATTGAGGGGCGTTGGTGTAATAAATTCCAAAAAAGTATAGCGGACAATATAGGTAAAAGCATTATGAAAGTACCAGGGAACAGAGGTCAGTGAATAATACATCCCCCTGAATGGTTTCAGGCGGAAGGGCATCAGAAAGTTGAATAATGGCATGACAAAAATAAGAACAAGG
>Ga0209536_100014303_pt1 | contig 11410 bp, 5 predicted proteins | sample DeeMarSeWOR28_12_FD_187461 | JGI IMG/M metagenome (GOLD analysis project Ga0209536, IMG submission 187461) | Marine sediment microbial communities from White Oak River estuary, North Carolina - WOR-2-8_12 (SPAdes) (version 2) | ecosystem: Environmental > Aquatic > Marine > Intertidal zone >... | reverse complement strand
TGTCCACGTCATCGGTGTCGTCATCGACGTCGAAGTACTCGTCGAAGCTCATCCCCCGGTCCGGGGCGAATACGAGATAGGCGGTGCTGAAGCCGATCGGGCCGGCCGAGACCACCCACAGGCCCTTCTCCCGGGCCCTGTTGAACAGCAACCGCCTGACGTCGAACGCGAAGAAATCGAGGCTGTCGACGACCACGTCCACGCCGTCGAGGAAGTCGTCGATGCTCTCCTCGTTGACTCCAGCCGGGCAGTGCTCGTCGAGCCAGTGGCATCACCAGGACCAGCCGGATCATCATCATTGCTACAGGATTGAAGGCTGATGAATAGCCCTGTCAATGCCAGTATACTGATAAATGCTGTCAGAACGTTGAAAATTTTTTTCATAATCAATATTGGGTTAGTTTATAAATTCTAAGGCAAAACAACTTTTTAATAGTTAATTGAAGGTGTTGAAGGGATTACCTATTTGTTAAACTATTTATGGATTGTTAAAGGTATGTTAATGCCGGGGTCCGGATCTATTTGATCGTGGCGTATCAAACAAATTATCGCAATTTACAATACCCTGTAATATACGGAAAGTCCGAAGGTTAATCCCTTCTTATAATTATTCAATTCTACCTGCTCTTTCGGTTCACCATTCTCATCAAGAATATTCTGCTCGTTTCGTATAGCGGGATTCAGGATATTTCCTGCCGATGCTTTGAATCCCCATTTCGAATCGGTTCCGAAATTAACATTGGTCGTAACATTCAGGGTGCCATAAGGTAATTCGAAGATATCCCCGATACCCAAAAATCCGATCCCGGCAAGACGTCTACCAAATACATTATAGGCAACCGTAATCGAATAATCCATTTTTGCACGATACTTTGTATAGGTGAGATCGGCGTTGATCAGGTAGGGAGAAGCTCCTTCCAGTCTTCTTACATTACTGGTCTGGTTCGTGGATCCCGATTGGGCACTATCAATCGTGATTTCCGACGTTAACAAGGAGATATTCCCACTAAAGGTAAAATCCTGAAAGAGCGGACTGATAAAACCCAGGTTCTTACGTGCTTCCAATTCAAGACCATAAACCGATGCCTCCTGACCATTCTGGAATGATATTCTTGGATTGGAGCCGGCTTCTACATTCTGAACAATCGGTTTGTCCAACTGTTTGGCAAATAATCCCAGCGATAACAAACCTCCTTCTTTATCAAATTTTTCAAGTCTGAGATCATAATTGTCATTATATCCATTTTGAAGAAGAGGATTCCCAACATTTCGAAAGGCACCGAAACTTTCCCGGTATTCGACAGGTGCGGTTTCCCTGAAATCAGGTCTTGAGACAGTACGGCTGTAGGAAGCCCTGAGGATCAGGTTTTTTGTAAAATTATATCTTGCCACCACGCTTGGGAAAAAATCATCAGTGCTGATTTCATTCCTGGTTAAGGGTACCACACCATTCAGCTGGTCATCATTTTCAGCGTATTCAATATACTGTTTCGCCATTTCATACCGGCCTCCAAGGTTAAGATTTAATTTATCAGGAATGATCTGCCATTGAACATCGAAATAGGGTGCCAAAATCGATAACCTGGCATAATATTCATCCGATATCTGGGATCCTTCATTGACAAAATACGAAGCATTGTTGAGGCTGTCAATTGATAAAAAGGCATCCGTATTTTCCGGATCTACAGGCTTACTGGGTGAAAGTGCATGATTAAATTGTCGTAGTCTGTATTTACGATCCTTTTCCCTGTAATTAATACCTGCGGTAAAAGAAAGGTGATCCAGCTCGCTTTCCTCATTCAGGGAGGGAATAATCGTAAATTTTCCCTTTAATTGAGCTGCATCATCCTGGTCATTCATATCGATAAACAACCGGTGTGTCTCCGCCCGATCCTGAGAGCTGATAAGGTAAATCCGTTCTTCCTCCGGAAGCTCCGGATTATATCTCATGGAAACCTGCCTTCTGTCAGGTTCTCCATGCTGGGCATCACTCGAACTATATCCCCAATTGATCTGGAACCGGTCTCTGAATAGTTTGTGTTCTCCACTTGCTTGCAATGCCAACAATTCATAATCCCTGAATGTAGTCCTTTTTGAAAGTACATTAGGGTCAAAATCCCAGAAATATCCGTCTGTAACCAGCACATTATTATCCGTAATGTGTGTGTATAGACTGTTAAATACAAGTCTGTGATTATCACTGAATTTGAATGTTAGATTTCCCACCCCGGAGGTATTGGCGAAACGGATGTAACGATCGGCATCAAAATCCTGTCGGAAGGCGCCCTGGTTGTTCTGCAGCATCCGGATCTTACCGGTTTGCAATTCCGTACCATCGCTGTAATTAGCATTGATCATTACGCCGATCCCTGCATTCTGATTAATTTTGAATAAAGGGAAAAAATTACCATAGGTTAATGAAACCCCCTTATTTATTGGTGCTTTCCTGAAATCAGAGTCAAAATTTGTTGTGAACCAGTTGCTTTCATTATAAGGCCCGTAATCACGGGAATCAAAATTCCGGTTCCCTTCCCGATCGGATCGTATGATCTCCGGAGCCAGGTTCCTTGATTGATTATACCCAAAAATATCATCCTCAACAGCCTGATCGAAAAGAAAATCCTTGAAAGTTGACTGGGTATTGACCTGGGCAGATAATTCGACAACAAGTGTCTGTTCATCAGGATAATCTTTAGTTTGAATGTTGATGGATGCCCCTGAAAAATCGCCGTATAAATCAGGAGTAAATGCTTTGGTAATCCCCAGGTTACCGATCACATCATCCGGAAAAATATCGTAAGGAAGAATCCTTTTATCCGGATTGGGAGAGGCAATCGGAAATCCATTCAGGGTACTGTTGTTATATCGGTCGCCCAATCCACGGACTACCACAAATTTGGATCCCTGTACTGCCAGGCCCGCAACTTTTTTTAATCCTTCAGCAGCCGATCCGGCCAATACCCTGCTGAGTTCCTGTGCACCGATGGCCTGTGTCAGTCCAAGGGATTCCTTCCGGTCAATCATCAGAATATTATCGCTGGAAACATCCGCCTTGGCCTCTACGACGATTTCCTCCAATTGAACGTTGTCGGTCTGCATCTGGATGGTAAGGGTCACTTCCTCCCCTGGTGATACTTCAAGATTCTCTATTTTGAATGTTTCGTATCCGATATAACTTACCACTATACTGTAATTCCCGGGATCAGCCTGAAATTCAAAATTGCCGAAAATATCCGTGGATGACCCGGTAGTGGTCCCTTCGATCACCACATTGGCGCCGATAATTTCTTCGCTGGTATCTTTATCCTTAACAGAGCCATTCAGTATCCCCCTCTGTGCAATTACTTGATAGGAGAAAAGAGCAAAAAGGGTAATTAATATCAGGTATTTCATGTTAACGATTTTATACCCGCAAAAATAAAAACCGGATATAAACTATATGCGAACGGATATATTATGAAACTATTATGAATGTTTGACGGACAGGGCTTTTTATTAAGAATTTGTTAATATACCATTAACATCATGTGATCAGAATCTGCCAGAAAAAATTATTGTAAACAACTGATGTATAGTGAAATAAAGTCTATTTTGAGATAGGAACCTTTTTCAGGATCTTATCGATGATGTATCGCGTATCCACGCCGTCCGCTTCAGCCTCATAGTTGAGGATCATCCGGTGGTTCATCACATCCATGGCAATCTCCTTCACATCTTCCGGCAGTACGTATTCACGTTCATCAAAATAGGCGATCGCCTTGGCCGCAAGATTAAGATAAATACTGGCACGGGGGGAGGCTCCAAACTGCACATATCCCGCCTCCTCCTTCAGGCCGTAGGATGCGGGATTCCTGGAGGCAAAAACGAGCTCGACTATGTACTTTTCAAGTGACTCTGAAACACGTACCTGGTTGATTTCATCCCGGATCTGAAAAATATCTTTTTTCGCAAGGATGGTATTGATCTGATCGTCAAAACTGAGATCCGACATGCGTCGCATGATGACCAGTTCCTCTTCTTTTGACGGGTAATCCACGAATACCTTCATCATAAACCGGTCGACCTGGGCTTCCGGCAGGGGATAGGTACCCTCCTGGTCGATCGGGTTCTGGGTGGCCATCACCAGAAAGGGCTTGTCCAGCTTAAAGGTGGTTTCCCCGATCGTCACCTGCTTTTCCTGCATGGATTCCAGCAGGGCGGACTGGACTTTGGCAGGTGACCTGTTCACTTCATCTGCAAGGATCATATTGGAAAAGATGGGACCTTTCTTCACTTCAAATTCAGATTTCTGCTGATTGTAGATCATCGTCCCCACCAGGTCGGCAGGAAGCAGGTCGGGCGTGAACTGGATCCGCTGAAAATCGAGATGCAATACCCTCGCCAGGGTATTTACGGTCAGTGTCTTTGCCAATCCCGGGACACCCTCCAGCAGGATATGCCCCTGCGTGAAAAGCCCGATCAATAACCGGTTGACCATGTATTCCTGCCCGACAACGATCTTCGCTACTTCGCTGAACAGATCCCTGATCTTCTGTTGATTCCCAAGTTTCTTTTCTTCTACCTCAGCCATAAATCGGTATTTTAAAATTAATCCAGTTTTTTTAAACGTCAAATATAACGCAAAACCCTTATATAATCGATCCGTTGAAATTCAAATAACTATCCAATTGAGTGGAATCCCTCAACTTTAATTCCGCAGGGTATCCCCTATAATTAATCCATTCCATTAAGGATGGATTATAAAGGGTACAAAAATATACAATTGATTCAAAAGGGCAGGCAGAATCGTTGAATTATATCCATCCCTTCATTTCGTGTCTTCCGAAACCGGTACCTCAAGGTTCCTGGAAAGGATATCGGCCTCCGGCGCCAGGACGTTATACGGGCCCATGGAAGCTATTATCGCCTCGTCATAATCAGACGGGATGAGTTTGATCAGGAATATTTCATGGCTGATATCCGTGTTTTCAAAAGATCTTCTCATAAAATGTTTCTGGGGGGTGATCATGATTTTCTCGATGGGCGGTAAAGGTTTCCACCCTCCCAATTTTATACCGGTAAGCGACAGGAATTGTTTGTACTTTTTCTGGTGATAATCGATCTGAATCCCATAATAGCCGGTAAGAGATACCCCCGTTATCAGCAGGATAAACAATCCCAGGATCAGGATGGACAGGTCATATTTTAACCCATACATAATGGCCGCGATCCCGATCACTCCAAAGATCATAATAATGTTTATAATGGCACCCTGAAAAAATGGCCTGATCCTTTTGGTGAACATCTCCCTAACCGTTTTGCTAAGTCTAATGTCTCAAAATTCCGTTATCAATCCAATATAAAATAACAAATATTTAGGACAGAAGAAAGGATTTTATGACAATCTAATTATCATTTTTTTTGATTTTGAAATTAGATCTCTAAAATTTCGGAAATTGTAACTTTAAAATGCAGCTTTAATTTTGAAGACCAGTCCGCTATCTTCAGTAATTATATTAAAAAGGTGTTTACAGACGAAAATGAAAAATAATAATTTTTACATACGGATTAGCACACTGCTCATTTTTTTTATTTATGGCTGTCAATCGGTTAAATCCCCTTCTTTCGATACCCGGCTGGAGGTTCCCACCGTAGAACGTGAATTCCGTGCGGCCTGGGTAGCTACCGTGGCCAATATCAACTGGCCCAGTAAACCCGGATTGCCTGTGGAGGATCAGCAAAAGGAGGCGAAGAAATTACTGGATCTCCTTCATTCCCATCATTTTAATGCGGTGATCTTGCAGGTCAGGCCTCAATGTGACGCGTTTTATCCAAGCGACCTGGAACCATGGTCCTATTACCTTACTGGAAAGCAGGGCGAGGCGCCGGATCCCTATTACGATCCATTGCAATTCTGGGTGGAAGAGGCGCATCTTCGTGGACTCGAGCTGCATGTCTGGTTAAATCCGTACCGTGCGCATCATGTGAGTGGCGGACAGGTGTCGGAAGCCTCCATCGTTAATAAAAGACCAGAGCTTGCGGTAAAACTCAAAAATGGATTCTGGTGGCTAGATCCCGGTAAGGAAGGCACCCGGGAACATTCCACGGCTGTGGTTATGGATATCGTAAGAAGGTATGATATTGATGGAGTCCATTTTGACGATTATTTTTATCCCTACCCTTCCTATAATGAATATGATGACTTTCCGGATGAGGAAACCTATCAGGCATATCGAAACGAAGGAGGCAAATTATCACTGGGTGACTGGCGTCGTGAAAATGTCAACCGGTTTATTGAACAGCTTTATCAGAAGATCAAAAAAGAAAAACCATTCGTCAAGTTTGGTTTAAGCCCATTTGGTATCTGGAGACCCCAATTCCCGGCATCGGTATCGGGCTTCGATCAATATGAGCAATTGTATGCCGATGCCCGGCTGTGGTTGAATGAGGGATGGATTGATTATTTTACTCCCCAATTATACTGGCCGGTTAACCAGATCCCCCAGAGTTATCCGGTGCTGCTGGGCTGGTGGGCGGATGAAAATAAAAAGGGCAGGCATTTATGGCCCGGGATGAATATCGGAAGGAGTTCCGGACCTGCGGTTATTGATGAAACATTCAATCAGATCATGATTGCAAGAGGCATCCTCAAGCAGAATCCGGGCCATGTACACTGGAGCATAGGACCGTTGTATAATAATCCCGACTTATTAAAAGCACTTATAAATGGCCCCTATCAGAAAAACGCGCTGGTCCCCTCCTCGCCCTGGCTTGACAGAAAGGCCCCTGCTCGGCCCGTTTCGGCTGCATCAATCCGCTTGGATTCACTCGACATTTCCTGGAATCATCCGGAACCGGAGGATATATTCAGATGGGTAGTCTACTATAAACACGGGACTGAATGGAAATACCAGTTATTCAGCGGAAAACAGAAATCGGCGTGCCTGCCCGCCTTTTTGGTGAACCGATCCGGGATCACCAGGGAGATCGAAGATCCTGTGGAGGAAGTGATGCGAACACTGCTTCCTGTCAGGGAAGTTCGAATCACGGCCGTTGACCGTACTGGAAATGAAAGTATGCCGGCCATCCAAATATATACCGACATTTCGAGGTTTCACATCCCGGAGAGGGATGCGGTACAGCGATTGGTTGATGAAATGCTGAATTCCGGCCAACCAATCGAACCCCATGTCCGTGTCCGACCGGGAATCGATGTGCTTTTGTCGGATCATCTTGACCTGGTCCGAGGAAAAAGGGTAGGACTGATTACGAATCCCTCCGCGGTCGGATCAGACCTCCGGAATGATATCGATATCCTGGCGGATCATCCTGAAATCAACCTGGTGGCCCTGTTTGGTGCAGAACACGGAATCAGGGGAGCCAGGCAGGGGATCCTATTCAGTGAAGGAGATCCCGATCCACACACAGGGATCCCGGTTTACAGTTTATACGGGGATTCCTATGCACCGAAAAAGGAATGGCTTAAAGATATCGATGTACTCATCTTTGATATCCAGGGAGTGGGTTCCGCGTGGTATACGTTCAAATATTCCATGTCATTTGCCATGGAAGCGTGTGCCGGGGAAGGGATCCCGTTCATCGTACTCGACAGGCCCAATCCCCTGGGTGGTGAGGTGGTCGAAGGCCCGCTTCTTAACCTGGGTGGTCTGTTCCGGCACCCGCTACCCCTCAGGCACGGGATGACATACGGTGAACTCGCTACCATGTGGAACGATACGGAAAAAATCAGAGCCGACTTGACGGTGATAAAAATGGAAGGATGGAAAAGGGATTTTACCTGGGAAAAGACCGGGCTCCCCTGGATCATGCCTTCCCCCAATATGGACACCTGGGAAACCGCGATGGTTTATCCGGGGCAATGCCTTTTTGAAAGATCCAATATATCGGAGGCACGAGGGACCACAAAACCATTTTTAATGACAGGCGCACCCTGGGTAAATGGCATACAGGTTGCAGCCGATCTTAACCGGCGTAGTATTCCGGGGGCTGTCTTCCGGCCTGTATTTTTCATACCCGAACATGCAACTGCCGGCGATAATCCAAGAAAAAAACCCTGGAACCGGATGTGCTCCGGCGTGGAGATCCTGCTGACCGATCCCGGGAAATTCCGCTCGGTTGAAACGGCGCTGCACATTATGGATGCCTATCGAAAAGAAAATCCGGATTCATTGACCTGGACCCCGCCGGAATCCATAAGACAACTTGAAAATCCGGGAGTGACGGTAGAGCGGGTCGTGGAGGTTTGTCAGTTGGAGATCCGGGATTTCCTGGCAATACGCAATCAATATCTTTTATATTAACGTTCGGGGATACTGAATTGAGTGAATAGGATCCCGAACACAAATAAATATTTTATAATCTATAAAATTAACCCGAAAAATTCATAAATTTTTCCTACCTGCCGGTAGGCAGGTGCCCCCTCGTCTTCACGTAGCCCCGATTTATCGGGGCGGAGCACCGAAGGGGCCGATCAAGCACCCCGATAAATTGGATCGGGTTGCTTATCGTGGGTTATCCCGATGAATCGGGACCGTTTCGTAACAATCTGATAATAAATAGATTAAATAGCCATGAAGGTTTATGGTGAAAATAATGCATGAATAATCTGGATTAAAATTCAGGTCATCTGATGGAATGAAAATGAACAGCAGGATTCAATTTCATAGTTTTTACCTCAATATAAAATTCGGCGTTTTTAATAGCAGTTCTTTTGTGTTCCTGCTTCTTTTTTTCACTTTGGAATGTACCGTTCGTCCTCCCGTGGAAATCAAACCGGGAATATCGAAACAGGAATTCAGGGGAGTTGTCATTCCGGCGGAATGCTGGATGGGTTTATCTCCGGATTCAATAATCCATCATACCCGTGAAATAATGAATGCCGCAATACAGGCTAATTATAACGGACTGGTTTTAAAACTGAATACAGCGGAAAAAATATATAATACAAGTAATAGGACCCGATTTGATAATCATAAAGAAATACCGGGATCCTATTCCGGAAATTTTGATCCTGTTTTATGGGCTGTAACCGAAGCCCACAGGTTGGGATTAAAGATTTTTGTTTCATTTGATTTACTTCAATCCGGTTTTGCCGGTAGTACCTCATTTAATGAGATCCTTCCTCAACAGAAATTAGAAGCGCTTTCCGGTCTGAACCCTTCCTGGTACCTTAATTTTGATTCGGCCACCTGTTTAAATCCTGCGATCCCGGAAGTTAAAAGTTATCTGAAAAAAATAATCCGCGATTTCGTGAAACAATACGATTTGGATGGTTTGATGATGGATTTTACCTCAGTTCCGGATCTCCCGGGGAAGTTTTCAACCGCAACAGATTATTCACCCCTAACCGATTTGGTGGAAGATGTTTCTTCCGTAGCAATGCTGGTAAAACCCTATTTGATTCTGACGGCCGCCTTTCAAATGAAAGTGATGAAGGATAATCCTGAAATAATGCAATGGCTGGATGATGGCATCGTGGATTGTTTTATACCGGTCATACACCTTTCATCGGAAATTGACCAAAACGAAATTATTGACGACTGGAAAATTTTATCGGACCAAATGCGATATCCTTTACACTTAATCCCCGGCATCCGGACATCCGCATAAAATCAGCAATTTCAATTCTCCGGAAATATCTCAAAGGAAAGAATAGGTTCGGGAGTCCTTTACTTTCCAGGTGTAGAATGGAATAAAATCCGGGAAAATCTGTCCGGAACGCAGTACCGTTATCCGGGGCAGATGGATTTTCCAACTTACCTGAAAAGGGCAGATCATGAACGGGTGTTCGGTTTCGATATTTCTGAACTCACCGGAGAAAGATCATCAGGCGAAACGGTTGAAATCATTTCCAGTGGAAAAACAAAAAAAACTGATTCAGAAGGAAAGATCGGAATTATCCTTGGAGAAAAACCGGATACGTTAAGGATCCGGGTGGCTGGTTTAACAAATCACTTGCCAACGGCTTTATGGAAGCCTCCCTATGATTATGTAATTTCTCAAAATGGAGATGTCAAAAGAAAAATTCCCTGGCTTGAATTCCGCCGTGTACCTGAGAATATCACCGCCGACACTGAATTTCATCTTTTGTGTAAAACTTCCTTCCCCGCCAAAGCCTGGATCCAGAGCGACACAGTGAGGGTCTATAAAACCGGTATTTTTTTTAGTCAGATCCATTTGAAAGAGGGAGCGAACCGGATACAGGCGGGGGTGATGGATACAGATTCCACTTCTGCTATTTACGTCCACGAAATCATCTCTAAGAATACAGTTAAGTTGCGTGGGCCCTTACCACTATGGATTGATGATAATTCAATCTATCCTAATGGAGACATGGTATTGCTTCCCGATGACAGGGTGCACCTCAAATTTGAAGGTTCAAAAGGACAAAACGGGTGGATAGTAATTCAGCCGGGAAACAGGAAAATAACTTGTAAACGCTCAGATTTTGAGGATTTCAGTCTTTACGAAGCTACATTTCCTTTAGGAGATTGGGACCGGTATAAAAATCATACGGTTTCTTTATTCCTGCAGGCAGCAGGGGGAAAAAAGAAATTTGAAATAAAATCCGGAATTAACATATCACTTAAAACACGTGATGATTTTCCCTGGGTCCGGGTCCGGGAAGACAATACCCGGTTGAATTATAACCTGGGTCCGGTGCGATTGGGAGGACCCATCCGGGCAGAATATCCCCAGGGAATCGTCATGAAAACAAATGGTGTATTTAATAACTATTACAGGATATTTCTGAATTCGGAGGAAGAAGGATACGTCGACATGGAGAAGGTAGAAGTCTTGCCAAGTACCTTTTCCCAGCCACCTTTTTATATCACCTCCCTTTCATGTGGCCCTGCCGATTCAGCCGATCTATTAACGATCCCCTACCTATCACCGGTACCTTACGCTGTCTATCCTGAACCCGATCAGAAAAGGATCCGCATCCGGTTGTATGGCGCAAAAACGAGCAGTACATGGATCACGCACCGGAAAGGACGCAGCCTTATCGATCAGGTTACCTGGAATCAGGTTACGCCTGAAACGTATGAAATACAGGTAAACCTGACTACTTCCAGTATCTGGGGATATGATCTCATGAGGGATGGGAATTTCCTGGTGCTGCGTCTTAAATATCCTCCTGATTACAATCTGTACGGTGAAAAACCCCTGCAGGGATTGAAGATTGCCATCGAAGCCGGACATGGAGGGGAAAGCCTCGGGGCGACAGGACTCTCCGGATTGGTTGAAAAAGATGTTAACCTGGATCTCGCCCTGCGTTTCGGTAAGTTATGTAAGGCGTTTGGGGCCGAAATTCTTCAGGTTCGGGAAAAAGATACTACTATTTCCCTGATAGATAAAAGGGACAGGGTACGCTACTCGGATTCGGATATACTGATAAGCATTCATGCCA
>Ga0209536_100014302_pt1 | contig 11410 bp, 13 predicted proteins | sample DeeMarSeWOR28_12_FD_187461 | JGI IMG/M metagenome (GOLD analysis project Ga0209536, IMG submission 187461) | Marine sediment microbial communities from White Oak River estuary, North Carolina - WOR-2-8_12 (SPAdes) (version 2) | ecosystem: Environmental > Aquatic > Marine > Intertidal zone >... | reverse complement strand
CATAGAAAGCGATCCGGTCGGGTCCGATATGGGATCTGGGTGTCATATTTCCTTGCCAATCGAAAACGCCTTGCCGAGAAATTTACCGACGCCGTAATACGCATTGATTTCGGGTGCATATAGTATCGGCTTGGCGCTTTCGATATCGGGTATGCCGTTGTCGTTCAGCACCGCTTCATCGGCTTTGATATCAACGATTTCACCGATAAACTGGATATGCACACCGATTTCAATCCTATCCAGCAAGCGGCACTCGAGGGCAAACGGGAATTCCTCAATGAAGGGAGCATCCACCAGGTCGCTTTTTACCGGTGTGAGCCCGGCGGCGGCCAGCTTATCCTTGTTTCGGCCGGACACGATCCCGAAGTAGTCGGATTCTTTAACATATTTCTCGGGAGCAATATTTATCGTAAAAGCCTTGCGCGCGATTATGTTGTCAAAAGAATAGCGGGTCTTGCGCAAGGAAACGGCCACGCACGGGGGTTTTGAACAGCATATCCCGCCCCAGGCAGCTGTCATGACATTGGGCTTGCCGTCTTTGTCGTAGGTGCCCACAACAAAAACCGGTGTTGGATAAACCAGGGTTCTCGCACCAATTGATCTTTTCATTTTTCCCCCTTTTTGGAATGACGGATGCGGAATGTCGAATTAAGGTATTCTGTCGGTTATAGAGAAGAGGAACGACGCGACTTCCGCAATTCGTCCTTCGACATTCGTCATTCCTAATACCCCACTGCCTGCCCGTCTTTTCTGGGATCCGAAGCCGCACAGTATCCATCCGGCAGGCGCTGGATGATCTGAGCGCCGCCATAGGGAAAGATCTGCGCATCCTCGACCAGTGGGTGACCGCGACGTACCAGCTCGCTGATAACCGTCTCTGAAAAGCCGGGTTCAACGGCCACCGAAAAATCCTCGTCCACCCGCCAGCGGGGTGCATCACAGGCTGCCTGGGCATTCTGGCCGTAATCAAACATTCTCACCATTACCTGCACATGACCCTGGGGCTGCATGCTGCCACCCATGACGCCGAAACTCATCAGGGCCTGGTTGGCGCGGGTGACAAATCCCGGAATAATTGTCTGAAACGGGCGTTTGCCGCCGGCCACGCAGTTGGGGTGATCTTTGTCGACCACAAAGCCGTGACCCCGATTTTGCATGGCGATGCCGGTGTTCGGAATGACGATTCCCGATCCGAAGCCCAGATAGTTGGACTGGATGAAAGAGACCATCATGCCGGCTTGATCGGCAGCGGTCAGATAGACCGTGCCGTGATCGGCGGGGATCCCGGATTCGGGGCGGGATGCCCGGGTCATGGATATTTCTTCAGCCCTGCGGCTCAAATAGGCGGTGTCTAAAAATTCTTCGGCATTTACCTCCATGGAACCGATATCGGCAATATGCCGGTAGGCTTCCGCAAATGCAATTTTCATGGCTTCAATCTGAAGGTGGATGCTGTCGGCGGAATCGACCGGATGTTGCGAAAGATCAAACTGATTCAGGATGCCCAGCACAATGAGTGCCGCCAACCCCTGGCCATTGGGCGGTATTTCATGCAGACAGACATTCCGGTATTTGACCGCCATGGGCGCCACCCATTCGGAGCTGTGTCGTGCAAGATCCCCCGGGCTCATCAAACCGCCGCCGGTCCGTGCGCAAGCGACAATCTGTTCGGCCAGCTCACCGCGATAGAAAGCCTCCCCGTTGCTGTCGGCGATCAGGCGAAGCGTTCGGGCCTGGTCCGGGCAGGCGAAAATTTCACCGGCCACCGGGGCTTGGCCCCGGGGTAAAAAGGTCCGGTTGAAATCCGGAAAATCCCGGTACCGGTCGGCGGCAATTGCCCAGCGCTCGGCTGTTATCGGGGAAACGCAAAAACCGTTTTGGGCGTATTCGATGGCCGGCCCAAAAAGCTCGGCAAATGGCAATTGGCCGAACTTTTGGGACAGTTTGACCCACGCATCCACCGCACCGGGCACGGTGACGGCCCCCCAGCCCAGGGACGGCATCTGGCTGCTTCCCGCATACTGTTCAAGTGACCACGCCTGCGGTGACCGGCCGGAGCCGTTCAATCCATATAGCTTTCTGCCGTTCCAGACCAGGGCAAAGGCATCCCCGCCGATGCCATTGCTGGTCGGTTCGACCACCGTCAGGGTAATGGCCGCGGCAATGGCGGCATCAGCGGCATTGCCGCCTTGAAGCAGCATGCGCAAGCCGGCCTGGGCGGCCAGGGGTTGGGAGGTGGCCACCACATTGCGTGCCAGCACCGGCATTCTGGTAGAAGGGTAGGGATAACCCTCAAGAGAAATCATTATTCAATCCTTTATCATATTGGGTTCTATATTCGGTCAATACACGATGACCGAAACATGTTTTGAGTTATTGGAATTTGAAATCTAGATATTATTTGTGATTTTTCATTTGGTGCCTGTGATTTTTTTAATCAGATACTTATAAGCCCTCAGTATCACCACATGACAAATTACCCATATCAGAATGGAGCTAGTAAAACACGCACCTGGTTCGGTGGCGTGGTACGGCCTTATATTCAGGCTGCTGACCCCGGTTCCAGAGAAAGCTGTCAAGCTCCGGCGAGGTGACCATTTTGCCTGATTCTGCCAATTTGTTCTTTATGAGTTCCACCGCATGGACGGCGCAGGCCCGTATTTCCACTTCTGCGGCTGAACCGGCGGGGATGAGCTTGCCCGCATTGATGCCGGCAACCAAAGCTTCCTCATACAGCAGAATACCATCGATTCGCAACACGTGGGGCACCAGGTTGTCGGCGAAAATGGTCATCTGATCCAGGTCTTCAAAGTGTCCCCATCTTCGCCCCTCAAAGGCCAGTGCCAGGTCAGCCGCAGTGATCTGAGCGCGTTTGAAGAACAGGACTTCGCATCCGTTATAAGAGGCGACGTCTTTAAAATATGGCATCTCGCTCAGCAACTGCACCAGGCGTCCGGCCGATGACGCGGCGGCATCAACCAGTTCGACGAAACTGCCGTTGAAGCGGTCCAGGACATACCGGCCCAGATCGTTTAAGGCAGCCGCAAAATGCTGCATTAACTCCCGGGCAATGAAATCGTCGGGATCCTGATCGAACATGCGGGTACATTCTTCAACGGTCATCTCTGCCAATTGCCGCGCTGATAAGGGCCCCTGTCTTACATAGGCATCATGCAGCGAGGACGCCACCGTAAAATATCCCGACATGCCCGGGCGCTTGCGCAAATGGGGAAAATAACCGGATCCGAAATTGATGGTATCCAGAGCCACCAGGAAGTTGACGGTATCCTCCTTGCGGCCGAGGTAGTGACAATCCGGATCGAGCTGGGGGTTGGCGACTTTGTCCAGCGGCAGCGAAGCCGCATAGGAGGAGAGGCGGTTGCGGTTTATTTTGACACGTTCCGCCCGATCGGCAACTTTGCGGCAGCTGCGGCGGATACGATCGAATATGTCGGTTGATTCGGACTGAATTTTAATCACCACACTTCAACGTCAATGGCAGTGCATCGAAAATTGTTGCACTTGCCGGCCGAACAGGCCGTCAGGCCGATGATCAGATCGATTCGCGCCTGCAACTCAATATAATCGCCGGCCCTGGATAAAGGGGGTCTAACCGTGACGGCCCCGTTTTCGGAAATGGACGTGTTCATAAAGATATTAAAAACAGTGAAAATTTGCGCTGCATGGATATCATACGCAGCGAGACTGGCGGCCAGATTATCCAGGCAATTGGGATGGGGGCCCGTGATGCCATAGGTCCGGTGAAACATTTCACGGCTGCAGGGCGCGAACAGAAAATCGTGTTTGCCCACCGGATCATCCACGATGGTGAGCATGGGATTGCTGAGGTTGGAGTACAGCCTGTCACCGGTTGTCAGATAAATTTTTTCATTGTAGTCAATGGTGCGCCCGGAAGAAAGGTATTCATCCCGGTTGCAGCGCGCAAAACACGTCAGATCCGCCACCTGTTCTCCTTCTACATCTATGACGCGGATATGCTGGTCCTGCTCAACGGTGAACGCCGTGCCCGTCTGAGGCTCTATGTGATGGTACGTGATCGGCAAAGCTGGTCTATCCTTTTCCATTTGCAACAAAATCTATGGAGCCCTGATAATCTCCAGGGCTTTCCCTGCAAGTGTTTGACCGATGATGGTGGCCCGGCTCATGACCGAGGCCGATGTGATGGCATCCACCCGGGACGATTCGGGTTTCCAGCTGTCCAATCGGCCCGTTGTCAAAACGATGATCTTTTCTTTTTGCGGCGCATCATCAATAAAGCTTTCCACCCGGGGGTCCGGCCGGCCGGCCATGCATTGATTCAGAATAATGACGGCATGATAGTCATTGATGGTTTCGTGGGGCAGCTTTTTTACATCTATGACTTTCAGGTAACTTGAATTGTTGTCAAGGGTATCTCTTACTGCCTGGATCACGGCCTGTTTAAAATCACTTTTTTGCGTTGCAATCAGGATCCGGCGTTGGCGTGTTTTACTATCACCGGTTTCGATGGTGTCGACGGTTCCGACGGCACACCCCCAGAGGCACAATTTAATGAGAATCAAAAGACCGGTTAACATCCACTTTGTGCGCATCTCCTGTCTCCCGTTTCGCTATGATGAGGTTAAATTAAAGCATCCCCTGTGGTAGATTGAAAAAAGCCGAGGGAGCAGATTGACCCAATCAAGGCTTTAGTTTTTTTTCAAGCCTCAGGGCGGGCAGCTGCAAGTCCGGAAAGTCGCAGACAGCATGACCGGCCGGTACAAAGCCGACTTTTTTATAAAATCCGCTGTTATATTGCGGTATAACCGTATCCACGATAAGGCTGGTGACCTCAGGCCAGTTGGCGATCACCCACTGTTCTATATGCTTGATCAAGGTTTGGCCGATTTGTTTTCCAAGTTGCTTCCGATCGACATATATCAACGCAATTTCAGCCACCTGTTTGTTCCGGCGTTCAATGGTGATAAAGCCGATAACGCCGCCTGAATCTTCAGCAACAAAAAAAGGCGATTTTTTTGCCATCCGAACATAATCTTCCGGCATAAATGCGTTGACACCGGCTGAGGTGGCGCGGGCCCCCAATTCCCGGTAAAATTCTCGGGTAAACGCTGCGCTGCGGATTTTAAAGCAGCTTTCAGCATCCCGGGCCTTAAAAAAGCGTATGCTGAGGCCGTTGATCACTGCATTCATTTACACGTGCCGTTTTTGAAGATCCTTGAACAGGGGCCACAAGAAGGTCAATCCGACAACCGGGCCGCTGACCAGGAAAAAGAAGACAGTTTGGATGCTCAACCATCCTACCAAATAATTGGTAAATTGAATACTGATGATTGTGATGGAAAATCCAATGCTGGTGACGATGGTCAATGCCGAGCCGATCAACTCCGGCGGGGCGGTTTTAGCGGTCAAAGCGGAAAACTGCGGTGAATCCCCGACGACGACGATGCCCCAAAATATCAGAAAGCTCAGAAACACGCCAGGTGGTGCATGAAACATCAGCGGTGTCAGCAGGCAGCATATTCCCGATGACAGCAATTGGAAAAAAGCAACGGCGGCACTTCCGAATCTTTTTGATACGAGGCCCCCGGCGACACACCCCAGGCCACCGGCCGCAATAGCAACGAAAGACCACCAGGAGACGTTCAGCGCCTGCCGGCTCGCCAGGACATAGTGGCCCAACAATAATGGTATAAACGCCCATACCGTATACAGCTCCCACATGTGGCCAAAATAGCCGAATGAAGCGGATCTGAGATCCCTGGAGCGAAAAATAACGGCCAAGGCCCTGGGGTTGAACCGGGTGCCCTTGACCAGGTAGGGGCCATCGGGGACCAACAGCCTTATCAGGCAACCCCCGGCGGCGGATATGATGGAAACCGAAATGATGACGATTTCCCAGGGGAGGCTCCGATTCAGGCATTTTATCAAATGGGGAAAGGCCGTGCCCACGACCAGCGCCCCCACGAGCCAGCCAAGTGCCAGCCCAAGGCCCTGTCGATACCAGCCGGCGGCAATTTTCATTCCGACCGGGTAAATCCCGGCCAGAAAAAAACCCGTCATGAAGCGAAATATGAGCAGGGACGCCAAACCATCAGCCAACAGGTAAAGGCCCAGATTGGCGACCGCCCCCAGCCATGAACATGCAAAGTAAACTTTGCGGGGAGAGTAGCGGTCTGCTACGGTAAAAAAGGCAAAGAGCAGCGTGCCGACGATAAAACCGAACTGAACCGCGGAAGTCATGTGGCTCAATGAGGCCGTGCCAAGCCCCCATTGCCCTTGAAGGTCACCCAGAATAGCGTTGCTGGCAAACCAGAGAGATGTCCCCGCAAACTGAGAAAAGATGATAACCGGTAGGATCCGACTGGGCTTTTTTACCACGCTGACAACACTTTCGTCGATTGCATATCGGAGTTGAAAATTTATTCATCGAAACCGGGTCTGACAAAGGATCGGGCACTTGGGAATTCGGTTTCGCACCGTCGGCGCAGACGTTCAAGATGGGCAATGATACCTAAAATGCTTTCTTCTGCGTCGGGAAAATACGCGATGATGTTACCCCAGGCGCTGATGGACCGATCCATACCGATCAAGGCGACCTTGGCGGAGCCGTCGGAATCCCTGGGGTATTCGTCCAATTCTTCGTCCCGGGCTTCATCATGGGCACTGTGAAGGGCGCGTCTGAGTTTGACATACATCTGGTGCTGATACCACCGTATGACTTCAACCGAATCGATCAGGGTTATCGTTTCTTCATCCAGCGATGATCGCTCTGTAGCCGCTGCTGCGGCCGTTATGTCAGGGTGGTCATCATCAAAAATATAAACATTTGAATCGAACCATTCATCCACCACTCCAATGTAGGCGAAGGCCATATGGGCAACCAAATGAACAATGGACGGATCTTCAAAATGTCTGTCAAAATCATCCGCCCCATCGATGTCAATCGCGTCCAGATCGATTCCCTTTTCCGCGGCCATCTGCTTTAGCATGCCCAGGGTTTCCTGGAAGGTTTCGCTGAGTCTTTGCCAGAAAACCTCATTGGTAATATCGGTGTCTTTCAGGTCGCCGAATTTTTCTTCGCTCATCTCAAAATTCAGACAGCGCGAAGTGAACGGGCAGCGCTCGCACCATCGGTCGCAATAATTATAAATGCCGGGAATATGGCGCGCTTCTTCGGGTTTGTCTGCCGGGGAATTTTCGGTCGTGGACAAGTTCCATCTCCTTCTTCGCAACGGTTGGCTCAAGTTGACGTTACATATCACAAATCGATAGAATAGGGAAACTAAGCTGCCCACGAATCCTGTGGGCATTTTCCGACCGAGTCGGAAGGGAGACCCTCTGCCGGCTGCGGCCAGATTCAGCCCCGCGACAGGTTCAGACGGTCCAGATAGTAGGTGGGCAGCAGAGACGGATCAACCGCATTAAGATCTGCATTCGAGACGCCGGAATTCACCAAGACGGCATCGAGCCCGAATTCAACGGCGCCTTTGATATCGGTTTCCAGCTGATCGCCGATCATCACCATGTTCATGGTGCCACTGCGTTTTAGCGCCTCATTGAAAATAGCGCGGTGGGGTTTGCCGAGACGTGCAAATTTTAATTCCGGGCGATCGGGGTAGCGTCGCTGCAGGGCCGCTTCTAAAATCAGGGCGATGCTGCCGCTGGCAATGCCGAAATTCTGATCGGCCTTGGGATAAATTAAATCCGGGTTCGGCAGCACCAGGTGAACGTCAGCGCCGCTGTCGATTATCCTGAAAAGCCCTGAAAGCACGGTGTCTACAGTTTCGAGGAAGGGGTAGCCGGATTCATCGCCGATCACCAGGACCTCAAACGGATCTGGGGCAGCAACCACTTTGCCCCCCGCCAATTCAACATACAGGGCGCTGTCCTCTGGGCCAAGAACCACGCAGGAGCTGCCTTCCAGCCGATGTCGGGCAAAATAGTCTGCCAGCAATGAACCGGAGGTGATAATACGGTCTGTCGGTATGGCCAGGCCAAAACGCTGGAACAGCTCGGCGGACGTCGCCGGCAACTTAGAGGCGTCGTTGGTCAGGATGTAATAAGGCTTTGGGGTGCGATTAAGCCTTTCAATCAATCGGGCGGCCCCCGGCAGTGCTCCCGATGTATGGACCAGAACACCGTATGCATCTATCAGTAGCACGGTATATCTTGCCAGGAGGCTATCAATGCTAATGTTGTCGACTCGGTTCATGGGGCTCTGTCAGCTGTCGAAAATGCCGCTGTAAATCATGGGTCTCATCGGGACGGGTTGAATTCATGATCGATCAGGGCCAAGTAATTTTGTATCAGCCGGACGGCCAGCGGCTGCATTTCCGACTCGAAGGCCCGGCATTCGGCAACCACCTGCTGAGCGCTTTTGCCCACCCGGGGCAATTCAAGCGCATATCTTTGCGTCCATTGCTGTGCTTGATTGGAAGTCACTTCAAGATGAAACTGCACGCCCGCGATGGTGCCGCAACGAAACAATTGATTGCGGCACTTCTCTCCCTGAGCCAGCAGGATGGCCCGGGGGGGAAGATCAAACGTATCCCCATGCCAGTGAAAAACCGGCCAATCCGGGGGAAACCCTTTGAGCAGGGGGTCGCTGCTGCCTTCGGGGGTGAGGGTGACCCGATAGCCGCCTATTTCCATTTCCGGATTGCGATAGACCCGTCCGCCGATAATTTCAGCCAGCAGCTGCGCCCCACAGCATACGCCAAAGCAGGGAATGTTTCCCTTGACGGCAGTTGAAAGGGTCGCATACACCTGCGATAGATAGGGAAGCTCGGCGCGGTTATAGGCCGAGTCGGGTGTGCCGCCTACCAGAAGCATGCCGTAATCGGCCGGATCCGGCAAAGATTCCCGATAGGCATGCACCACATCGCAGGCCATGCCGCTGTCGATCAGATAGCGCTCATAGGTCCCCAGGGTTTCGTATTCACAGTTTTGCAGGATCAGAACCTTCAATCTGCTTGCCTTTAATCTGTTGCGGTGTGCCCCGCGAGTTCGGAAAATATCACACGGTTATGTCGAATTCAGGATAGTGTTTTTTCATGCAATCCGGACAAACACCATGGCTGACGCTCGCCTGGGAATGATTGTGGATATAGGTGTCCACCATTTCCCATTGGCCGCGGTCATTTCGTATTTTTTTGCAAAAAGAGCAGAGCGGCAGAATCCCTCGGAGGGTTTGAATTTCATCGACGGCCTTCTGCAGCTCTGAGATTAATGCTTCACGCTCCTGCTCGCTTTTTTTGCGGATGTTAATTTCATCAGCCAGCTTCTGATTGGTACGCTTCAGGTCGTGAAAAACCAGATCGTAGGGCCTTTCAATCCCGGTTTTGATAATTGCCAGGTAAACCAATATGAAGGAGAATATTTTAAAGTAATGCCCTACCAGGTTGGAAAAACCATAGTTACTGACGTAAAAAGTAAAAGCCAGTTCCGAAATTATGGTGCAAATAATGGACAACAGCAGGAGGTTGAATACTTTGGGCTCGAATTTATCCCGGCTGATGGTCAACAGGCCGATATTAATGGCTAAAATAAGACAGATAATGTATTCACTTATTTTTTTAAACGGCGTCAGACCGACCCCGGCGACAAAGCATTCCGGAAAAATTTTCCAGTAAAATACACTTGCAATCAAAAGTCCGGTCACGATGGTATAGGCGCTAAAAATGGCGTAGGGCCTGACCGATTTACCCTTATACAGAAAAACAAAGGCGAATAGCAGCGAGATGCTCTCCATGTAGCGGCCGCCGATCCACAACTGGTTGGCATAAAAATCGTAATCCGTAAATATCGGCATCCCCTTGTATGTCAGGGTGTGCAGCAGATCAACACTGCCGATAAAAAGATAGGCAATCCCGATGAACATCAAGTAGGGATTCTTGATATATTGCCGGGAATTCCAGGCAATCATAAAAAGGGAGCAGGCAACGACAATACTGAAAATCTCAGCCAGGCTGTGAAACAACAGATAATTGATTCGGGTGGTAAAATAAAGCGCGATCAGGACAGCAGCCAGAATCGTCGCATTGACGCCGTCCTGTACTCTGGCAGAAACGGAATGGGTGATAGGTGCCATGATGAAACTCTCGATAAATGCAAAAATATAAAACTAACATGGCCGATATTTTTTTTCAATGCTGCTGAAAAGACGCCCCCCATCGAACCGGGTCGACGTGTCTGCTGCAACGACAGCCGCTCGTCAGAAACGGTCGCTCCCGGCTCCAGCCTTCAGGTGCTTTTTTTTCCCGGGAGCTGATACATCATGAATGTCACCAGAAAAGGCAGATGTGCAAATTCCTTGGTATCCGCCTCGAGAAACCCAATTTTCCGATACCACATCAGCAGATCCCTTTGTTCGGCAATAATGCCGATGCTGATTTTTTTTAGTCCCGCATCGGTCGCCTGTTCAAAAACATGGTCAACCAGCCTTCTGCCAATACCCCTGCGTCTGTAGTCCGGCAGCACGGCCAGACGTTCGAGATAGCCAAGCTCGGTGGTTGGTTTTTCAAGGGCGGCACAGCCTGCGGGTGTTCCATTATGTTCGAGGATGAAATAGGACACACCCCTTGCGAAGTCTTTCCGAATCCATGTCGGCGTGCAGTTTGACGGGTGCTTGGGACAGTTTTCAGGCGTTAGGTCGAACCGTTGGGCGACATCGCGGTAGGCATCACGAATCAAACCGGCTAATAATGGAACCTCGCCCAAGCCGGCCTTTTTAATCTGGATTTGCTGGGTCATGTGCATCACCATGGTACCAATACATCCAACTCGCAAACGGCGAGATCTTTCGCGTCAAATCGACCGATACGAAATTGGCCGGTACGCAGTTATCGAACCTGGGTTGGTATGCGCTCCCATTTTTCGATTGAACCGGGAATTATCTTAAACAGGGGATGAGCTTCGGGATTCTTGACCGCATTTAGCCGCTTAAACCCCTGCGTATCCCGCAATTTCAACTTGTGCTTTAAATGGCCGAGTTCATAATCGATTTGCCCCCTGGTAACCGGCAACTGCCCGGCAGTTTGTCCCGGCCCAATTTTAGACAAATCGAAATTGAAATTCCGTATGACAGATTCCTGGTGAATGGCTGCCAGGTATGCCGCAATGGTCGTCACCGGCCTCCGGGTGGCTTCAAATCGTTGCAGCTGTGGATGATTCGTGTATCCCTGAGTGTCTCCCCGGAGCACGGCCTGCGCCAATAGAGCTTCCCGCCACAACGCGACCAGGCCTTTTGTGTCCAGGTATTTGGGATGCAAAGACCATAGTCTCATGATATAAATCCGGTTCAGCCGGCAACTTCAGCCGGCAACACTTTGGTCGCAAAATCGGTCATTCATATATTTCCTTTTTGTGCAGCAGATCGATTCTATCGCCGGTTGATTTTATTTTAACAGCC
>Ga0209536_100014300_pt1 | contig 11411 bp, 11 predicted proteins | sample DeeMarSeWOR28_12_FD_187461 | JGI IMG/M metagenome (GOLD analysis project Ga0209536, IMG submission 187461) | Marine sediment microbial communities from White Oak River estuary, North Carolina - WOR-2-8_12 (SPAdes) (version 2) | ecosystem: Environmental > Aquatic > Marine > Intertidal zone >... | reverse complement strand
CAGATAGCGCCCAAAGATGGCATTGAATAGAAAAAGTACACCGAGACCGATCAAGATGATGCTTGATTTTTTGTTCTTCATTGATTTCTTCCTTTTTCACATGTTCTAAAGATGTCAAATTCTTACATCTTCAGGATACCTGGAAGATGACTCGATGTCATACCCCGAAGGTGTTAATTGGAGGGTTAATTACAGAATAAAAAAGACGGACCGCTTCTCTCAGCCCGTCTTGTTGCTTCATTTTCTCGATCATTTTCTAAACTGAATCAGAAGGTTTTGAAAACATTCCTTTCCGGTAACCTTTAGGCGTTTCTGGCTCTACGCCGCTGAACCCGAGAGATCACAAACCAGATCAGGGAGATGACCAAGACGATGATGAGTACGATGGCAGCCAAGACGATCTTGGCCATCCCGGGAAAGCCCAAACCGACATCAAAATCCATCGGTTGGTAAGTGAAGAGAGAATCATCCACTTCACCAGTATCGTAAAAGGTTGTTAACAAATGCACAGTTGCTTCGGGTTGCAAACCCCACACGTCATCCGTGTGTCCAAATTCCGACAGGATAACCTGCTGACCATTTTTCAGGGAGGGCAAGAGTTCTTCTGTTGCCCACTGTGCCGGGGTAGTGGCATCAATATTCCCACTCACCAGCAGTGTTTCCACATCAGATGGCCTCACATGGCGCAACTCAGCGGGGATCATTTCTATTGGCCAATCCATAGCCTGTGCACCGCTCCAGATAAACTCAGACATCGGCGCGCCCAGGATGGAATCTGCTGGTTTCATTTCAGTAAGATAATTTCGGGTGGGATCATAGTCTGTGCTAACACCCTTGACCGCTAATTCTCCCCAGGTCATGTAAGAGGGGATCATCATATCGTACATCAGGGACATCAAGGCTAACCCACTCGGATCTCCATTCTCTGCGGAAATATAAATGTCATATGCTGAAGCCGCCTGCCCTCGATGCCAGAGGAAAAAGTGGGTCATGAATCTGGCCTTCCCCGGGTCGATCTTTAGGAAGAGCCAGCGACGGGGCATGTTATGCGCCACGTTCCGCATCGTTTCTGCCAGGTCGTCCGTTCGGGCACTGCATGTTGCATCCTGGGCACACAGATCAGCATCGTAAAGGATCTGCTCGTCCAAGACTGATGGCTCCCAGACCATATGACCGGGAGGATTGACCGAGATCATGATCGAACGATGGATACTTTCCGGGTACATCCAGGCGTAAATCTGTGCGACTCTGGTCCCATAGCTCCCACTGAGCAGGTTTATGGAACCATAGCCCAACCCTTTACGAGCGGCTTCGTTATCTTCAATCACTTCTGGGATAGTGTAGCCATCCAGGTCAAATCCATCATTGTGTAAGCGTGCAAGACATCGGGAAAACGCATCACCGATATTGGTGATCGATTTTTCACTGAGCAGATCACCATCCAGGCCTTTCGCTGCCCGCTTTACCTCCGGGCAATCCAGCACTGAGGAACCGTCTACACCCCGGTATCCGACCATCACGATGTCGTGGTTATCGATCAAGCCTTCCATACGGGAGAAACCTATATTTGTGCTACCCGGTCCACCTGCGAGCCAGAAGATTGGTTCTTCAGGATTATCACTCAATGCATGGACTCGTGTGACGGGTAAAGCGATCAAGCGTGAATTGGGATCATTGCGATTCTCAGGGACGATCAGCGTGCCGCAATCAGCGGCGTACCCCACGTCCTTTGCTTCGTAGGTGCAGGGATGTAGATCCACGAGATCCCCTGCCTGCGCGCCTTCGGGTACAGTGATAGGGGCTTCTTTGCCGCTACACGCTGAGAAAATCAGACTTAGTAATATAAGAAATAAGATAAAAACTGGATTTTTCTTAGACATTTTCATTTCCTTTTTGTTCCAAAATTTTCAATTTATCTCTTGATGATCTATGCCAATCCAAGCACTAGGCCCAGGATCAAAAAACCGAAATAAAAAGCCTGCCCGTTATGGAGGACGATGGGGAACCAGTTGCTGCGATAGCGCTTGCCAGTGAATGCCATCAACCAACCAAACAGGATATTGCCAGGGATGCCCCACGGCATGTGAAGGTGATATACGCCGAAGATAAATCCGTTCGCAACCCAATCCCATTTCCCGAAGACGCCGTTCATTTTGGGCAGCAATACGCCGCGGAACAGGAATTCTTCACTCAGGAAATTGTTGAATAAAGATGAAATCACAAAGAGTGCAAAGAAATCCCATGCGCCAACCCAGCGAGCATACATTTCAGGGACGAACAAGGCATCCAGACTGCGGGTTTGGGGTTCCGCCAGGAAGGGGAAGATGTTTGTCCATATTTCACTGAGAAAAGGTGCAATTTCAAGTTCTAATACAGCGACAAGAAGGATTAGCGGAATGAGCAGCCACCACAAGCGGTTATCTTTTTGGCCCGTTCTTGGTGAGACCGGGTTGTTCAGCCAGAACCGGCGGCGGATCGTCGCTATCCGAATGTTGCCTTCCTCACGATACAGGATGAACATCGAGAGTACAAATTGCCAAATCAGCCCGGCGAGCATCAATTTCATCCACAAAAGACCGCCATCCACAGGATTGAGTCCCTGAACCAATCTCGGGTGGACCAGCCAACCGAAGATCCACAACGGGGCTCCTGCAAGAAACCAAATCCCCAAGATTTTCGCCAAAGAGTATTGGCCATTTGTTTGTGTTGTCGTTGAGTTATTCATGCCTTTATCCTTTTTGCTATAACGCGTTTGATAAATACTTACATAACTAGCATACTTACAAGAAGGCTTGGTGTCATACCCCGAAGGTGTTAATTGGAGGGTTAATTGCACGCTGATAAAAAAACGAACAGGTTGACGTTAGAGGCCTGTTCGTTTTTGGATTTTTGCAACTTCATCTTTTTATCGGGCAGGAGCATTCAAGTATGCCCGCACCACTGCGACACTTTCTTCGGGATTCTCGAAAAACATCTCGTGCCCGGCGTCCGGGATGATGGCCAGTTCGGCATTGGGGAACAACTTCATTTGCCGGCTTTGGAAATCGGCGCCAATCAATTGCTGACACTCCCCGGTCATGAATAAGACCTTGTTCTCAAACTGCTCTACACCTTCGGCAAGATTGATATCGAAGTTCCCATCCGCATCTACCGCCTCTTGAAACATTGCATTACCAACTTCAGCGCCATATCGCCAGGACACATTTTCGTCTGGCTTGTCACCTTCACAGTAATAACTGGCCTGAGGATGGTCATTCCCCTGGTACAGGGGCCAAACATGGCCAAAATAATCGTCCGCAGCGTATTCATCCGGCCCATTGACATGCAATGCTTCAAATTTCGTCTTCAGAAAATAATAGAGCAGACCCGAACTGAAGTGCATTTGAGTCCCCTCGGCCCATTCTTCGGCGAACTCGGAATTCAAGAAACCGGCTTCAGCCAATACAACATGGTCAACCTTTTCCGGGTATCTCCCCAAATAGGCCGATGCCAGCATCGCGCCCCATGAATGCCCGAAGATATTCACTTTCTGGCCCTGACCAAAATATTCGACAATGGAGTCCACGTCAGCGATGGCGGATTCCAGGGTGATCTCTTCTAAATCCACCCGGGGGGAAAGCCCGCTCCCGCGCTGGTCAAAGAACACCACAAAATATTCATCGGACAACGCTTGTAAGGATAAAATGCTGCGATAGTCGCCTCCCGGGCCGCCGTGCAGGATGATGACAACCGGATTCGTCGGGTCGCCATAGGTTTCGGCGTGATAGGTATAGCCGTCGATGGTGATGGATGGCAAAGATGGGTCTTGGTCTACAGTTTTCGGAACAGTGTATTCGCCGATAGTGAGAACATAGCCCAGTCCAAACAGCGCCACGAGTAGGACGACCAACCCCAAGATGATTTTTCCAAGTGTTTTGATGATCTTCATTTTCATTCTCCTTTTGTTTGGACTGCAATTCGTGAAATCTTATGCTTACAGGATAGCAAGTAGTTGTTCTGGTGTCATACCCCGAAGGTGTTAATTAGTTCTGATCAAATTCATCCTGCCCGATTGCTCTGATTGTCAAGCGTGTGCGGGGAATCGACTTATCAACCGGTATTCCCCACATAGTCGTGTTAGTGATCTCAGAAAGAACCATCTCGACTTTGCGAACCCAATATGAATCCAAATCCAGGTAGATGTCACCGTGATAGTTTGAGACGCCGGTGGTCTTGAGGTTCATAACAGGCATGTAGTTCATCGGCATACTCCAAGTGCAAACCCCCGAATCAAAGCCCAGGATTGCGCAGAGCTGGGCATCTACCACGCCAAGCCCCTTAAATTCGAGCGTGATCTCGCCATATTTCCAGATGGAGCCTTCTTTGGCCAACTTACCGGGAAGAGGGGATTCAACAAAGGAGCCATTATGAACAACCTTGTCGCCGATTCTCTTCAAACTCTGGACGCCCTTGCCTTCCGAGGTGGGTTCAGCGTAAGCGACATAGCTGTGATAGTAGAAGAAGGCGCTGTAAACCTGGTACCCAACTTCAAACGGCAGTTTCTTACCGGTATGGTCAGTCAGCCCTTCAAACTTATCCTCGGGAATAGCGAAAAGCTGGCCTTTCTCGTCAAAGTCATTCTTATCCAACAATTCCTTATTTACTTCATATGAGAAACCTCCCAGAGAGGGGATCGTAACTTCAGGCCCATCCCCACGCTGCACATAGAAGCGGCCGCAAACAAATCGATCGGGTTCTCCTGCAGAGCGGTTGCCCGGTTCGGCTCTCAGGAGTTCCTGGTAGGTTTCGACACTTTTCACTTTGCCCTTACTCGAGTGGGTAGCAAGCTCGGTCTGTATCTTGTAGTAATGGGGGTCTTGCTTGCGCTGTCCAACCAGATCATACTCGCGCAGGAGGGCATTGGGGCCAGAAATGTCTGTCGCTTTGGTATTCATAGAAATTCTCCGTTTCCAATTTGATCAATATGGTCAGTGAAGTCAATGTCTCCACAGACCAGACGCATAACCTTACTATTCTTCTTTCTGCAGGGCTGCCAGAGCGAGGGCAAAGAGCCCGATACTAAGAAGAGTGATGTGGGTATCTATATCTGCTGCATTGGGGATAAAACCCATCACAATGCTGACAATTCCCATTGCCATTGCAACAACCTTCAAAACCAGTTGAATAATTGTATTTGCGGCCATTGTCATTCTCCTTTTGTTTGGATTGAACCTAGTGAACATCTGCTTATAGAATAGCAGGGAGAAGGCCTGGTGTCATACCCCGAAGGTGTTAAACAGGGGGTTAATTGGAATCAAAAAACGGGCCGATTCTCTCAGCCCGTCGGGATTTGTTCTTGATGAAGATTTTCAGGATGACGACAACAATCCCAAGGTACTGGCTTTAGCAATCGCCTGGGTACGGCTGTTTACATTGAGTTTGCCATAAATACTGCGAGTATGCGCCTTAACCGTGTTCAGCGATAAATACAGTTGGGATGCAATTTTCTGATTGGTCAATCCATCCGCGATGAGTTGCAGCACTTCGAGTTCGCGCTCGCTAAGAGGCTCGATCAAATCAGGATTTTTATCATGTGTTTGCAGCGTGACAGGTTTTTCCGGTTCAGCAACAGGAAAGGCCTTCAACAATCGCTGGACGTAATCCGGCGCAATTTCGTGAGAGAGGGCTTCGTAAAGCAAATGCGCCATGGGAGGCCCCTCATCCACAAAGATGCGGAAATAGCACTCCGGCTCGGCCAATGTCAGGGCTCGCTCTAGTGGTCTTAGAGCATCAGAAATATTATTCTGTGCTTCGAAGGCAAGCGCCTGCAAAATAAGAATTTCGATCGAACTTCCCGTTCTCCCACCTTTTTCTGCGGCATTTAGGAGACGCTCCAACAATCCTATGACATCCAGGACGTACGTACCATTTTTCTCATCCCGATGCCAGTCTATAAGCAGTTTGGCAAGGGTGATGTGTTCAAATTCACGCAGGTAACCGAGGTCATCGTCAACAGACAAGTTCCGTTCATCGACCCAACGCAGGACTTCATCCAATTTTCCCTGCGCAAGCCGCATCCGTGCAATCAGAGCCGATAATGGCCGCACATCGGGAATGGGGTGTCTGTAATAAAGATGTTCCGCTCCGATCAGCGTTTCGATAGCGCCATCGTAATCTCCCTGGATTCCCATCAATCGGATATGTGCGCAAATCCAGTGGCGATACCAGGGCGGGAAGGCAGGCTGCTCGCCCAGTTGCTCACTTTTTTGCAGATGCTGCCTGGCGGCCTCCATATCGCCCCGCTCAAAATACAACTCACTCAACCCCAAATGCAGCACTGCCGCTTCTTGTACTTCCGAGTCGCCTCGCTTTTTCACGGCTTCCAATAATTGCAAATAAGTTCTTTGAGCCTCTCGGAGTCGACCTTGCGCAACCATGATGTCAGTCAGATACGAGGTAAAACTGATGACAAAGGGAATCTTGTCGATGATCCGCATTTCTGCAATGGCTTCAGAGATCGCTTCGCGGGCTGCCTCCAGGTCTCCGTCCGACCAGTATGCAAACCCCGGAAGAATCTCCGAGAGACCGCGCTCGAAGTATTCATTCTCGCGCAGGAGTTCGCTGGCCCACTGCGCATACTTCACAGTTCCGTTCACATCGCCTAGAGCCTGGGCAAGGTAGGCTCGCCCATTCGCGATTGAGATTGACAGCGTTCGAAATTGCTCATCGTCAAACGCCCCTTCCTTATTCGATGAGACTGTGAGAGGTCCATCCAAATTTACCATCGTATTAAGCAATCGCTCGGCATCCCGAAAATGAAGATCGGCGGCTACCAGGTCACCGGCGTCCAGCGAGGCCCAGCCGCAAGATGCACTGAGTTGGGGTCTTGAGTGAACCATCTCATTTGGTAATGCCTTGGCCCAGCCCAACCAGGTAACAGACTGATAGCTGGTGTTCATCGGTTCCCATGCCAGCTCGATCAAATCTGCCGCTCGCTCAAGAGCTTCAGCAGCAAATGCATGACGAACCGCATCAGGCCATGCGTCATTTTGCTCAAACCATCCGCTCGCCCGCAGATGCAATTCCGGAATCTGAACCTGATTGCCCTGTCCTAATCTCTGCCGCAATAAATCTGCGAAGAGATGGTGATAACGATACCAACCCCGTTTATCATCCAGCGGAATAATGAACAAATTGGCGCGCTCTAACGTTTCCAGAATCTGCTGGCCGTTATTTCCACCGGTGAGGGCATCACAAAGGGAGCCCGTTAATCGGTCGAGGATAGAGGTTTGCAGCAAAAAAGCCTGAACGTCTTCAGGTTGTTGAATCAGCACCTCCTCGATCAGGTAATCCAACACCAGCTTATGGCTGCCAGTGAAGGATTTGACGAACGTGCTGACGTCAGTACGTCCTTGCATGGAAATAGCAGCTAACTGTAAACCTGCGATCCAACCTTCTGTGCGCCTTTCGAGCGCGGTGATGTCTACCGGTGAAAGCTCCAGACCCATCACCTGATTGAGAAATTCGGCGGCTTCAGCAGATGAAAATCGCAAATCGACAGCCCGAATTTCGGTCAATTGGCCGCGGACTCGCAAACGTGACAAAGGCAAAAGCGGATCTTCGCGGGTGGCAATCACCAGGTGCAAACTCGGAGGCAGATTTTCGAGTAAGAAGGTCAGAGCATCATGAACGGATTGGGTCTCAATCAAATGGTAGTCATCGAGAACGAAGATGATTTCATTTGGAATGGATGCCAGTTCGTTGATCAGAGATGTCAATATGGATTCGGTTGGCGGGGGTTGAGGCGCTTGTAACATGGATAGCGGCCCTTCCCCAAGTTTATCCAGATCATCGATTTGGTTTAGCGCAGCGATAAAGTATGTCAGGAAGCGGGCTAATTCATTATCCCCATCATCAAGAGAGAGCCAGGCGATTCTGCAATCTTCCTGGCTCTCTCTTTGTTTCTCTTTTTTTAAGATGTTTACCCATTCTGCCACCAGGGTGGTTTTTCCAAAACCGGCTGGGGCAGAAATGAGTGTTAACCTTCGTCCCAGTCCATCATCCAGTCGCTCGATCAGGCGTGGCCGTGATACGAGTTCCGGTCGTGCGGCCGGGATGAAAAGTTTCGTGACCAAGATCGGGGAAGCCATAAACAGATTATACCCAGCCTCCCGCATTTTTAGCTTGGAAATCAGGTTTTACTCACCTCCATTGTGTTAAGGTATTCGGAATGGAAATCTTTCATACTGCTCTGGTGTGGGTTTGAGAAGATTATTGGTGTACAGATTGAGCGACAACCTTACAAGAATCACAATGGTAAAAGCGATGAAACCAAAACTATAGTCGATCCTGTTTGAAAAGAAAGGCGGCAAAAAGATCCAGAAGGCGAGATTGTATGCCATTCGGATGAGAGAGAAATTGTTCGTTTGCGCTTGGGCGGCTGTTGAGCCATCCCCTGAATTTTCTCGGATCCATGCGAACCGCATGGCTGTGTGGTACTCGATGATCAGTCAGTAAAGCACACCGATGATCGAGAGGCCGATCAGCCCACCACGGGTAGACCAAGTTGGGGTAGAGAAAGATGCGATAATGAAAATTATGGCGGGCAGACCCAGCGCCAGCGTAAGCCAATTATTCCAACGGACGGTCAAAAAATTATCCTTTGTCATTCTGAACCTCCTTTCTGGGGCGTCCATTTCCAAGCATACCAGACTGTCAGAGTGTTGAACGCCAGCCCAGCCACGATCAAAAACTGGTCATAGGCAGACGGATAGGTTGGCAGTCCAACCGCATTAAAAAGGAAAAAGAAAACGGCGACGATGATGTTCGCCCAGCGATCCGCTTTTTGCTTCAGCGTCAGGGACAGGAACACCATCAGGATCGGGATCACCATGATGGCCGCCATGCCCAGGTACATGCCCTGTGAGATTTGCATTTCACCGATGGCGCCCGCGCTGAAGTCGCCGCTGAAGATGCGCAGCACGTCTCCCAGCAGATAAGTCAGCATCAGCGCCACCCATATCCCTGAAAGCTTGATCCTTGTTTCATCCATGTTCATCTCCTTAGTACGCTACCGTCACAACCACTTTCCCGCGGGAACGTCCTTCTGCGTAATAATGGAATGCTTCGGAAAGCTCATTCAGTGGATAGCTTTTATCGATCACAGGCGTGACTTTGCCTGCTTCGATGAGTTCTTTCACATAGGTCAGATCCTCTTTGTCAGGCTTCATCGCCAGGTTGGTCATCTTCCTGCCCCCGCTCGAAACCAGCGGCCCCAGCAGCATGGGCTGGAAAATCTGAGCCATCTCCCCACCCGTTGCTACATAGTGTCCGCCGGGTGCTAAGGCACGTTTGTAATCGAAGATCGAGCGATATCCGGCCGTAGCCACGATCAGGTCATACTGCTCCCCGTTTTGGGTGAAATCTTCCTTGGTGTAATCAATAACATGGTCGGCGCCAAGCGAGCGCACCATTTCCAGATTTCGTGTGCTGCATACACCGGTCACTTCGGCGTTGAAGGACTTTGCAATCTGCACCGCAAATGTACCGATCCCGCCGGATGCACCATAGACCAGGACTTTATCCCCGGACTTGATCTGACCTTTATCCTGGAGACCTTGCAAGGCGACGACCGCCGATTCCGGAACCGCCCCTGCCGCTTCGAACGTGATATTGGCTGGCTTCTGAACCAGGGCGTTTTCCGTAACCGAAACATATTCCGCATACGCTCCCCAGCCGCTTTCGGACAAATCCCCAAAGACTTCATCCCCAGGCTTGAACCCTTTAACATTTGGCCCAACCGCTTCGACAATCCCGGCCACATCTTTTCCGGGCGTCTTTAGCTTTGGTTCCTTAAGCCCGAGTGAAAGGCGGGCGATGGCCGGTTCGCCTTTCACGGCAGCCAGGTCGCCAAAGGTGATGGACGCGGCCTGGATTTTGATCAGGACTTCATCCGCTTTGGGAGCAGGTTTTTCAATTTCTCTGAGTTCAAGAACTTCAGATGGTTCTCCGTACGCCGTTTGAATAATTGCTTTCATTTCAACCTCCAACTATTGTGGTTTATTTGGTGAGGCCATCCCGATTCTTTGAGTTGCAGAACATCGGGCAAACCATACATCTCAAATACAATTTCCTTCATAAAAATTCATCCAAACTTACACTTGTCCCTTATTATATTAACGAATTTTTTTCAGGGAATATTCGGTAGCAGACGGATTGAACCCTTTGATGATCATCCATAATGCAAATACCATTTCCTGAATGGCGAGAGGGGCCATCAAGTTGCCCCATTTGACACCCAGAGACAGGGCCGGATGCTGCGGGTCAAACAAATTGAGAACCGGGGCCGCGAAATACAGTATGGCGCCAATAAAACCCCATAAGGATAACCAATTTGGAATGAGCTTGGTTTTGAAAAAGAGCCAGTACAGCATCAAGGCGCCAATGGTAAAGACCAGCGCTAAGATATGTTCCGTCCAATAACCTGTCTTAGTGATGAGAATGCCTAACGCCTGGAAGGTAGATGCATCCGCTGCGCCAGCGTTCACGAAGCCCTGACCTACGGGGATGAGTAGCAACCAACAGGTTGCAAGCACCATATAGGTAACAGCCTCAAGTACACCACGAAAAACGACAGCGCCAAGGGCTAGGGGTTCATTGTATTTTCGAAAGATTGGGAACATCATGACCGGGATCATCGCCAGAGGAAAGCCCATCACTAATATCAAGAGCGCTCCCAATACCATGCTGCTTTCATTTGCAGCCACGGCTGCCAGGTAATCTGATTCACCAAGAACCGGCCCGGTGACAACCCCACTGGATATACCCGCAACCGTTCCAATGATGAACAATAAACCGACAATTATCGAGGTCTTTCTGTATGTATTCATGTTCTGCTCCTTTTTACATTTCCTGTTTTTGTGAAATCTTACGCTTACAGGATAGCAGGCAAGAGATCAGATGTCATACCCCGAAGGTGTTAACTTGGGGGTTAATTCGAATACTTTTAATTCAAAAATCAGACTTTGTATCGACCGGAATCCCCCTTTGATATGACAAAAACCACTCAACACTACTTGTTCAACGTTTTTTTGAGTCGGATGCCCCGCAGGGATTCGAACCGTTTTTTGAAAAAAAATAACTACAGATTGAGATTAATATCTGGTATTTCCCCCAATTTCCCTTTATTTTCAAACCTTAACATAGACACAAACCGCTCTACCGGAATGGTGAGCGGCTCGTGTTTTGCTAGTGGACCCAGAGGGATTCGAACCCTCGACCTCCTCAATGCCATTGAGGCGCGCTCCCAGCTGCGCCATGGGCCCTAGTCTAAATTTTTCGTGAGCAGTGAACATGGGCTGCCTTGTTAGCTATGTCACTGTTCACTGCCCAGAGTGGACCTGAGGGGATTCGAACCCCTGACCTCGTCAGTG
>Ga0209536_100014299_pt1 | contig 11411 bp, 7 predicted proteins | sample DeeMarSeWOR28_12_FD_187461 | JGI IMG/M metagenome (GOLD analysis project Ga0209536, IMG submission 187461) | Marine sediment microbial communities from White Oak River estuary, North Carolina - WOR-2-8_12 (SPAdes) (version 2) | ecosystem: Environmental > Aquatic > Marine > Intertidal zone >... | reverse complement strand
CTCAAGCAGGCGCTGGATGCCGCGCTGATACCAATCACGCTTCATCACCTCGGCATAGTCGACCAGCTTCAGATAGTTGGCCTTGCTGTCCGGGACCACACCGTTCTTATAGCACGTCGGGTCGGTAGGACGACCGCCGAGGTACTCACCGGCGAAGATATATTCGATATTGGCGTAGGCCATGGCGTGTTGGAACGTCTCACGATTATGCTGGGGATTGAAGCGGCTGTAGGGCTGGCTGCGCACATCCACCAAGACCTGGATGTAGTTCTCTTTCAGCAGACCCAAGAGATCATCAATCTCTAGCGTGCTGTGACCTATGGTGTACAGTTCCAGAGCGCTCTCTTCAGTCATAGGCACTATCAACTGCTCGGTTTTTCGTCACTTTACGCGCCGAAAGGATCGCTAACGGAGCTTATTGTAGCACAGAGGGGTAACAATGCAAGTGAAAATCCGTACAGCCACCCCCGCCGACGCCCCAGCTGTCGTCAGTCTGATGGCCCAGTTGGCCGAGCACACTAGGGGACACATAGACGCTGGCGTGGACAATCGTTTTTATGACATGCTCGAGCTACCCCCTTACGCCATTTTAGTTGCTGAGGATGATCCGGGCCAGGTGATAGGCCTGCTGACTGCAAGCACGCGTTGGACACTATGGCACGCCGGCCCCTGCACGCTCATCGAGGAACTGGTGATTGACGAGAGTGCACGCCGTCAAGGAGTCGGACGCGCCCTCATCCAAGCTGCCCTCGATTGGGCCAGGGCTCAGGGATGTAGCGAGGTCGAAGTCAGCACCGACGTTGACAACACCGCTGCCCAGGCCTTCTACCGACAATTGGGTTTTGAGAGTGAGGCTCTGTTGCTGGAATATGAGTTAAACTGAAGAGACCAGGAAGCAAGACATCAACAGGGTACTAGGGTAACGGCTCAAGGAGGCAACCGGGATATGAGCAGCGAGGTAATAAGATGAACAACCGACTTCACCCACTGCCACATCACCCTATCGCCCGATTGGTTCGTTGATCAGTCAACCCATTGACCCAGAAGTCAAATTCAAGGAGGATAAACCATGTCTGACCGCAAGAAAGTTACACTCCCCACCCTCTTCGCAAAGGTGGATGCCGGCGAACCGATAACCATGCTCACCTGCTACGACTATCCCACGGCCTTCTTCCAGGAGCAGGCCGGGATCGATATGGTGCTGGTGGGCGACAGCCTGGGGATGACTATGCTCGGCTATGAAAGCACCCTGCCGGTGACGATGGATGATATGATCCGCCACGCCCAGGCGGTGCGTCGCGGCACACCTAACGCCTGGCTCATCGGCGATATGCCGTATATGAGCTACCAGCCCTCCGCCGAGACCGCCGTGCGCAGCGCCGGGCGTTTCATGGCCGAGGCTGCCTGCGACGCCATCAAGCTGGAGGGCGGCGCGGAAATGGCCGACCGGATGGCCGCCATTGTGGCTGCCGGGATCCCGGCCATGGGACACCTGGGGCTCACTCCCCAAAGCGTCAGTGCCTTGGGCGGCTTCCGGGTGCAAGGACGGGGCGCGCTTCAGGCTAAGAAGATCATGGATGACGCCAAAGCTCTTGAAGAGGCCGGCGCTTTCGCCATCCTGTTGGAAATGGTCCCCGACCGTGTCTGTAAGCTGATCACCGAACAGGCCCAAACCTGCTTCATCATCAGTCTGGGCTCCGGCCCTGACGCTCACGGCCAACTTCTCATCTACCACGATATGTTCGGACTCTACCCACGCTTCAAACCGCGCATGGCCAAGGTCTATGCCGACGCAGGCCAGGTGATCTTAGACGGCTTAAAACAATACGCGGCAGAAGTCACTGACAAGGCTTTCCCCCAGCCCGAAAACTGGTTCGGTATGAAGGACGAGGAGTACGACGAGTTGCTTGAGTTGCTGGATAAGGAGACTGGTTAGGGCTGAGGTTAACTTAGGAGGGAACCAATGAAGGAGAATCTCAGAGACCGGCTGAGAATCGCGCCGGCGCGATTGGACGAGATCAACGCGTTGCTGCTTGATCCTGACACCCGTGTCATCAACGACTTCCTGGCCGTGGTCGAGAAATATGGTGGCGTTGACGAGATCAATCGTAAGGCTGAGGAGGCTCGAAAACTCCCCAACCTGATGGCTCGACTCCAAGAGATCAACTCGCCTTACCTGGCCGACCTGGAGTGGTTGATCGAGCAGCGCGACCAGAGTGCGTTTATCCCCATGGCCGACTACCGGCGTAAGGTGCTGGGCGAGCAGGCCGACACGACGACCTTCGATGAAAACCTGGCCGTCACGCTGGAGATCAGCGCCTTCCAGTACTTCCCCTGGCTCATCCCCCAGGCCAAGCAAGCCATCGAGACGGGGGAGCTTATGCCCGGCCGCTTTATCCGCGTCCGCAAGATGAAAGAGCAAGAGGCCGACCAGGGCGACATCCTGGCGGTAGCCGCGGCTATGCAGATCCTGGGTGCCAGCTACGTGGAGACGCTGGACACCAAGGGCACCGACGGCTCCAACGTACACCTGGGTGGGCCAGCGACCATCACCGGCTACTTTGGCGGAGTTGGTCAGCCCAACGACTATCCCCTCAAGTGGCTGGACGAATTCTTGTACTACTACACAAACTACGGCATCAAACAGGTGCTCAACATCAATCCGGGCACGGTTCTGCTGGGCTACTTCCTGCACAAGCTGGGCGTGGACAACGAGTTCAAGATCTCGGTGTTCATGGGCAACGACAATCCCTACGCCGCCCTATGGACCCTGATCGGCGCCAAGCTATTCGCCCGCCAGGACGGAAGTTCGCCGCTCATCGGGTTCAACTGGAGCAACTCGGCCAACAACCAGACGATGGAAATCACCGCTGAAGTGCGCGGGGCGCTGGGCTTTGAGGATGTAGTGCGCTTCGAGCACCACATCACCGAGACATACAAGTCTATCGTGCGGCAGCCCTACGACCGACTCGAAGAGTTGGTGGAGATCGCCGATCACGTGGCCAACATCTCTGCCAAACACGAGGGCGCGCCTCCCGAGGTGGAACAGACGCGTGAGCACCCGTCCGACATCCTCGATTACTTCCGCGACAAGGCCGAGATCGAGGAAGCCGGCGACATGCCGCTCCTGGAGCGCAACTACCTGGACAAGCACGACGCGCTGAATCGAACTGCCCGGGCCTTGACGGAAAACGGCCTGGCAGTGGTTGCCGCTCGGAATCTGCACGGATGATTGGATGATTGAATGAGTGGGGCGAGTTTCCAACCTGCCAGGAGGAAACAACGATGATTCCTAAACGAATGAGTGAATTTCTGCACGATGTGCTGCCTGAGCGCACCTGGCGTAACCGGCTGCGCCGGGAAGGGCCGCTGGCGTTTATGGAATTCAGCCCGCTCGACGTCGATCGTCTGCAGCGATTGGGCATCCAGGTGGACCGGCTGGGTCCCCGGCTGGTGGTCTGCATGTGGGACGAGCAGAGCCAACTGGAAGTGGGCGGATACCTGGTCGTCGATAACCTGGCCATGGGCCGGCCGTCGATGGGGGGCATCCGCATGCTGCCTGACGTGACTCCGGCCGCCATCCACAACCTGGCCAGAGGCATGACCCTTAAAAACGCGGCTGCCGATCTGCCCTACGGCGGCGGCAAGAGTGGCATTGTCGCGCCGGCACGTGACCTTTCGCCGCAAGAGCACACCGAGGTGGTTCGTTGCTTTGCGCATCTCATCTACCGCTACCGTGACCTGTACCTGCCCGGTCCCGACGTAGGCACCAACGACGCGGATATGAAGACCATCGCCATCGAAAACGGGCTGGACTGTGCCCTGTCCAAACCAGCCGACATGGGCGGCAACCGGATCGACCAACTGGGAGCAGCAGCCGGAGGGGTGGTCATCGCCATCGACGCGCTGTTGGGAGAAATCAAACGCTTGAGAGTCCTGCCCCAATTCGGCAACCTGCAAGTCCCCACCCGCGCCGAGATGAGCGTGCTGATTCAGGGGTTTGGAGCGGTGGGAGCCCACGTCGCGTGCATTCTACAGGAGGGTGACCCGGCAACTGCGCCGCACATCGTAGGCTTGAGCGATGCCACCGGTTATCTGTATGACGACAGAGGATTGCCCATTCAAGAACTGCTGGAATTGCGAGACGAGCAGGGCATCGTGACCTTTCCTTACTTCCGCGCACGTCTCATCAATATCCGTACGCCCAGCCCGCAGACCAAGTTCTCTAACGCGCCCAACGACCTGCTGCGCGAGTCGGCCTTTTGTTTCGTCCCGGCCGCCCCCATTGCCAACTATCTGGACGTCGACGCCAGCTCCAGCCCATCTATGACGGTAGATCGCATAGGCAAGTGGGCCATGATCGTCGAAGGGGCCAACACCTACTCACCCGACCCGGCGCGCAAGGCGGCCCGCGCCCGCATGGAGCGGGCGGTCTACTGGCAGGCGGGCGTGCTGATCGCCACCGATTTCCTGGTCAATTCCGGGGGGGTCATCTATGCCGCTCAAGAGCGCATGATCAAGACTCCCAATCACGTGCGCATCCCGGAGGCCATGCTGGGCGATCGGAAAGCGGTCGAGAGCTGGCTGGCCGAGCATGGCGCCGACTTTGAGGCGCTGGCCGAGGAACGACGGGTTGCCGGGGAGGCCAAGCGGGACGAGGTTATCCGCCGTAACATGAGAGAGCTGGTGGACTGCCTGGTCGCCGACGCGGATATGCTGCCCTGCGAGGCGGCCGAGACCATCAGCATCAGCCGTATCGCCTCCAGCGAGAGCTACCGCACCGTGGCCGACGTCATGGAGCCGCTGCCCACCATCGTTGAAGACTGCACAGTACGCGACGCGGCGCAAACCCTGGTGGAGGAGAACAGCGAAATCCTGGCCGTGGTCTCCGCGGCCGGCGAGCTGAGCGGCGTGGTCACCGAGTGGGACATCACCCGCGCCTCGGCCACCGCCTGTGCCGAGGACTTGCCGCTGACGGAGATTATGACGCGCGAGGTCATCGCCGCCAGGCCGACGGATACCATTCTCGACGTGGTGCGCATGCTGGAGCACCACGAGATCTCGGCCATGCCCGTGGTCAACGGCGAGGGGGTGCTGGGCGTCATCAGCAGCGACATCCTGGCCCGGCGCACCTTGTATCGATTGCTGCAGGCGCAGGCATAGAATTGTCGTACGGCTTTGCACTGGCTGCTGCTGCTGACTTTCCACTGCAGTGAGACACGCTTTACGTTTCAGTAATGTGAGTTTCCACTGCAAGAAGGCAGCTTCAGGGTATCTTGAGCAGGATTCCGGGTCATACAAAGTGATTCAAGGAACACCGGAGGCGTGCTGACGAAGGACCGAAGACGAAGGGCGAATGAGCAGTGGATCGCTACCTGATACCAGCCCGGGAAACGCGCTGCGAGATCAAGATCGTCAACTCGCGCTTCATCGCCACGCTCGCCCCGGTCTTCAGTGGGGACGAGGCCAGAGCCTTCGTCGCGCAGATCAAGGCCGAGTTCGCCGATGCCTCGCACAACGTGCCCGCCTACCTGGTCGGCTACGGCAACTCGGTGATCGCCCACTGTAACGACGACGGCGAACCGGCCGGGACGGCGGGCCAACCCGCGCTGGCCGTGTTGCGCGGCAGTGGCCTGGGCGACGTGGCGGTGGTGGTGACTCGCTACTTCGGCGGCACCAAGCTGGGCACCGGCGGGCTGGTGCGCGCCTACGGCGACGCGGTGCGCGAAGTATTGGCGATCACCCCCCGCGCCGTCAAAGTGGCCACGCATACCGTCCTGGTCGGCACGCCCTATCCCCTCTTCGAGCGGGTGCGCCGCCTGGTTGACGCCCACCACGGCCAGATTCTGGACGAGGAATTTGGGGCCGACGTGGTGCTGACCGCCCGATTCATCGTCGAGCACCTGCCGCCCTTTCAAGCTGCCCTGGGAGAGCTATCCAACGGGACGCTACAAGCCGAAATCGTGGAGACGGATCCGACCAGCATTATGCCCGTCCAGGTCATGGAAGACGCACCTGGGCCCGGCCAAAGCGATGCATGATGTCCACGACCCGCTCCAGCGGCAGGGCGTGGCGCACCCGGCCATCCCGGCCGACCATGGTCTGGGCGCGGCAGAGCGAGTTGAGCACAGCCTCCTCGGTGGCCTCGACCACCGCCTCGAAGAAGGGGTTGATGATCTCCCAGCTCTCGACCAGGCAGGTCATAGGGTAACTGATAGACTGGGCATGGTGGGCGACCCGGTTGGCGGTGCTAAAGGCGATCACAAAATCGCCGCTGGTGGTGCCGGCCACCGAGCCGGTGCGCGCCAGCCCGTGGGCCACCCGCCTGGCCAGCCGGCCTACTTGCCGATCCGAGAGCAGCGCATCAGTGGCCAGCACGATGACAATCGAGCCACCCTCCGGCCTGGCCGGTTCCAGGGTCTCGGCCGGCCAGCCGACAAGGGGGCGACCTACCGGCACACCGTCAACCGTCAGTCTCTCGCGCGAGCCGAAGTTGGAGACGACCAGGACGCCGATGGTATACTCGTCGGCCCCGGCCGGGACGATCCGGCTGCTGGTGCCCACTCCCCCTTTGAACCCGTAGCAACTCATGCCGGTGCCGGCGCCCACATTTCCCTCCTCCACCGGCCCGGCCGCGGCCCGCTCGATGGCGGCAAAGACATGCTCGGCCTTCACGTGACGCCCCCGGATGTCGTTCAAATACATGTCGGAGCACTCGGCCACGATGGGGCTGATGCCCCAGGTGGTCACCCCCATGTGGGGATTGCGGGCCAGCGCCCAGTCGATGACCGCATCTGCCACGCGCGGGACGTTGAGGGTGTTGGTGATCATAATCGGCCCCTCCAGCACACCCAGCTCAGCCACCTGGTGGGCGTTGGTGACCTCTCCGAAGCCGTTGATGGTGTGCACCACGCCCACCACCTTGTCCAGGAACAGGTCGCCGCCGTGGGGTAGGATGGCCGTCACGCCGGTGCGGATGGGTCCCTGGCCCGGCACCAGAGGCCCTTCGCCCTGGATGAGCGTGACGTGGCCCACCCGCACACCAGCCACGTCGGTGATGGCATTGTGCGGGCCGTGGGCCAGGTGGCCGGGGGCGATACCCATGGCCCGGGCGCGCGGGCGCAAGTTGCTGTCGGGCATGTTCAAATCCTCCTGATTCCTTTCGTGCGACGTATCCATTCAGTCTGACGCAGGCACAACCCCGAAATTATAGAGGTAATTGTACTGATCCCCGATATCCTGCACAACGACCAACCACTCGAGCATGTCATTCCCTGCCCTGGCCTCAGGACAGGCCGAAGGGAATCTCGTTCACTCAATGCGAAATCGAGACCCTTCGCTACGCTCAGGGTGACATGATTACGGCGTTGATAGTGATCAGAGTGTGCATGACGGATAAGCATTATAGAGGCAATCGAGCATACTCTCAAACTCTGGCCTGGTGATTGCGCATTGTGCACTCTGGCGGGGCCGTGTCACAAGAGAGGGATGTGTTCACACTGGGCTGGTAGGCATCCTGGCCCTTCCACCGGATGACATCCCGTAACCGCCAGAACTGGGTATTGTGGCGGTCACGATTTTATGTTATCATAGTATTGGAACGATTCTCACGCCACGCCAAGGGAAATCTGTCCTCGATTTGTGTTGTGTGGCAACCACATCAGCGTCACTTATTCTTCTTAGTCGCCGGGTTCTTGTCGATCTGCTTGGAATAGCTGCTTCCGAAGATTAGTCAGGCGCATAGGCGGATGACTGGTGCAAAGACCAGACCAGGGAGGATAAGATGGTATCCATTCCTGAAGAATTGTTGGAGCAAGTCGAACGGGGCAATGTGCTGCTATTCGTCGGCGAACGCATCCTCCGCGATGCGGAGGGGCAGGCGGTCCTCGACCAGCTGGCGCTTCGGCTAGCAGCTCGTTGCAGCATCGCTGACGCCGAAGAGCTTTCCTTCCCCGAGGTAGCGCAAGCATACGAGGATGAAAAGGGACGACATGCACTGGCGCAGTTCTTGCGCGACCAGCTGGAGGGGCTGGGGGACCAACCACAGCCAGTCCACCGACTGATCGCCGGGCTGACGGATTGCAGTATCCTCGTCACCACCTGCCTCGATGGGCGGCTGGAGCGGGCCTTTGACGAAGCAGGCCGACCGCTGGACGTCATCATCGGCGATCCAGACGTGGCCTTCGAGGATGAGCGCAAGGCCCAGCTGTACAAGCTACGCGGATCAGTGGACCGGGTCGAGTCGCTGGTGTTGACCGAAGATGACTACGAGACCTTCTTCGAGGATCAGGCCAGCATCTCGGTCGTGCTGCAGGGGTACCTGGCGCGCAAGACGGTGCTGTTCGTCGGCTATGACCTGGCCGACCCGCACTTCAAGCGGCTGTACCGCAAGGTGACCGTCCCCCTGGACGGCTGCGCCCGGCGTGCCTACGCGTTCGGGGAGACGCTCCCGGGCACGGTGTGCCGCTGGTGTGCGCGTCACGGCATAGACCTAGTCGAGGCTGACGCCACGGTCTTCCTGGAGGCGCTGACGCAGCAACTGGCGGCCCGCGCCCGGCCAGCCGCGGCCGCCCCTCCCCACATCCTCGAAGAGCCCGCCGCCCCGCCCCTCGAGCGTCCCTACAAGCTGCTCGACTACTACGAGGCCAAAGACGCGGCCATCTTTTTCGGACGAGGACAGGAGACGGGACATCTAACCTCCTTGATCCACGCCCACCGTCTGGCGCTGGTGTACGGTGCGTCGGGGACGGGCAAGACCTCGCTGCTGCTGGCCGGGGCGGCCCCCCGGCTGGAGCGGGCCGAGCCGCCCTACGAAACGATCTACGTGCGAGCTTTTGAGGACCCGGCCCTCGTCATCCGGCGGGCAGTGCGGCGCCGGCTGCCAGAGGCAAATCTGCCCCAGAACAGCTCCCTGCTAGACTACCTCGACGCCGGGACCCAGGCCCTGGAGCGCACGCTGGTCATCGTCCTCGACCAGTTCGAGGAGTTCTTTATCCGCCTGAGTCCCGAGTTCCGGGCCGCCTTTATCGCCGAGTTGGGGGCGGTGTACGACGCCCACGACGTGCCGGTCAAAGTGGTGCTCAGCCTGCGCGAGGACTGGCTGGCCTCCGTGGAAGAGATTGAGAAGCGTATCCCGGAAGTGTTCCGCATCAAGATGCGTCTCTTGCCCCTGACCCGCGACGAGGCCCGTCAGGCGATCACCGCCCCGGTTGAGCGGCTGGGCGTGGGCTACGAGCCAGCGCTGGTCAAACGCTTGCTGGAGGATCTGACTCTGACCGACCAGGGGGGCACGGCGGTCATGCCCCCCCAGTTGCAGCTGGTGTGCGGTGCGCTGTATGACGGGCTGCGATCTGGCCAGCGCCGGATCACCCTGGCCGCCTACGAAAATCTGGGCGGCGCGCGGGGGGTGCTGCAGCAATACCTGGAGGATGAGCTGGCCCGACTAGGGAGCGACGAGCGAGCGCTGGCCCGTGAAACGCTGGAGGAACTGGTAACCTCGCAGGGCACCAAGGCGGTCAAGACCGGCGACGAGCTGACCGTCGCGCTGAGGGTGGATACGGCCGACCTGGAGCCGGTTCTGGACAAGCTGGTGCGGGCGCGGCTGCTGCGCCCGGTAGAAGGGGCCGATGGGGCGGAGCGCGCCTACGAGCTGGCTCACGAATACCTGATTGGCGAAATCGCTTTGAGCCCCGAAGCGGTGGCCCGCAAAGAGGCGGAGGAGCTGCTGCGGCAGGGCGTGGACAACTGGGAACGCTTCGAGGCGCTGCCCTCGGCCGAGACCTTCAAGTTGGTTGATAGCCAGCGCGAGCGGCTGCGGCTGGACCCGGGGGCCCAGGCACTGATGCTGCGGGGCGCGCTGCGCCACGGCCTCTCGGTGGGCCCCTGGCTGACCCGGGTGCAGGACAGGGAAGAAGCGCTGGCCCTGACCCAAACGGCGCTCCTGGCACAGGAGGGTGAGCCCGCCCGCCAGGGCCTGGGCGCCACGGCCGGCGACGTGGAACCCGAACGACTCAGTGCGCTGGTGGCCCGCCTGGCGCATAGCTGGCACGCGGGACCAAGGGAGGAACGCGCCCCCGCATCCGACGCGCTGTGGGCCTTGAGGCCGCTCCTGCCGCGCGGGCTGCGCCTGCGGCTGGCGCTGAGCCGCTCACCGCGCCTGATGCGGCGCGCTGCCCTGCCCTTAGCCTTCGCGCTGGTCGCTGCTGCTCTTGTATTTGCCCTGATCCAATGGGGGCCACGCATTTTGACCCCGAAGCCCAGGATTGACTGGGCGCCCGTGCCGGCCGGCGAGTTCCTGATGGGCTCAGATCCGGGCGTGGATCCTGATGCAGACTCGGATGAGATGCCGCAACACCCGGTTAAGCTGGACGCCTATCGCATCGGCCGCTACGAGGTCACCAACGCCGAATACGCGCAATGCGTGCGCGCCACGGTCTGTCAGGAGCCGGCCGACCTTAGACGCTATCAAGACGCGGAATACGCCCATCACCCGGTCGTTTACGTCTCCTGGTTCGACGCCCAGGCCTTCTGCGAGTGGGTGGGGGGCAGGTTGCCCACGGAAGCCGAATGGGAATACGCGGCGCGCGGGCCGGAGGGACGCATCTATCCCTGGGGGGACGAACCGCCCAGTGATGCCTTCGCCAACTATGGCTCTAATGTAGGCGATACCACACCAGTTGGCTCGTATGCCAGGGGCGAGAGCTGGGTCGGCGCGCTGGATATGGCCGGCAACGCCTGGGAGTGGGTGGCCGATTGGTATGACGATTATCCCCCGACAGCGCAGCCGAATCCGACGGGACCGGAGACGGGGGATTTCAAGGTGCTGCGGGGCGGCTCGTGGAACAACAATCCAAGCCGCATGCGCTCCGCCACCCGCGTCAGGAGCAACCCAGACTACCGGGACAGCGTCATTGGGTTTCGGTGTGTGGTTGCTTCCACGTCTTCTCCCTAAGGTTCTGGATGCGGGGTTCTGAGTTCTGATTGCTGTGAACTGGTTTCTGGGGGGTCTGGGGGGCGAATGCCCCCCAGCCGCTCGCGGTGAATTTTGAATCGTGTTCGGCACCCATCACCTATGAAGACCTACAAGCGACTCTATCCGCGCATCTACGACTTCGAGAATCTCTACTGGGCATTTCGAAAGGCGCGCAAGGGAAAACGGAGCCGGCCCGACGTGGCCACCTTCGAGTTCAACCTTGAATGAGGCCGCACCTTTCCACAGGCTCAGGATGCTATTCTCAATAGCGAGGAAGTCATCCTGAGCTTGTCGAAGGATGACGACTCTGTAAGACCTACACCCTTCGACAGGCTTAGGATGCTCAACGCCCTTCGATAGGCTTAGGATGCTTTTCTCGCGAGCCGGGAAGTCATCCTGAGCTTGTCGAAGGATGACGACTCTGTAAGACCTACACCCT
>Ga0209536_100014298_pt1 | contig 11411 bp, 9 predicted proteins | sample DeeMarSeWOR28_12_FD_187461 | JGI IMG/M metagenome (GOLD analysis project Ga0209536, IMG submission 187461) | Marine sediment microbial communities from White Oak River estuary, North Carolina - WOR-2-8_12 (SPAdes) (version 2) | ecosystem: Environmental > Aquatic > Marine > Intertidal zone >... | reverse complement strand
TGTCAACTGCATTTCTGACGTTTCGGACGTTGAGATTAGCGATCTTGTGGTCTCATCAAGGATACATAATATCTGTGCTGTTGCTTCTATCGGCTCAAATTAAGAAGGTGGTCAGGAGGAATCTTTCAACATCTCATTTCCACCCCCACAAACATACCACCCACCAATCCCAAAACAAAATCCCACATGGCGACAATGCACCCTTTCCAACAACAATGGCAGCGTCCGGTAAGGCTTTCGGTTTGGGCTTCGACTCCAGTCCAAGGCCTCCCACTTCATCCATCGGTCCCACTTCCTTTGAATTTCTGTTGCTCAGTCGGTTACAAATCCGACAGCTTTGAAATCGCTTCAGAACCCTGACCTCTCAAAGTATGCGCATGCAGTGACATGGTTAGATTAATATCCTTGTGCCTCATTATCGACCATGCCACCTCTTTCATTACGGTTTCTGCAAAAGTTCTATGGGATTCGTGTAGACCCAGGGCAGCCATTCATCAAGCACGAAAAGTTCGGCTTCCACACGGTATTTTCCAGGTCCATCCGGCTGCCAGTCGAAGTTGCGGCCTTCGGCACGGTGGACTTCATTGCCGTCCTTGAGAACGATAAACCGGCAGGCCTGTGGCGAGGCGGCGCGAAGGGTGATGCCCTCCTCATAGGTCATGGACTCGCCCATCACCACATGTTCTTCGCCTTTTTCCGCCTTCCAGATAAAACCGCGTCCATCGGCCAGCATATCAAAGCTGATGAAGACACGACCCTGCTTGAAGGATTCCAGGAGTGCCTCTTCCGTCAGTTCCTTCGCCAGAATATGGTTTCCTACAAATCGCACCATCCGCTGGTAGGGATCGAGCTGCACATGGAAGACTTCGCCGCCAGGTTCCAGCGGACCGGGAAAGAGCCGCAGCAGCGTTCTAGTGAAGAAATTCAGATTCACCGTTGCCAGTGTATCCGGACTGGTATCGTCAATGCGCAGTTTGCCGTCCTGAGTATAATAGCCTTTGAAACCCTGGTTTTGATGACAGTCATTACTGGCGAAACCAACCATCTTCCGGTCCTGATTCAAACGATCCCATTTCTTCATCTGCTCATGTTGGGTATCGAAGATCATTCGGAAGGCCTGATCCGGATAGGATCTCAGGCTCAGCAGCAGGCTGATCTTCAGTTGGTCGAGATCTTCATCCATCGCATCTGCGTGAGTGTTATAGATGTCCATCCCCATCACTTGCGGAACTGTCCAATCGCGCTGCTCTTCAGAATGGCCATAGGTCAGTATCCCGCCATTATCCACCACCTGCCTGGCAAGCTCTAGTGGAGGATCATTATTCTTTAGTCGCACCGTCGAATCCACACCGAAGGGCATGAAACCGTAGTTCATCTCGAAGCCCGGCACAAAGAGCTTCCCATCCTTCAGACCTCGCCACTGACATTTGAAATCCGCGATATTGTTCACGCAATGATCAGCCATGAAGATAAAGTCACAATCTGTTTCCTTCAAAGTGGCCAGGATCTCCTCAAAAGAGACCGCCGAATCATGAGAGATGTAAGAATGATTGTGGATGGGGCCGCGATAATCCGTCCAGCCATCGTCCAGCGTCACTTCCTGCCGATCCGCCTTAAGCGCCGCCCAAGCCTTGGCCTCTCTCGGGAAGCGGACAAAACGTCTATACAGGTCCGTTCGATAGGCATAGCCAATGATAAGCAGGATCAGGACTACCACCAGCGAGGCGACACGAAAAGTCCAGCGGAAAAAGAGCCGCAATTTACTGGGTCTTCTCTTATTCGGCGGAGGTGATATCACAGTCACTCCTTATACCGGAGACAATCGCAGCTATTAGAAGGCAGATCCACCGCTGCGCTATTTGCCAACTTTCTTCCTGAGTGTGATATTGGTGTCAGGCAGCTTTGCCGGCCATTGGAAGGCTTCTATAAGTTCCATCATCTCTGAAACGACCTCCGGATGCTCTCCGGCCAGGTTGTGTCTTTCACCGATGTCAGACTCCAGATCGTAAAGCTCGACCTGGCTCGAACCCCTGTCCTTGACATAGCCGTAGTAGTTCTTGCGGTTGGCAACCAGCAGCTTCCACCTTCCTTTGCGTACACCGTGAAGCTCGTTCCGGCAGAGATAGTAAAGGTGGTCTCGGGCGCCTCGTTCGCTTTTTCCGAGCAGCAGTGCGGTCTGATCGACTCCATCAATAATCCGGTCCTTCGGGACTTCGTATCCGGCCATGGCGGCAAAGGTCGGCATGAAATCCACCGTGGAGAAGATGGCGTCGCTCACGCGGGCCGTCGGCACGTGTCCGGGCCAGCGGATGATGCAAGGCACGCGAACGCCGCCCTCCCAGGTTGAACCCTTGCCCTCTCGGAGCGGACCGGATGAGCCCCACGCCACAGCGCCGTTGTGTTTCTTCCGTAACTGCTCCTGCATGTTGTTCCATGGGCCGTTATCCGTCGTGAATATGACCAGCGTGTTATCTCGCAACCCGAGTTCGTCGATGGCGTCGAGCAGCCTGCCCGTATGGCAATCCAGCTCTTCAATCACGTCGTCATAGAGACCGCCTTTGGATTTGCCCTTGAACGCAGGGCTGGCATCGACAACCGAGTGCGCCATCGTATGAGCGAGATACAACAGAAAGGGTCTGTCCTTGTTGGCCTTGAGAAATTCGATGCCCTTGTCGGTGTATCGTCTGGTGAGACTGGCCATATCACGATCGACGCCTATTGGGTTGCGGTTGTCATAGAGTCTCACCGCCCCGCTGTCATTTGCTCCCAGGGTACCCCAGTAATAGTCGAAGCCCTGATCGTTCGGAACCCGGCCTTTAATGTCCTTGCGATTAGAGACATCCCATTTGCCAATACAGCCGGTAGTATAGCCGACCGTTTTCAGAAGCTCGGCAAATGTGATCTCGCTCTCAGGCATGGACCACCCCTGGCTGCGGACGGGATAGCGACCGGTCAAGAGCGCCGAGCGAGACGGTCCGCAGACCGGCTGTGCATAGAAATCGGTGAAACGCGTGCCCTCTTTCGCCAACCTATCCAGTCGGGGCGAGCGGATGGTTTTGGATCCGTAACAGGCGAGGTCGCCATAGCCTTGATCATCGGTGAAGATGATCACGAAGTTGGGTTTCGGCCCTTGCTCAACAGCCTGCAAGGGCGACCGCCCTACCGTTACGGCTCCAAGCGCCGCTGCGCCTAATTGTCTCAGAAACGTCCTCCGATTCATTGTCTGACCGCCTTTCTCCTGCAGTCTATACATAGATGCTCTTCATCTGCCAGGCGTCGAGCGACTTGAGCACGGCGTCCCGGCCCTGGGAGCGCAGCGATACGCCCAGGCTGTCAGCCAGGCCCGGATAGACGCGCATCGCGACGCATTGCTTGCCGTTGACGAATACCTCGACGACGCTCTTGTCGAGGAACACGCGTAGTTTCAGTGGCTCATCGGCGGTGAGAATGACCGGAGCCGTCTCGGGTGCGCGCGACAGCACGTCCGGCAAGACGGACGAATACGAAGAGTCTATCGTGATCAAACTGCTGTACCTACTGGCACTTGCGCTGGTTCGTCCGTATTCCCGGTGCCTGTACCCGCGGTTCTTGAAGAACATGATGCGGGTAGTTTCCCTGCCGTCGGGGCAGCGCAATACACTCAATTCGACCATCGGTGATTTCTTCGGGTCAATCTCAGCGATGATTTCCATCGCGTTGCCTCGAATGCCCTCAAGCACCACGTCCTCATTTGCCGGCAGACTCATCGTCTCCACATGCCGATGGTCGTAGCGCAGCGACTCGATGTCACCCGCCGGTTCAATTCGCAGCGGGGCCAGCTTGTCGCCGGCCGCCAGCGCGAGGCGTCGAGGCAGCGTCATGATCTGGTTCCAGCCCTTGGTGGGCTTTCCCGGATTCATGTTGAAGATGACGATGACACCACCTTTGCCGTCCGGGGTTGCCGACGGCGCGTGGACACCGGCGGGAGCGTGCGGGCCAAAGTTGAAATCGCCGCCGTCGGTGACACCAAACTTGTCGCGCACCTTGTCGTAGTCGCCGAGCAGATACTTTCCACCGCTCATATGACTGAAGTGCAGCAGGATGTACCTGTTGCCGATCGGCCAGAAATAGGGACATGCCCCGTCGTCACCGACCAGTGAGTACCGGTCGTTCTCAACAAACGGATGGAGGTATTCCCATTTCGCCAGATCCTTTGAACGGAAAAGGAAATTCGCGCGAACTCGCTTGCCGCCCGGGCCGTCCGGCAGAGTGCCCGCCGAGAGCGAGTAGTAGAGTCCTCCCTTCTTCCAGATGCACGGATCGAACACCCGGTAAGGCAATGCAGAACCATCCGGATTCGCTATGGGAATGACCGCCTTGCCGGCAACCTTCTTCCAGTTCAAGAGAAGCGGATCGTCGGAGACGGCAACCATATTGCCGACCACTGTGCCGTGATACATCGCTATCACGCGGTCCTTTTCGACAAGTGTCGAGCCGGAGAAACAACATCTTTCCGGATTAGGGTAGATCGCATACGGCAGGTCTCGCCAGTGGATCAAGTCCTCGCTCACGGCGTGTCCCCAGTGCTGGCGCGGGTCTTCGGGTGGATATCCTTGGTAGAACAGATGCCAGCGTCCTTGCCAGAAACAGAGCCCGTTCGGATCGTTAAGCCGGTTTTCCGGGTTGACATAATGATAGATCGGTCGGTACGGATCGCCTGCCATCTTCCTGCGCGATTCCTTGAATCGCAAGATCAGGGGATTTGTCTTGAGCTGCTCCTGCTGCTCGGCGAGCGTCCTGGGGAAAGTGTATTTCGGAACGCGCGACGTAAAATCGGTCCCGGCCTGCCTACGGGCCGCGAGCCCTCCGCGTACCGGCACGAGGGAACTCGCAGCTGCCACACCTGCCTGTTTGAGAAAACTGCGACGTTTCAGATGATCCATTGAACACACTCCTGGATGTCTCGAAGAATGCGGCTCACCGATTGTCCCATGCCGCGCAAAGACCACAAAGTACAGTTTGATTACAGAGAACTGTAGCCTTCAACTGTTGAGCGGTCAAGGGCTCGCTGCGCACTGCCTCGCGAATTCGCTGCCCGACGCGGTTACGGTTGAGACTTGTTTTCATAGACCCAGACCTTCGGGTTGTACCATCCGATGGAGATGATGTCCAAGTCTCCGTCTGCGTCGAGATCCACGGCCTGCGTCCCGTCGTGATGGTCGATGGTGTCCTTGGGTCCGCTGTCGATCACATTCTGTTTCCATGCTGCACCGGCGTTGGTATTCTCAAAGAGTACCACGCGGTTATTCTGCTTGCCGCGATGCTCGCCGATGACCACGTCCGGATCACCGTCTGCGTCGAAGTCGGCCGTGTCCATGCTGAAGCCCTGGCCGGCAATCACACCTATCTTGTGGCGAGTCCATCTGTTCGTGGGATTCTCAGGCGCTTCGAGCCACAAGAGGTCGGTACCATTCTCCAGTGAGATCACGGCATCCAGCCGGTCATCGCCGTTGATATCCGCCAGATCGACGCGGTCGGGATCGCCCTCGGTGATCTTGTCCATTCTCAAAGTGGTCCACCTCTCACCGTCGTTGCGAAGCCAGATGTCCCCCAAAAGCAGGTCAAGATCGCCGTCGCGATCGATGTCACCGTGATCCAGATCCTCGCCCTGAGGAGGACTGCTCACGGTTGTGCTCAGCAGCGTTGACGTCCAGGCAGTACGCACGGGATCGGCTGGTACGTTCAATGCGTGGATGCCTCCGCCGTCGCGATGCCAGGAGAGTGCTACTCGCAACTGGTCGCCGAAACGTGCAACCGTACAACCCTGCAGAAAGTCGCCGGTGCCGCGATAGTCTATGTTCTTGAATATTTTGAAGCGGCCTTTGCCATCATTGCACGCCCAGACAAACGTGCAGTTCTTGTCGGCCCCCACCCCCTCGGTGCCCACCACATCGAGGTCTCCGTCACGGTCGAAATCACACACGGCCGCCATATTCCGCAGGGGTTCTCCGAGAACGCTCCGAGGCCAGGACGCTCCGAAGCTGCCCGGATTCTTCCACCACCAGCCACCGGCAATAAGGTCTTTGCGGCCGTCGCCATCCAGATCGCCCGCCTGGATGAACATAGCCCGCGCCGGCAGATCGTCAATCTTGTGCCGGCTCCAAGCGTCTATTGCTGCGCCGTCACAGAAGTCTACGGCTGTCACAAGGCAGATGATGGCGCCGGCCAAGGCGGGCATGCTATACCTACAGATTCTCTCTTGAAGCACTTTGTCACCTCCTGAATGTACTTGCCCTTTGCACAGGTCCGCCGCAATCTTGCGTACGTCGGTACCGAACGCGGGGACTCTTACCGCGTTAAGCGACTCCATGCTACCGGGCCTTTTTGTAAACGTCAATATCGACTTCTTAGGGAAACTGCAAGAAGTCACATGAAAAGCTTGCAGGCTGGATTTCGAGAAGATATGTTAGTGCAGACAAGGAAATGACTTTGGATGTGGAAGATTCGATATGCAGAGGCGACAAATACCGCTTCTCAATTAGAGCGACATAGCCCGGTGAGGGTGCCTCAGGAAAATCGCTTGATTTCGCTTGAAAGAAGAGACCTGAACTGAAACTGAGCGGGAGAGTGAATTATGGAAAAGGCGGTAGCGCTATCATGTGTATTCGGCCTGGGCATGTGCTTTACACTGCTGGGAGCGATCAGTGTCAAGCTGATGCCGCGGCTCAAGATCGATCACGCCGGATTCGGCTGGCTCATCTCGACCTTCATGTTCTCGTGCCTGATCGCAGTCTTGATCATAGGGGTGACCATCGACAAGATCGGGCATAAGCCCGTGGCGATAGCGGGCTTTCTCATAACGGGCTTATGCATTCTGGCGATGGCATACGGCAAGAGCTACAAGGTGGCTCTCACAGCCTGCCTTTTCCTCGGTCTTGGTGCAATGGCTCTCAACACCGTCGGCAACACACTCATTCCTCATGTGCTGTTCGGCGGCAAGAACCAGACGGCCGCGCTCAATCTGGGCAACGTCTCCACATGCCTGGGGCTCTTTCTTTCGCCGATGATGGTCAGTTTTCTTTTTCGAAAGACTTCTTACGAGAAGGCCGTGGCTGCACTGGCGGCGATTGCGCTGGCCCCCGTTGTCCTCGCACTGATGGCCGAATATCCCAGGATCGAAGCCGGCTTCGCACTTTCGGATGCCTTCGGACTGCTTGGCAAGCCAGCTACGCTTCTCGCCGGTCTGGTTCTCTTCTGCTATATCGCCCTCGAGTCGTCATTCTGTAACTGGCTGCCGCCCTTTGGCAAGGAAGTGATCGGCAGGGCCAAACCGTCTCTTGGCGCAGATGCAGTGGATGCCCACTCCCAGCGCCTGCTCTCGGTGTTTGCAATCGCAATGATGATCGGCCGGTTGATCGCCAGCGCAATCCCGGCTATTGGCACACACGGAGTATGGTTTATAGCCGGCTCTGCGCTGGCTGCCGGCTTGATCGTCCTGGCCATGACCATGTGCAAGAGCGCCCTACTGGCGTGGCTGCTGGCGGCCCTCGCCGGGCTCGCGTTCGCGCCGGTTTTTCCAACGACCATCGGCGTTACGTTTCCGAAGTTTCCCAACACGGTTCAGGGAAGTCTCTTTGGCATAATCTTTGCCATCGGCTTGCTCGGTGCTGTAATTGTGCCCAAGGCGATGGGTAACCTTGCCAAAGGCGCGTCGATCCAGAAAAGTCTCAAGCTGCTGCTTCCAATCTGCGCAGCGATGGCCGTCCTGGCGTGGATCTTGAACAGGGTATAGGCGTACGGAAGGAAAAGTATAAAGATGTACTCCCGTCAGTTTCTTGAAGAACTCTATCGCACGCTTTATACCATTCGGGTATTTGAAACCGAGTGCATCAAGCTCTACCGCCAGGGTTTGATTATCGGCTACTTTCATCCTTACCTGGGCGAGGAGGCCATTGCCACCGGCGTCTGTGCGGCTTTGCGGGAGGATGACTATATCGTCAGCACGCATCGCGGTCACGGCCATTGCATCGCCAGAGGCGGCGAACTGAAGAAGATGGTGGCCGAAGTCCTGGGCAGAGAGGCAGGCTATTGCCGCGGCCGGGGCGGATCCATGCACATCGCGGACATAGAAACAGGCAACATCGGCGCCAACGGGATCGTCGGCGGCGGCATCCCGATCGGCGTCGGCGCTGGCCTGGGCATACATGTTCGGGGAGGCGATCAGGTCGTGGCTATCTTCTTCTCCGACGGGGCATGCAACAACGGAGTCTTCGCTGAGTCTCTGAATCTGGCGGCGATATGGGATCTTCCGGTGGTATTCGTCCTGGAGAACAATCAATACGCGGTTTCGAGCCCGATCGAGGAGATGAGCCGTATCCCCGATCTCCACAGACGGGCAGAAGGCTACGGTGTAGCGGCACATGCCGTGGACGGTAACGATGTCCTGGCGGTCTATGAGAAGACCAAAGAGGCAATCGAAGCCTGTCGAAACGGCAAGGGCCCGGTGATGATAGAGGCGAAGACCTATCGCCACGGAGGGCATCACGTGAACGACCCGGGATTGTATATGCCCAAAGAGATGCTCGAGTACTACAAGGCCAGAGACCCTGTAAAACTGGCCCGAGAGCGTCTCGCAACGCAAGGCCAGTGCAATGAGGGCGACATTGCGGCTATCGAACAACAGGTGGTGGAAGCGATGGAGCAGGCGGTCGAATATGCGAAGGATTGCCCGGCGCCTTCGGTAGAAGAATTTCTCAAAGAGGTCGAGCAGAATTGAGCCAGGATAAGAGCAAACCAGGCACGAGCACAGTCAGGCAACTGAAGTATCGAGAGGCCCTCAACGAGGCGCTGCGAGAAGAGCTGCAGCGTGACGAGAGAGTATTCGTCATCGGTGGAGGCATCGGTCAGCGCGGCGGTTCCTACAAAGTCACTGTCGGGCTGCTCGATGAGTTCGGGCCTCGCCGGATCATCGATGCACCCATAGCCGAGGCAAGCTTCACCGGAGCGGGCGTCGGCGCCGCCATAACAGGGATGCGGCCGGTGGTGGAGATACTGTTTGTGGATTTCACGTCTTTGATCATCGACCAGATTGTAAACCAGGCCGCCAAGTACAGGTTCATGAGCGGCGGCAAAGGCCGGGTCCCCATGGTGCTCAGGACGCAGGGAGGCAGCGGCAACGGGCTGGCCGCCCAGCACTCACAGAGCCTCGAAGCATGGTATTATCACATCCCCGGCCTCAAGGTCGTGATGCCCTCGACCGCCTACGATGCCAAGGGCCTGCTCAAGAGCGCCATAAGAGACGACGACCCGGTCATCTTTATAGAACACAAGCTGCTGTATATGACTGAGTGTCATGTGCCTCAGGATGAGTATACAATAGAGTTGGGGGTCGGTGATATCAAGCGCCGTGGAGACGATGTGACAATCGTGGCCTGGTCCAACATGGTGCCGCGAGTCCTCTCGGCAGCTGAGAAACTCGCCGCCGAGGGGATCGAAGTCGAGGTGATCGATCCGCGAACGCTGGTCCCGCTGGATAAGCATCTCATTCTCGAATCGGTCAAGAAGACCGAGCATCTGGTGATTGTGCAGGAGGCGGTTCGCAGGGGCGGCGTGGCTTCGGATATCGCATCTGTCGTCCAGGCCGAGGCGTTTGATTATCTTGACGCTCCAATCGAAATAGTTGCGGGTAAGAACACGCCGATACCGTTCAACGTTCAACTTGAGAAGGCATCCGTGCCACAGGAGGCCGACGTGATAGAGGCCGTACAAAAAGTGCTGCACCTGTAGTAAGAATCAGATAGGAAGGAAGACCATGTCACTTGAGAATATGAAAGCGATGTTGAGCAAAGCAAGCGACGCCGGTTATGCCGTCGGCGCCTTCAACATCCTGGACTACAACTCCACCAAGGCTGTGGTTGAGGCTGCCGAAGAGACCAATGCCCCCGTTATCATTCAGACTTCAGCCAAGACGGTCATCTTCTGGGGCTGCTCGGCCATCATCTGCTGGGTCAAGGAGCTTGCCGGTCCATCGAAGGTGCCTATCGCTCTGCACCTCGATCACTGCAAGGATCTGCAACTTATCGCCGATTGCATAGACGCAGGCTGGAGTTCCGTGATGATCGATGCATCGTCCAAGCCGTTCGAGGAAAACCTGTCTTTGAGCAAGCAGGTGGTGGATATGGCGAGGCCCAAGGATGTTACTGTCGAAGCCGAGCTCGGAGCCATCGTCGGCGTTGAGGACGACATTCACGTAAAACAGCAGGATGCGCATCTGGCCAACCCCGAGCAGGCAATAGAATTCTGTGCAGAAGTCGGCCCGGACTGCTTTGCACCCGCGATCGGTACCGCTCACGGCGTATACAAGGGCGTGCCTAAGATTGCCTACAATTTGCTTGAAGAAATCGCCGCCAAGACAGCTCCACCTATCGCCCTTCACGGCGGGACGGGGCTTGCGGACGATGTGTTCAAGAAGTGCATCTCCCTCGGCTGTGCGAAGGTGAACATCTCGACCCAGTTGAAATATGCGTTCATCGATGGATTCGTTGCCTACCACAATGCACATGACACGGAGTATAATCCGCTGAAGGTTATCGATGCCCAGTTCAACGAGCTCAAGGCGGGCATTGTTGAGAATATAAAGCTGTTCGGCAGTGCCGGAATGGCTTGATGCAGGGGACCATAGAATGGCCAAAGCAATCATCATGCCCCAGGTGGGGCAGGATATCGAGACTGGCGTCATCGTCGAATGGCGCGTGCGAGAGGACGACTATGTCAAGAAAGGCGATATTGTCGCAGTGGTAGAGTCGGACAAGGCGACGTTTGAGGTCGAAGCGTATGAATCAGGTGTGGTCCTGAAGATTCTGCACGACGCCGGCGCCGAGGTCAAGGTGCTCGATCCGATCGCGTACCTCGGAGAACCTGGAGAGAGTATCGAGGCGGCTGAATCAGCCGCCGAGACAGCTATCGAAGTGTCACCGTCGAAAAGAGAACGCAGCAGGCAAGAAACTGAGTCCTCGTCGAAGCCGGGAGTCTCTGTCTCGCCCTCGGCAAGAAGAGTTGCTCGCCAGCACAACATTGATTTGAGCACGATCAAAGGCACCGGGCCGGACGGACGCATACTCAAACAGGATGTCCTGGCCGCGATTCCGTCAACCGGTCTCGACAATGACAGACATGCTACAGAAGGAACTTAGATGAAAGCGCTTATCTTTGACTGCGACGGAGTCCTGGTCGACACCGAGAGGGACGGGCACAGGGTTGCGTTCAATAAGGCATTTACGGCAAAAGGCTACGACATAGAGTGGGACGTAGAGCTGTATGGAAAGCTCCTGGAGGTCGCCGGGGGCAAGGAGCGCATGCGGCACTACTTCGACAATAACGGCTGGCCTGCCGATGTTACGGACAAGGACTCCCTGATCAAGGAGTTGCATAAG
>Ga0209536_100014296_pt1 | contig 11413 bp, 12 predicted proteins | sample DeeMarSeWOR28_12_FD_187461 | JGI IMG/M metagenome (GOLD analysis project Ga0209536, IMG submission 187461) | Marine sediment microbial communities from White Oak River estuary, North Carolina - WOR-2-8_12 (SPAdes) (version 2) | ecosystem: Environmental > Aquatic > Marine > Intertidal zone >... | reverse complement strand
GTGGGCATTGCACACCGAACTTTTGATGGGCGGTGCCCATTCCTATCTCCGCGTCGCCGCGTCGCTCGGTGCCACTTAATACCGCCGCCATGAAAATGACGTATCGCGAGGCGTATCTGTGGAGCACCCTGAATGAAAGGTTACGTCCAGGTCTATACCGGTGACGGCAAAGGCAAGACTACTGCTGCCATCGGTCTGGCAATCAGGTCTCTAGGCGCAGGCTGGCGGGTGTTTTTCGCCCAGTTTCTGAAAGCTGGAGAATATAGCGAGCATAAAGCCTTGGCAACGTTCTCAGATCGTCTCACCATCAAGACGTATGGCAGGAATGTCTATATAAAAGGAAAGCCCGAAGACGAAGATAGACGCTTGGCCCAGGCAGCATATGAGGAGATCGCTGAGATTGTTGCTTCCGGGCGCTATCGTTTAGTAATTCTTGACGAGGCTAATGTGGCTGCCCACTATGGTTTGATTACAGTGGACCAAATTCTCGATCTCATCGACCGACGGGATCAAGGAGTTGAGCTCGTCATCACCGGCCGGTATGCCCACTCGCGGTTGATCGACCGCGCCGACCTGGTCACTGAAATGCGCGAGGTTAAACACTATTTCCATCGAGGCATCAAGGCTCGAAGGGGAGTAGAGAAATGAATGAAGGATCCAGGCCAGGGAAATCTGGCTTTGGCCGGTCTTCAAAGAGGGCTTTCAGGGTCTTTCCCTGATGTGAGAATCTGATGGAGTGATGGAGCCTGTGAAATCCCAAACTCCAAGCAGGAAATTACAAACAAATTCCAAATTCCAATATTCAATGACCAAAACAGGTTTGGTCCGCCGGAGGCGGATTGGTCATTGTTATTTGTTTGTGATTTGGAATTTCACCTCCTCCAAATACACCAGTACTCCAAATTGACCTTGACCTGTTGATGGTAAGAAGTGTCGTATGAAACGGATCACTTTGGTTACTGGAGGCAGCCGAAGCGGCAAGAGTAAAATTGCCTTGAACCTTGCTGCTCCCTACGAAAATAAAATCTTCATCGCTACCGCTGAAGCAACCGATGATGAGATGCTGGCTCGCATTGAACGCCATCGCCGCGAACGGGACTCATCATATGTAACAGTGGAGGAACCGGTTGACCCGGGCATGGCTTTACGATCTTTGCCTGAGAAGACCGAGATAGCGGTTCTTGACTGTATAACAGTTTGGCTAGGCAACCTTTTTTACCGAGAGAAAATAATTGATGGAGCTTGCCCGGAAATAGATGGCTTTTTGGACATACTTGACTCCCCACCCTGTCATCTCATCCTTGTGACAAATGAAATTGGCATGGGCGTGATTCCGGCGGACGCGGCCACTCGTCACTTCCGCGACATAGCGGGCGGTTTGAACCAGCAGCTAGCCGAGCGGGCCCATGAAGTTGTACTGTCGGTCAGTGGGATTCCCCTCCGAATCAAATGAACTAACGTGTCTAAAATGTACTAAAATGCCTAAAGTTAGAAAGGCGTGGAGCACGGGCAGGGTTGACTAGGCACGAAACACTAGGCACCAAAAAAGCTCAAGAGTGCTTAACCCCTACTGCCTCGTGTCTAGTGTAAATGAGCGCCAGCAAGAAAATGGAGTGAACCTTGGAAAAACTACGCTCAATTCTTGATGCGATTACTCCTGTTGACCGTAGCCTGGAAGCCGAAATCCGTGCCCATCTGGACAACCTTACGAAACCCGTTGGCAGCCTGGGATTCCTTGAAGACCTGGCTGCCACCTATTGTTTGATAACTGGGACGACCGCTCCAAGATTGGGCAAGAAACGTGTAGTGACCTTTGCCGGTGACCACTCCGTTGCCGCCGAAGGGGTTTCCGCCTATCCCAGCGAAGTCACACCCCAGATGGTCTACAACATGCTTGCTGGCGGGGCGGCCATCAATGTATTAGCCAAGCACGTGGGGGCCGATTTACAGGTAGTGGACATTGGGGTGGCTGATCCCTTAGATGGTGCAGCCAAAATATTACGACGGAAGGTCAAGCCGGGTACTGATAATATGAGCAGAGGACCGGCCATGACCAAGGAGGAGGCCATCCAGGCCATTCTGGTTGGAGTGGAACTGGCCCATGCCGCTGCTGACGACGGCGTCACCTTGCTCGGCACAGGCGAAATGGGGATCGCCAACACAACTCCTTCCTCAGCACTCTATGCCACCCTTATTCCCTGTCCTGTGTTAGAGGTGACCGGGCGGGGTACCGGAATAGACGACACCAGCCTACAGCACAAGATCGAAGTTATCGAGCGCAGCCTCGAGGTTAATGCGGCCATGCTCAAAAATCCCCTCTCCATTCTAGCGGCTGTAGGCGGCTTGGAGATCGCCGGCATCTGCGGACTCATTTTGGGTGCCGCCGTCCGCAGTCTTCCTGTGGTTGTTGACGGTTTTATCTCCTCAGCTGCAGCTCTCGTGGCCATGAGGCTCAAAGAATCAGTAATCGATTATCTTTTTTTTAGCCACTGCTCAGCAGAGGCCGGTCACCGCACCTTTTTCGAGCGCTTAGGGATTCGACCCATTCTCGATCTCGACCTGAGGTTAGGCGAGGGAACTGGAGCCGCTCTAGCCATGCACATAATCGAAGGGGCGGTAAAAATATACAACCAAATGGCAACGTTCGACTCTGCCGGAGTGAGTGGCAAGGAAGAATGACGCGGCGATGGGGTGATACGGCGACGCGGTGAAAACAACTCATACGGACCAAGTTCGCCACTTCTCCGCGTCACCCCGTCTCCTCGTCTCCGTGTCGGTTGGAGCTGCCTCGGACTCCAGATATGGCAACTAAAGAACGCACATGCTCCAAGGATTGATTACAGCTTTTCGGACTTTGACTATCTTCCCGGTACCGGGCAAGGAAGCCTCTAACCACAGCTCCGCCCTTCCCTTTTTCCCGGTGGTAGGACTTGCCTTGGGGCTGCTCCTCTGGCTTGTGAGCTTCACTGACAGACTCATCAGCGGCAGCGGTTGGCCCATGGGCGCAGCAGTGCTCATGCTCCTGGCAAATATTATAAGCACCAGGGCTCTTCATTTGGACGGATTAGCGGATTTTGCCGATGCTCTTGGAGGTGGCTGGGATAAAGCAAAACGTCTCGAGATCATGAAAGATACCCGCCTCGGAGTGTTCGGCGGGGTGGCTGTTATTGTTGCCTTGCTTTGTAAGTGGCTTGCCTTTTCCAGGCTGGTATCAGTGGGAAGCACAGTCTGGGTCATCCTGTTCTTCATGATTGCTCGAACCATGCAGGTTCACTTAGCCGTACGACTAGACTATGCCAGGGTGGAGGGTGGCACAGCCTCCTCTTTTGTACAAGGTGCTTCTGCCTATCACGGCGCGGCCGCATACTTCATCACCCTGGTAGCAGCCCTCGTGTTTGGCCCTCTCGGCCTAGGGGCTCTGGCAGTTGCGCTTATAATAACCTGGGTATATGGAGCGTGGTGTCGCCGGAATATTGGTGGTATAACCGGTGACCTCCTCGGTGCAGGGAATGAAATAATCGAGGTTGCCCTCCTGCTTTTGGCTGCTGCCCCTGGTGGGGCAATCATGGGTTATACTGGCTGGGGGTGGCTGCTCAATTAGCATTGAGCATTGCGGATTTCGGATCGCGGATTGCGGATTTAAAAATTCGAAATTCGAAATTTCAAATTCGAAATGCTCTCTATGCTCTATGCCCTATGCACATTGCTTATGTGAAGAAGAATCGAAAAATGACCAGCGACGAACACATCCACGGCGGAGACCCGGAAAGAGAATTACAGCGCCTGGGGCTTGCCCCTCGCCACGTGCTGGATTTCAGCGTCAACGTTAGTCCCCTGGGCGTCCCCCAAGAGATCAAGGCCATGTGGACCGATCTTGTCAGAGAGATTGAAACCTATCCCACTGTGGATGGCAGGGGTGTAGTACACTATTACGAGAAACGCTTCGGTCTCGATCCTACCCAGATTTTGGCGGGTAATGGTTCTACCGAAGCCATCTATCTGGCACCCCGTGGCTTGGGTTTGCGGAAGGTGGTGGTAATTAATCCCTCCTTCCATGACTACACCAGAGCCAGCCTGGCGGCCGGTGCAGAATTGACTCCGGTGGAGCTCAAGGTAGACGAAGGGTTTGCCCCGCCAGATAGGTCTGTTTTGGAGGATGCCCTGGCAGGCAGCGACGGCCTCTTTGTCGGCAACCCCAATAATCCCACCGGCACGGTTTTCCCCCGTGAGCTTTTGCTTGATGTAGCAGCGACTTTTCCTAGCAAGTGGCTGCTGGTTGACGAGGCCTTTGTTCAGTTTGTCGACCAACCTGATGCGATTAGCTTGCTCAAGCAACAGCCACCACCGGCCAATATCCTTGTCTTTCACTCCCTCACCAAATTTTTTGCCCTTCCGGGTCTCAGGCTAGGTGCTGTCGTGGGCCACCCGGATAGTATTTCTCGTCTTCGTAAACTCAAGGAACCGTGGAGCGTCAACCGGATAGCCGAAAAAGTGGCACTGAAATTGATTGACTGCTCCGATTATGAGAAGAAAGTAGTACAACTTGTCCGGGAAGAACGGCCGAGGGTTTTTGCCGAACTAAAGAAGATCGCCGGGGTTCAACCTTTTGAACCTGCAGCCAATTTCCTCCTAGCGCGGTGGACCCAGACAGACGAGCTGGATGATTTTCTGCTCTTCATGATGCGCTCAGGAATTCACCTTCGAGACTGCCGCAATTTTCCAGGACTGGAGGACAACTATTTTCGCATGGCTATTCGCCAGCCGGAAGAAAATGATTGGGTCCTCTCACATATGCAAGACTGTGCTGCTCAGTTTGTATGATTCACCCTGCCGCCATACTTATTTTTGCTCTGATTCTGGATCTCATTCTAGGAGACCCTCCCTTCCGCTTTCACCCGGTTCGCCTTATAGGCGTGACCGTCAGTGGTTGGGAGAGGCTACTTCTCAGGGTAGGGTGGTCGGGACGAATTGGCGGGATCCTTCTGGCATTCGGCACAATAGCAGTTTTCCTCCTAATATATCTAACGGTTCGCAGCTTTCTCGGCGGACTACATCCCTTTCTCGCCTCAGTTCTGGATCTCTATCTGGTCTATTCTTTCCTGGCATTGAAAGACTTGCTCGATCACGCCGCCCCCGTCGCCCAGGCTCTGGCCCGGAGTGATTTGACTCAGGCCCGCACCACACTGCAAAAAATTGTCGGGAGAGATACATCAAACTTAGACACTGAAGCTGTGGTACGCGGAGCAGTGGAAAGTGTGGCAGAGAATTTCGTTGATGGTGTGCTCTCACCTATGTTCTGGTACACTTCCGTGGCAGTTCTTAGCCACCTGTTTGGCTGTCCTTCACCTGCGGCAGCAGGTGTAGTGGGTATGATTGCTTTCAAAGCAATAAACACCCTGGACTCCATGGTAGGATATCGAAATGAGCGTTATCTTTTATTTGGCCGACCTGCCGCCCGGCTGGATGATTTAGCCAACTTCTTGCCGGCTCGTCTATCCCTTATCATTTTATATATAGGAGCGCTTTTCAGTGGCGAGAGTGCCAAGGAAGGATGGAAAATTGCCTTGCGTGACCGACGGAAACATCCTTCACCCAACGCTGGCCACCCGGAAAGCTTTGTGGCTGGAGCCCTCGGGATCAAACTTGGAGGATCTTCTGTTTATCAGAATAGAGTCATCGATAAACCCTGGCTAGGAAACGGGGATGTGGGGTTGGGGCCGGAACACATCCATCGCTGCTGCAGATTGGTTTATCGCTCCTCTTGGATTAGCGTTCTATTTTTTTTTGCCTTCCTCTTGTGTTTTTCGGTTTTTCTGCGTTGACAAAGTTCTAATAGTCAGCAACCAGAATCCACAATACAGAAGTATCACAAAAACAACTGTCATACCCACGAAAGCGAGTATCCAGTTGAGTCTGGATTCCCGCCGGAACCTATCCCGAACTCGATTCGGGACCAGAATGACGATCAAATTATTTTGCCCATTGACCTCTGATCACCGTCTCGCCGTTTCTCCGGTTCCCCGTTTCGTCCCGCAGTGCCTTGTGGTTTTCATCAATCTGCATCCTGCAATCTCAAATCGAAAATCACTTAATTCCGCAATCCGCAATTATCTCCTTTCTGACTTCCGACGTCTAACTCTATGCTCCATGCCCCACGCTCTATGCTCCATGCCCTATGCCTCTAATGATACGCCAACTCTTCCTCTCTTACCCTGCCACTGAAAAGAATATAAACCCACGCCTGGTAGGCGATTACCAGGGGGACAAAGATAAGGGCTACCGCCAGCATGATTTTCAGGGTCAAAGGACTGTGCATTGGAACAATCCAATGCAAAGCTAATCTCAGGCCGTGCTATACAGAAAGCAGTTGCTAACATGTGAAAAAATCACTTGGGCTAATTAGCTCAAGACCATTCGAAAAAAAGGCTTTAGCTTCTAGTGCATTTCTACTAGAATCCGCCTGTAACATTTTCGTAACCAAACTGTAACAGTTTGTGAGACTCCACTTTGTCACCCAATCTCTGATGCCAGCTCTTTAGCTATTGGAGTTTAAGGAGAATCGATATGAAATCTCGTCTAGAGGAAAGCCTGCAAAGGGATATTGACCAAATTCGCTCTAAGGTGATCAAGATGGGCACCCTGGCAGAAGGCGCCTTGAGGGCGAGTCTCCATGCCCTTACCCAGTCAGACCGTCAGTTGGCTTACTCTGTTATCCTCCGTGATCGTTATATCGACGAGCTGGAGATGGAGCTGGACCGGCTTTGTCAGGAGTTTCTCGTGCGGCAGCAGCCTGCTGCGGGCAATCTGCGCTTTGTTTACGCTGTCATCAAAATCAACAATGAATTGGAGAGAATAGGGGACTACGCCGAGAGCATTGCGCGACACTTCCTGCGACTACGTTCCCTTGATCCACATCATTCCTATGAAAAAATGGAAGATATTGGCAAGAAATCGATTCCCATGCTGCGGAATGCCATGCAGGCCTTTGCCGAAAGAGACACCGAGCTGGCAAAGGCCACTATGGATATGGAGGACAAGGTTGACGACATACGCTGGGATATTCACCATGAACTGGTCCGGTTGCATGGGGAGGCCAAGCTACCTCCAGAGATACTTCCCTCACTCATGACTATCGTCACTCGCTTTGAGCGGGTGGCGGATCGAGCCTGTAACATCTGTGAAGAAGTCCTCTATATGTGTACAGGCGAGGACATAAAACACAAAGGAAAGGAAGTCTTCCGAGTTCTCTTTGTAGACGAAAGAGATGCCTGCCGGGGTCAGATGGCAAAGGCTATTGGCAATTCCCTCGGATTGGAGAGGTTCCGGTTCTACAGTGCTGGGGTTGCTCCACAACCCTTGGATCCCAAGACAGTCGAATTTATGGCGGATAAAGGGATTGACATCTCTAAACAGACCTCAAAGTTTCTGGATCAAATACTGGATCTCGAAAATTATCAGATCTTTGTCTCTCTTTGCAAAGAAGCAGAAAAGGCCTTCCCGCCACCCCAAAGCAAAATGATTAGCATTGATTGGGAAATAGGAGATCCTTCCAAAACCGAGGGGTCTGAAGAAGATATTCGAGCTGCTTTCGAAAAAACCTATAGTATCTTAGATTCAAATATCCGAGATCTCGCTGAGGCGATTCTCGGTGATGAATTCCTGAAGGAGGAACACTAATGTTCAGTAATTCACCCTTGGGAAAAAATATCATGGCCCTTGTCTGTTTCGCCCTTGGCGTCACCATTTTTGTCGCGGGCTGCGGTCAAAAAAGTGAGGAGACTTCCCTCTCCCCGTCCGGGAAGTCCGTGATTCAGAATTCTGGCTCTGACACCATGGTCAATTTGGCCCAAACATGGGCAGAAAAATATGCCGAAATCAACCCCGCGGCCTCCGTGGAAGTCTCCGGAGGGGGCTCAGGCACGGGCATTGCGGCGTTGATCAACGGTACAGTTGATATTGCCAATTGCAGCCGCCAAATGGAGCTCGAAGAAATGGTGAGGGCAAAACAAAACACCGGCAAAGAACCGCAGAAATTTGTGGTGGGCTACGACGCCTTGGCGGTTTATGTAAACAAAAAAAATCCTCTGGATCAGATTACCATCGAACAATTAGCAGAAATCTATGGTGAGGGAGGGAAGATCACCAGGTGGTCTCAGCTAGGCAGTAACAATCCAGCTTGTCCTAACGACGAAATTATTCGCGTAAGCCGACAATCTAACTCCGGTACCTATCACTACTTTCGCGAAAGCTTGCTGGGCAAGGAGAAGGATTTCAAATTGGGCTCCAGGGATTTACACGGCTCCAAGGATGTAGTGGAATTAGTTGGAAGGACTCCCTGCGCCATAGGTTACAGCGGCATGGGTTACGCAACCGAGCGGGTGAAGAAACTAAAAATATCCCTAGAGGAAGGTAAACCCGCATATGCACCCAGTCTCAAAACTGCTCTAGATGGAACCTATCCCATCGCCCGGCCGCTTTACATGTACACTCTCGGAGAACCAACTGGAGAAATTAGGAAATATCTCGAATGGATCTACTCTGATATAGGTCAAGCAATTGTCGAAGAGAATGGTTACGTGCCATTGCCGCAAGAAAAGCGTGTGATGGCCAAGACGAATTAGAGGGTTTCCTATAGATGATTAATAGACAGCGGTTGGAGACGTTTGCCGAGCCTTTCATTGAATGGATGATTCGGCTATGTGGAATTAGTGCGATTATTTTTGTTTTTGGGATCTTCTTTTTCGTCTTCCGAGAAGGAGCAGATTTTTTCTTTCATAAGCTCGACCTCGTAGAATTTTTTACTAGCCCTGAATGGTATCCCACCTCCGTTAGCCACAAGAGATACGGTGTTCTCGCCTTGATCGCTGGAACCGCTAGTGTAACCCTTTTGGCCATGGCTATTGCCGTACCCTTTGGATTGGGGGCTGCCATTTTTGTGTCTGAATTCTGCAGTCCCAAACTCAAAGAAGCATTTAAAATCATAATCGAACTTCTGGCTGCCATTCCTTCAGTTGTGTGGGGATTCATTGGACTAACAATAATGAATGAGCTGATTATCGATTTGTTCAAAGCTCCCATTGGGCTGACTGTATTAAACGGCGGGATAATTCTGGCGCTGATGAGTGTGCCAATTATCGTCTCAATAGGTGAAGACGCACTCAAGGCTGTTCCTGATTCTTATCGCGAAGCTGCGGAAGCTTTGGGTGCCACCAGATGGCAGGTGGTATATCGCGTCCTCTTGCCTGCAGCAAAAAATGGATTGCTGGCTGCTGTTTTACTGGGAGTTGCTCGTGCCATAGGAGAAACCATGGCAGTACTCATGGCAACCGGACACGCGGTGAAAATTCCCCACAGTTTACTCGATTCAGTCAGAACTCTCACCGCAACAATCGCAGCAGAACTCGGTGAGGCACCAGTGCATTCAGAACACTATCAAGTGCTCTTTCTTATTGGGGTTTTGCTCTTTTCCATCACTTTTGTGGTAAATCTTACAGCCGATCTAATTGTCAAGGGAATTCGGCAGGAATAAGGAAGGAGGAGGATGATCAGTCTATCCGAGAGACCGGCAGGGGCCAATTCTAACTTATTCTTGGAAACACCTTTTGATCGCAAGAAAAGAAGAACTCAGAGCGTTGCCAAGGGTCTCTTTCTTCTGATGACGCTTTTGATGGTCATCCCCCTCATTCTTATTATTGTTTATCTCTTTTACAAAGCCTTTCCGGTTCTATCACTTGATTTCCTCTTCACCAATCCAACGAACGGCATGCGTGCTGGTGGAATATGGGCTGCATTCTTGGGTACTATCTATTTAGTTATGATATCTCTACTCGTCTCTGCCCCCATTGGAGTTCTGGCAGCCGTTTACCTGAATGAATATGCGAAGGAGAATTGGCTTACCCGAATTATCAACCTGGCAGTGGTAAATCTCGCCGGCGTTCCTAGCATTGTTCACGCTCTGTTTGGGGTTGGTGCCTTCGTTTTGTTTGCAGGTATGGGTCGCTCCATTCTCGCGGCTTCGCTTACTTTGGCGATTATGACTCTTCCCGTTATTATTGCCGCCACCAAGGAAGCCCTCGGCGCGGTACCCATGGCTTTTCGAGAGGCATGCTGGAATGTGGGCGCAACTAGATGGCAAACTATTAGAAGAATAGTGTTACCCAACTCTATTAGTGGCATTTTAACTGGCATTATCCTCCAGGTATCACGAGCGGCTGGAGAGACAGCACCGATCATGTTCACCGGCGCAGTGTTTTATAAAGCTATTTCAGAAGGGGACGTTTTTGCCTACGGCCTCTTTGACCAGTGCATGGCCCTTTCCATGCACCTCTTCACTATTTCCACCCAGGTTCCTGGTGTGCCGGAAGCACTGCCCTATGGCACCGCTGTCGTTCTCTTGGGGACAGTGCTGGTTGTCAACACTTTCTCCATTGTTCTGAGAATATATCTCCGTCTTCGAAAGAAGTGGTAAGTCCGTATGGCCCATCTTGGAAAAAAAATTGAAATATCCAACCTGAAAGTTACCTATGGCCAAAAGGTAGCCATCAATAGAATTTCCCTTGATGTCTACGAGAACGAGATTCTTGCCATCATCGGTCCGGCTCAATCAGGTAAAACTACTTTATTAAAGGTCATAAATCGCACCATAGAATTTACTCCCGGAGCAAAGGTGGAGGGTAAAGTAAAGGTTGACGGAGAGAATGTCATGGATGTCAAGAGCGTCTATCAGCTTCGCCGCAAGATCGGAATGGTGTTCCCTCTTCCTGTAGGATTGCCCCTATCCATATATGAAAATGTCGCCTTCGCACCCCGGACTGCGGGTGTTCACCAGCGAGACCATTTGGACGAGATCGTTGAGCGTTGCCTGCGACAGGCAGCTCTTTGGGACGAAGTCAAAGACCGTTTAGACAATCTCGGAACCAAACTATCCGGTGGCCAACAACAGCGGTTGACCATCGCCCGCGCACTTTCTCACAATCCTGAAATCCTCTGTCTCGACGAGTTTTCTATTGCAGTGGATCCAGTCACAACCATGAGGATCGAAGATGTACTCAAGGATTTGCGCTCGGACATGACCATCATCTTAGTCACCAATCTTGTCCAACAGGCGAGGCGGTTGGCAGATAGAACCGCTTTTCTATTAAACGGAGAGCTCATCGAAATTGACTCCAATGAAGTTATTTTTTCGCGCTCTCCTGCAAACAAAATGACCTACGACTATGTGATGGGAAACTTTGGATGAGGGAGCCCGGAAAATATAGTATTGAAACGGACAGGCTTAACCTATGGTATGACGATTTTCAGGCACTCATCAACGTGAGCCTGAAAGTCAAACATGGTCTTATAACCGGGCTTATTGGCCCCTCGGGCTGCGGTAAAACCACCTTGCTCCGTTGTTTCAACCGAGTAAACGAAC
>Ga0209536_100014295_pt1 | contig 11414 bp, 11 predicted proteins | sample DeeMarSeWOR28_12_FD_187461 | JGI IMG/M metagenome (GOLD analysis project Ga0209536, IMG submission 187461) | Marine sediment microbial communities from White Oak River estuary, North Carolina - WOR-2-8_12 (SPAdes) (version 2) | ecosystem: Environmental > Aquatic > Marine > Intertidal zone >... | reverse complement strand
TCGCTTTTTTAAAGTTTCTTTTCAGATCAGACCGGCGGTTTTTTTTTGGCCAGCGGCGGGGCTGACACCCGACACCTGAAACCTATATAAATAGATCAGCGTGCTTGTTGCCCTGAAAGGGCCTCTTTTTCCGGGCGTAGTCTCGCAAAAAGCTTAGTTCCTTGTCAGTGCACTCCAGCGGTTTTTGTGCGGCTTTCCCTGGCGGCTATATGCGGATCGATGCGCCAGGTAATAAAAGGCGAGAGCGTATACAGCAACATATAAAGAACCGCAATATGGCCGAAATAAGGTGTGAACACGGAGACGAACAACAATAATGTCAGGCGGGTAAACCAGGGATGTCGGCTCATAAACCGTCCGAGGTGCAGATAGCGAATGGGGTAAAGATTCATTAAGATCGCTGTAAATATCATCATCGCGCAACAGAAAATACCCCAGAACTGAGTCCATGGGGAGGCCTCGTTGACGGCCTGTGCAAAAATGATCAGGGGCGCCACGGACAGCATGGCAGCGGCAGGCGTCGGCATGCCTTTGAAAAATCCCGGGATTGGCGTTTTATCCAAGGTAAAATAAATCAGCCGAACGAGTCCGAGGGAGGCAAATCCCCAGGCGATCAGAGCAATGGGTATTTTTTGGATAAGCGGGTCTGAAAATGCCGAAAGGACGATATGAAAAATCCAGGCAGGTGCAATGCAGAAACTGACCAGATCGGCAACGTCATCTAAAATCCCCCCCAGGCTGATTTTGCGCGCCTGATCATTATCCTCGGGCAGCGGTTCGGTCAGGCCCAGTTTGCGTGCGAGGGCGCCATCGAGCTTGTCGAACATGGCGGCGCCGATTAAAAACAGATAAGCCTCTCGTATCTGTCCCTGGTATGCAAAAAATACTGCCAGAAAACCCATCATGGCATTCATGACGGTCAGTGCGTTGGGAAAAAAGGCCAAAATGCGGCGTCGCAGTTGTTCGTTGCCCAGACAGAGCTCATCCAAACATAGGCTGCCGTATTTACGGCAATACAGGGCAATGGAGCCCAGATTGATGACCAGAAAAATAATTTCAATGAAAAACAGACCCCGCAGCGGCAGATTTCCAAACCAGGAAATCGATGAGTAAATACGGGTTTGCGGGCCTTCAGGAACATAAAACGCATAGGCGTAAAGAAGCGCCCCCACAGGGGCGGAGACGATGGTTCTCAACCGCGCAAATTCGCTGTATTCGGGATCCTGATCGCTGCGGATAGCAAATCCGCGCATAAAATTAGCAAAGTTGTCGCGGACCAGCACGGTCACCGTTAATATCATGACCAGAATCGCGTGTAACAGCTCCGCCCTGTTGATATCCGGTGTAATAATGTGAATGCGCCACATAGTGCCGACGGCAACCAGGGGGAAAATGATCGAACAAACCACTTTGTCCATAATGCGGTCAGCGAGATTGGCCATGACGGGATGGGGATGAAAGCGAGCGGCAAACCAGCCGTCCACAAGATCGAAGGTCATTGAAACAAACAGGAAGACCACCCCCAGGATGTATAAAACCGGGCTGCGTGTCCACATAACGGCAATGGCACACAGCATCCCGCCGAACACCAGGGGTGGTCGGCCGTATACCAGCAGGGTCGTTAATTTTTGTGGAATGTAGTGATTTCCTGGCATGGTTTATCGGAGAGCTCGGCTTTAGGCGCTTATGATTTTTTTTGTGTCCTCCAGAGGAGGATCGACGACATTTTGTGGTAAAGAATTATATTGGGATATTTTCGCTATCTTGTAACGATCGAATATTTTCAATTCCCCGGTAAAGCGGGATTCACGCCTCGCTAAAACCGGCTTGTCCGGGTCAGGTTGGCCAATCATAAATAAATTACGCACTCGTGTCAAGACAGAGACATGCGATTCCAGGGAAACGTCAAGGTCGATAATAACCCGTTAAGATTGAAGCCATTCACCACCCCCGCTATAGACCAAAAATCCCAATACCCAAATTCCAAACAATATCCAAATTCATAATCCTTTGCCTTCTCGGTCACTTTTTGATACTCCACATCCATGAGCAAATCTTTATCTAAGAAAGTCGGCATCGCCTCACTGATCATGATGGCATCTGTTTTTTTGAGCCGTGTGATCGGTCTTTTCAGAGAAATGGTCATCGCCCACATCGGTGGTGCCGGGGCCTCGGTGGACGCTTATCAAGTGGCATTTGTGATTCCTGACATTTTAAATCACATCGTTGCCAGTGGATTCATGTCGGTGACTTTCATCCCCATCTTTTCCCGCTATCTGGCCGCTAACCGGGAAGATGAGGGATGGAAAGTCTTTTCCACCATATTGAACTGCTTTGGGTGCTTTCTGGTGGTTTTAATTTTAGTTGCCGCTGTTCTTACCCCACAACTGATTGCCCTGATTGCACCGGGATTAAAGAATCCCGGTACCATTGCAAGTGCCGTCAGAATGACCCGCATTATCTTACCCGCGCAGCTATTTTTTTTCGTCGGAGGGCTTTTGATGGCAGTTCAGTTCAGCAAGGAGAGGTTTTTTATCCCTGCGCTGGCGCCGTTGCTCTACAATCTGGGGATCATCTCAGGTGGAATCATATTGGGCCCCTGGATCGGAATGGAGGGATTTGCCTGGGGGGTGTTGATCGGCGCATTGATCGGGAATCTGCTTGTCCAGTTTTTCGGTGTCAGGAAAACAGGACTCCAATATTTCTTCATTTTTAACCTGGGGCATCCAGATTTGAGAAAATACGTATTCCTGACCCTTCCGTTGATGATCGGCATGACCATGACATTTTCCACCGAATTTTTTTTCAGGTTGTTTGGTTCTTATTTACCACAGGGAAGCATCGCTGTTCTTAATTTCGGTTTACGGATCATGCTCATTCTGGTGGGGTTATTCGGTCAGGCAGTGGGTACGGCCTCCTTTCCGTTTCTGGCTAGACTGGTGGCCGAAAATAAACTTAGTGAAATGAATCGGTTGTTGAACCAGACACTGCGCTTTATTGCTTTGGTCATTCCATTTTCAGTGCTGTTCATGGTGCTGCGTTCGGAGGTGGTCCGGATAATTTTTCAGCGGGGTAAATTCGACACCATTGCTACCGCTTTAACGGCAGAGGTGTTGATGTATTTGCTGGTCGGGGCGTTTGCCTTTGCGGCCTATACCATTGTCGTCCGAGGATATTTTGCCTCCCAGGACACGCTTTTCCCCGCTCTCTACGGAACCATCGTCGTGATACTCAGTATCCCATTGTACCTTTTGGCTATGAATTTACTGGGTGTTCGGGGAGTGGCCCTGGCGGTTTCGTTGTCCGGCATCTTTCAAGTGACGGTTTTATATGCCCTTTGGAATAAACGGAGCAATAACACTGAAAGTCGGCGTGTATATGCCTTTTATGTCAAGATAATTTGTTTTGCCGTTGTGTTGGGTATTTTTTTGGCATGGTTTAAATCCGCGGCGCTTTTCTGGATTGATTCCACCACATTTCACGGAAGCCTGATGGTATGCTTTTTAACCGGGGCGGTGTTTCTGATCATTTTGCTGACAGCCGGTTATGGCTTAAAAATAAATGAGGTCACGGAGCTGGTTCATCGGCTCGTAAAAAGGCACTGAGGTATCTGGTGTCAGCCCTGCCGCCGGGCGCCACAACGGCCAGTTTGATCAAAAAAGTGACTTTAAAAAGAGCGATTATCGAATGTCGAAGCAAGGAATCCTTTGGATTTTAAAACATAGGTTGAAAGGGAAGCAGGGAAGGGCGGAGGAGAAAGAGGACAAACCCTATGATCTTAGTTGCTACCATCTTATCAGTGCACTGCCCCAGGTCAAACCGCCCCCGAAAACCGGCAGACAGACCAGATGACCGGGTTGAATACTGCCGTCGCGCACCGCCTCATCCAGGGAGATGGCACAGGATGCCGAAGAGATATTGCCGTATTTTTGCAGGGTCAAATAAAATCTCTCAAACGGAATTTTTAAAGATTTGGCGATGTTCTGAAACATGCGAACATTGGCCTGGTGTGGTATGATCCAGTTGACGTCCTCCAGCTTGACATGATTGTATTCGATCGGTTCCTCGATGGATTCGATAAAGCGTCTGACAGCCACCCGGAAGCTCAGGTTGGCTTCAATCATGTTCAGGGAATGCAACCCCTTGTCCACACTTTCATGGCAAATGGGCGTGGTCTTTGAACCGCCCCCCGGTAATAACAAATCCTGGCCGTTGGCACCGTCGGTGTGTATATGGGTAGACAAGATTTCATGGGAGTTACCGCCCAATGTAAGTACAGCGGCACCGGCGCCGTCTCCCCACAGAATGCAGGTGGAACGATCCTTCCAGTTGAGGGTGCGGGACATGATTTCAGAGGCCACCACTAAAACATTTTTATAAGTTCTGTTTTTTAAATATTGTTCGGCGACATTTAAGGCGAAGATAAATCCGGAACAGGCTGCGGTGACGTCGAATGTCACCGCCCGGGGGGCATTCAGCTTGGCCTGCAACCAGTTGGCAGCCGAAGGACAGCAGGTATCCGGTGTGATCGTGGCCACGAGGATCAAATCCATCTCTTCAGCGGCCATGCCGGCCATCTCAAGGGCCCTCAGTGATGCCTGGTGACCCAGATCGGAGGTCGTCTGGCCGGCCTCGGCAATTCTTCTTTCGCTGACACCGGTGCGTTGAACAATCCATTCATGGGTCGTGTCCAGATCACTTTTTTCAAGATCATAATTGGTTAAAATTTTTGACGGTAAATAAGAACCTGTTCCTAATATGCTGATAGAATCCATATCCAATCTTTCTTGCCAAATCCAATAATTCGGCTTGCAAGCGTTTTTTTCTGGTATGTCATCTTTTAAAAAAACAGCGGCAGGTGACTGCCGCTGTTTATAGTATATGAGTTGTCGTTGTCAACCTATGGGTGAGGGTTTGCACAGATGGGCCTCTTCCATGGCCACACGGCCACAACCATCACAAACAAATTTCATCGACGCCAGTTTATCTTTGCACATGTGAGCGGCCTCAACCTCCGGGGTGCCGCAGAAGCTGCATTTTTTGGCATCACCGCAGGGATTACATAAATGGCCCGGCTCATTTGCAACTGCACCACAATTTTTGCATGTATACGCCATGATATACCTCCTTTTTTTAATGCCTTCGGGTCTTCGTGGTTAAGCCAACAAAATATGAGTATAAATAGGGAAAAGTCAAGGAGAGCCGGGTGGTTCCGGATTTTAATCCACAGATTTTGCAGATTGTTCTAATCACTTTAAGAGCTATGCGAAATCTACAGGGTTTAATCCCCCGCAGTTTGGTACCATAAAATGAATTTTACCTTTAAAGATCCCCCGCGGCTTGCCGCCGGGAGGGTCATTTTGCGTTTCGATTGTTTTTATTGTTTTTCCCTGAAGAAAATACGGGCTGCATGATGGTAATCGGAAGTTTTAAGGTTCGTTCCAGAATACCCAGCACTTCGGATCCAACGGCTGTGGGATGAAGCGGTATCACGTCGGGGTCTGCTAAATCCCCTTTGGCTCTAAAGGGAATAGAGATCAGCTTGCCGCCAAGAATATGCCCTATCAACGGGATAAATTTCACGATGCGATCCACAGTTTTAAAAGGCGCCACCAGAATAATGAGGTCCATCTTTTTTTCAGAAAAATCGATGTTGCCCTCACAGGCAATTCCCATTGATACGCCATCTATGGAGCATTCTTGCATGATGAGCTTGCCGCCTTCAATGTTCGCGCTGATCGTCATGCCGTGATAAGCAAAACCCTCACCGATCAGGTCCGGGATTTGTCCGCGGTAAATTTCGGTCACATTTAAAATCGAAAGAATCTTAGCCAGGAGACCAAACCGATAAATTCGACCTTTCTCGGCGGAAAATGCCACCTCTCCCGAAAGGGATCGCAGGAATTCATCCGGTTTGCTTTTTGACAAAAGTTGACCATTTAAACTGAAAGTACCCATTGCCAGATGCTTTTGATCGGTGATGCAGGCAACGGCAGGGGCCAGCATTTGATTCACGGCGGTGGGAACCAGAAATATCTCCAAGGTCTGCTTATTAATCTTCAGCCGGCCTCGAAAGGATATGCTGCACACAACCGCTTCATTGACTGAAATAACCACCTTGTCCGGCTTAAATGAGAGATCGGCTTTCAGGGGGTTCACGGAATAGGTTTCATAATTGAAGTTATCCGCATGAACCTTAAGGGTCCCCAGCAAATCCCTTTTACTGAGACGGCTGTCCGGAATTTTACTCTTTTTTTCTGCATAGCCGACAATGTTTTTAACCTGATTCCAGTCAATGGCATCCGCCGTGAGGGTCAGGTCCAGCAAGGTCTTATTTTCTGAAAAAATCATTCCGCCAATCAGTGCCAGATGGTTTTCCCCCCAGGTTAAATCCGTTGTATTGATCCGAACCCTGTTGCGGGCGGCTTCCGGCATGGTGTCACTGGTCAAGTCAAATGATCCGTTGTTGACCGTTACCGGATCTCCAAAGGCATCCGAAGTGAGAACAAGGTTTTTGAGGCTGCATGTCAAAGCATAACGCCACTGGGCCGGAAGATTTAAGGGGCCCTTAAGTTTCAGATCCGGCAGAAAAACCATTCCTGTGGTTACTGAAAAATCCTTCAAAAAAGGTTCAATATTTTTAAAGGACAACAACCAGGGATAGACCTCATCTGCAACGAGCTTTACGGATTGGGAATGAATCTCAAAAGTGGGCGATTTGCCGAGATCAAAGCCGGCAGAAAGTCGAGCAATCGTGGAGTTTCCCAATGATGCATCGACCTCTTTTAAGGTGAACCGGTTCTTACGCCATGAGAATTTACCTTCATCAACGCGCAAAGGGCCCGGCAAGCGTTTGGAGTGAAGCCTGAGCTGCTCGATGTCGGCGGACAATGACACTCGCTCAAACAATGGTGTCCAAACAGGGCTGCTGACTGCCATGCGTTCAAAAGCCAGTGAACCGCTTATGGGTTTGAAGCGGTCGAGGGCGGTTGAAATGTTTTTATAAGAAAAGATTAACGGGCTTATATCTGCAAAGTGGAATAATGCCCGGCCCGATCGGGCTGAGAACACCGGTGCCTTCGCCCAGTTTACGTCGCCGGCAACCCTCCGAATGGATGATTTTCCCATGGCGGCATTAAAATTGTCAAAAGCAAGGCGGGTCCCGCCATAATTAAAATGGCCCCCATCAATTTTAACCGCATATGGGATGCGTTTGTAATGGGCGGTTAAATGGATATTCGAAGCCTCCACTTCTGCATTCAGGCTTGCCAGATCATCTCCCAGTGTCAAAACCCCCGTCGCAGTGCCCTTGACATCCCTAATGAGGGCAAGCTCCTTAAGAAAATCTTTATTTCGAACAACGCGGCCTAAAACCGGCGGCAACTGGGACAAGTCGGCGTTGACACCGATTTTAAGTTGAAAGGGTGCCAGATCTTTGTTGAGACCCAGTGTCATTTCACCCTTCCGGCCGCCGGAGTTTCCCATCTGCGCCGCAAGGTTCGCGCCACGTAAAATTCCCTCGGAAATATGCGCATCCCCGATCACATCATCCAGATTCAGTTGAGCCCCGGGGATGAAGATTTTGCCCTTTGTCATCCGCCCTTTGATGACAATATTATCCAGCAGGCCCAGTTCAGCGATTCTTCGGCCCCGAATGCGAACCGTCATCCAGGGGACATAACCTCCCCTGATAATTTTAAAAATATTCCGAGTCGTTTTAGATTCACCCAACAGCCCGAGTGCCACCCGCCTCACCGAAGCGGCATCTATGCGGGAACCGTTTATGGCCAGCTGGATATCCTGCCGGTTCTCGTCATAGGAAAACATCCCGGTGGCTTCCAGCCGGGGGTATTCCAGTTCCAGCTGCGTCAGGGAGATTCCGACGGTCTTATCGCCGATCTGAACCGTTCCCTGGATACGACCGCCTTCAACTAGCAACTGTTCTTCACCGCGACTCAGTGCAAGCATTGGAAGGACCCCGTCGACAACGGCCTCTAAATTTCCGGTGCCGTCCAATCTAACATCGAGGGTTAAATTGGCCTTGACGTCCGTCACCTGCAGTGCGGAATCATGTAAAAGATAAGCCATTAAAGCCTGGGGACGGAACCGGGAGAGCCGAATGTGGCCCTGGCCTTTAAAGTCCAATGGATTCAAGAAGCCGTTGACATCGATTTGATCCCAGAGATTAGATTTACACCTGATGGAAAAGTCTAGCTTGTTCGGCCGGCGTTGATAATCGGCCTGTACTTCACTGAGCTTAAATTTGCGTCCAAAAGGATCTACCAGATTTATTTTACCGTATTCAACCCTCAGCTTCAGCTCCGGCAATTTAAACTCCGGAAGACCCCGAATGGCTTTGGATATAGCTTTTATGATATCGTCAAACGATGCAAGTTGCTCAGGCTGTGATGCCTCACGGCTGATTTGAGGCAGTTTCATAAAGTAATCCGCATATTCAAGGCTGACAACGCCGACTTCTAGACTGCCCAAGAAAAGAGGCAAAATTTTCGGATAAACTTTCATCCGGTGCATTTTAATCGTGAAACTATCGGGAATCAATATTTCAACTTTATGGACAACAACATGGGGCCGTGGAAAGTAAGACAGGTCCAGACGTCGATATTTTATCTCACCGCCGATCTTCTTGGATATGGTATTCTCGATATTTTCCCTCACCATCTCCAAGTGGATCAGTTGCGGCGTGATTATCATCAAGACGAGGATGAGGGCACCAGAAATCACCAGGCTTTTGATCAGCAGGCTGTTAAATTTTTTAGGTTTGCTCATGACGGCTTTTCTATCTGTAACCCTACCTAAGTTAATGTATCGGAATTTCTAAAGTGCAACCCCACCCAAAAAGAAGATTCTAAAAAACAATCATGGGCGATCGTTTGGTCAAATCAAAATTTAATTGTTAAGTATTACAAAAAGTTAAATAGTGTCAAGCGATAGGTAAGACCTATGGCGATGAAAACGGCTCATGGCAGGGCTCTTAACTTTTATCCCATTTTTATTCCGTTAAACCACCTTGTAAGGAGAATTTTAGATTTTGGATTTGTCGTATCGCTCCGCTCTATCCTTATTTATGTCTATATGAGTCTATTTGAGAGTAACATTTCAACCTCCCAGGTCAAAGGTATTGACCCCTGGTTGGTTTTGCTGTATTGTACTACGCTTTTCACGTTCGAGCACTGATATCCGCAAATAATTTGATATATTCATAGGAGAAAGGGGGGCTAGATGTACAACAAAACGGTTATGGATCATTTCCGAAATCCGAGAAATGTAGGCGTGATCGAGGATGCCAACGGTGTAGGAGAGGTCGGAAATCCCCTGTGTGGCGACATGATGACGATTTACTTGAAAATACTTGACGACCACATCGAAGACATCAAGTTTCAGACTTTTGGGTGTGGATCTGCTATTGCCGTATCAAGTATGCTGACGGAAATAGCCAAGGGAAAGACCATCGAAGATGCCAAAAGCATTACGAATAAAGATGTGGCTGCAGCGCTGGAAGGTCTGCCGAAAAACAAGCTTCACTGCTCTAATTTAGGGGCGGATGCCCTGCATCTGGCCATCAAGGATTATGAGGACAGAAAGGCCGGTGTCACCCGGGCGGAACCCAAGCGTAAAGATGAGCATGAGCATACACATGGAAATAAGTGCTACTGTCCATACTGTGATATTGAACTGGACATGGAAGCCACATTTTGTGATGCCTGCCAGTCCAGCCTTGAAGAAGAACATTAAGGTGATGACAATGAAATCCATTAATCTCGATCATATTTCAGCCAATCCACTGTTGCCCGAAGTGAAAGAAGCGATGATCGCTGCCATCAATATTGATTACCATAATCCTTATTTTATATCGCTTAGGTAGATTTTTTTTCCATCTTGGGCTGATTTAATAGCCGCTAAATTGAATTTAAGGATATATTTTGCTTGTTCTCCGGATAATATAGGTTCTTTATTTCCCTTTACAACTTCAATAAAATGTTTTGTTGCGTTAATGAAGCTGTATTTCCAATCTTTTTTAAAGTCAGAGAGAGCTTCAACTTTTCCATCCCGAATAATTACTATTGGAGCAAAAATTTCGGATTCAGACATTTTATTTCCTATAGCAGTCCCTTGGTTCATTTTCATAATGCCTCGACTTCCTATAATTTCAATAAATTCATCAGTATTATAATAATTCGAAGGAATTTTCATTTCTGGCATTAAGGAAAATTCCATATTGCCATATTGTGGACTGACATGCTCTTGTTCTTTATTTTCTTTACATTTCCACATTACATAAGCTGGGGCATCAATCCCGTGGTATTCATCTGTCCAAGCAAATACTTTTTCAATTTCTCCCTCGAAAAACCACCACCCAAGAGTAAACGCATGCCATCCATTATCTAAGAGCACCGGTGAGCCACGAGAAGAAGACCCTCCTACTTGTTTTGGATCTTTTCTCCATAAATTAGCACTTTCTGGGATATCCCAGCCACCCTTAGCGCCTATTGCCACTTTAATTCTTATAGACGATAAATCACCTATATAATCTTGGTCTATAAGTTCCTTTGCTTTCTTAATATGAGATATAAACATAAAATTCTCAAAAATCGAGAGGATGGATCCTGAATTATTGCAAGCCTCAATCATTTTATCAGCCTCTTCTAATGATAATGCCATAGGCTTCTGCACAGAGATTCCTTTTATTCCTTTATTAGCGGCATAAATAGTTGCTTCTGCATGAAGATTATGTGGTAGAAGAATTACGACTATGTCTAATTCTTCCTTATCTAACATTTCTTTATAGTCAGAATAAACTGGAATTGATTCATTTATATTAAATTGCTTAATTTTTTGTTTTGCTTTTTCAATCGTTCGATTACATAAACATGTAATTTCTATATCATCGTTATTCAAATACCCCAGCACATTAAGGTCAAAAATTCTCCCTGTCCCAATTATTCCAACTTTTAACATAGAAATAAAGAAAATTTGATAGTTAATTAAAGTTTTACATTATTATTAATTTAAATTCTTGATCGAAGCCTTAAGAAAATTTTTAAATATTATACCACTGATGTATTTTAATAATATTTTTAAAGATAATCTCAATTCATAAAAGGTTTTAAATTTGAAACGAATTTATGCATTAGATATTTTTCGAGGCATTTCAATAATGTTAGTTGTGATTTTCCACAGATTTTTATATGATTGGCAAGGGATTGAAGGGTTCTTTTTTTCAGAAGAACCTTGGAATGATTATCCATGGCTTACATTATTTATGATATTTGTAGCTATGGGATCTATTTTTACTCTTATAACAGGAATCGTAACAGCATTTTCAATTTATAATCGAGTTTCATCTGGCCGATCTACAATGAAACCAATAATATTAGGATCAATTATTATGATGG
>Ga0209536_100014294_pt1 | contig 11414 bp, 7 predicted proteins | sample DeeMarSeWOR28_12_FD_187461 | JGI IMG/M metagenome (GOLD analysis project Ga0209536, IMG submission 187461) | Marine sediment microbial communities from White Oak River estuary, North Carolina - WOR-2-8_12 (SPAdes) (version 2) | ecosystem: Environmental > Aquatic > Marine > Intertidal zone >... | reverse complement strand
CTTTCGTGGCACGGCAGGCATCACAAGAAGAACGACCAGACCCGCCAGCAGGGCGAAAGCCACTATCACGCGCCACTGCTCACCTTCCGGAAAGAAACCAAAGAGGAACTGGTTGAACCGGGCAAGGATAAAGACCCAGCAGGCGCCCCCGCTGGTGCAGGCTTCCCGGTCCGTTCCAACCCAGTCCGCATCGAGAAAGGCCCAGCGGAAGACAGGGGGTACCGTTATGTAAAGAATCCACAGGGCGACGGCGGTGAGACCTATGTTCAGCGGCGACGAGAAGAGATTCTGCCGAAGCCATCCGGCCGGACCCACGGACAGGCGCGGTGGCGGCAGGGGGGCGGGTTTTTCCGATAGTGTCATCTCACCCCTCGATCAATCTCTTCCGGTGGTTGTACCAGTTCATATAGGCCGAAATCGTCAGACTCAGGAACAGGTAGATGCCCATGGTGATGGCGATGGTTTCCACGGCCTGACCGGTCTGATTGAGCGTGGTCCCGGCAAAAACGGAAACCAGGTCCGGATACCCGATGGCCGTGGCCAGGGAGGAGTTCTTCGTGAGATTGAGATACTGGTTCGTGAGGGGGGGAATGATCACCCGCATGGCTTGGGGCAGAATGATGAGCCGGAGGGTCTGGCCCGGTCGGAGACCGAGGGACGATGCCGCCTCGGTTTGGCCATGACTCACGGCCTGTATGCCCCCGCGCACAACTTCCGCAATGAACGCAGCCGTATAAATCGTGAGCGCGACAAGGAGCGCTGCGAGTTCCGGAATCACCATGATTCCGCCTCGAAAGTTGAACCCTCTGAGTTCCGGAATGTCCCATGACAAGGGGGAACCCATGGCGAGATAGGTCAGGAACGGAACACCGAGCATTGCGGCCAACGAAACCATTAATACGGGAAAGGTCTTCCCCGTATTCTCCCGGCGCGCTCGGGCCCATCTTGAGAGCACGAGGGAGGCCCCGAGAGTCAATACGCAAGCGGTGGTCACAGCCTTAAACCCTTCCTCGAAGACCGGACCCGGAAGGTAAAGCCCCCGGATGTTCAGGAAGACGTGTTCGCCGAAAGAAAGGCTCTGCCGCGGGGGTGGAAGGGTGCGGAGTACGCCGAAATACCAGAAGAAGATCTGAAGCAACAATGGAATATTCCGAATGGTTTCAACGTAGGCTTCGGCAATTTTCGCGATGAGCCAGTTTCTCGACAGGCGGGCAATTCCGATCAGCCCCCCGATGAGGGTGGCGAAGAAGATGCCGAGGGCCGCCACCAGGACCGTATTCAGCAGGCCGACCACGAAGACCCGACCAAAGCTGGAGGATTCGTCATATTCGACCAGACTCTGGATGATGCCGAATCCCGAGGGGGAAGAAAGGAAGTCAAAGCCTGTGGTGATGCCCCGCAGGCCCAGGTTGTGAAGCGTGTTATGAATGATGTAAGCGAAGAATGAGACCGCCCCAAGAACCACCAGCAGCTGAACGAGAAGCGCCCTGGTTCTCCGGTTGCTCCATAGGGAGCCTGAAGGGGGCATCGGTCTTTCTGCCATGGCTTGATACCGGAATCTGTCGCGGGTTGAGAATTCGAACGACGCCCGCACGGCCGCCGACCGCACGGCCGCGCGGGTTCAAATCAGATAATGCTTGAAATTACCGGAAAGGCGGCGCGTACATCAGACCGCCTTTGTTCCAGAGTTGATTCAGCCCCCGCGTAATGCTCAAAGGCGTATCCGTTCCAATGTTTCTTTCAAATATCTCGCCGTAATTGCCTACTAACTTGACGATGTTGAATACCCAGTCGTTCGGAAGGCCGAGTCCTTTGCCCGGGTCTCCCTCGGCACCCAGAAGCCGTCGCACCCCGGGGTTGGTGCTTTCCTTCTGCATCTTCGAAGCATTGGCGGACGTCACGCCCAGTTCTTCAGCATTGACCAGGGCAAACACCGTCCACTTGACGATGTTGAACCAGTCGTCGTCGCCCTGCCGGACAACCGGCCCAAGCGGCTCCTTGGAGATGACTTCCGGAAGCACGATGGCGCTCTTGGGATCGGCGAGCTGTATCCGGAGTGCGTAAAGCTGCGACTGGTCAGAGGTGAAGACGTCACAGCGACCGGCTTCAAACGCTTTGATCGTTTCTTCTGCCTTGTCGAAAACCACCGGCGTGTAACTCATGCCGTGAGACCGGAAATAATCCCCGACATTCAATTCCGTCGTGGTCCCCGCATTGATACACACGGCCGCACCGTCCAGTTCCTTTGCACTTTTCACACCCAGTTGTTTGCGCACCATAAACCCCTGACCGTCGTAATAAGTGGCTGCGGCAAAATTGAGACCCAGGGACGTATCACGGGTCAATGTCCAGGTGGTATTGCGTGCCAGGATGTCCACTTCGCCTGACTGGAGAGCGGCAAACCGTTCCGTGGAAGTGAGCGGCGTAAATTTCACCTTGTTCGCATCACCAAATAGCGCGGCGGCCACCGCGCGGCACGTGTCCACATCCAGGCCTTTCCAGTCACCCTTGTCGTCCGCATTGGAAAAGCCCGGAAGGCCCGTATTGACGCCGCACTGCACGAAGCCCTTCTTCTTCACGGCGTCCAGCGTTTGACCTGCAAAGGCCGGGTTGAACGTAAGGCCAACCAGCAGAATGACCAAAGCCGATAAGACGCTCCTGTAGCTCATCATCTCCTCACCTCCATCATGTTTTTTCCCGTTCAGGTGGTCGGGATATGGCGATTAACCCCAGTGACTTCCGTGGTTTCTTTATGGCCATTGTAACAGCAGTTCGGGACACAGACCAGAGCCCGAACGGAAACGGTCTAGACTGCGGTTAGCGTCCGGGCGGAGAGACAGGGGCCGGTTCGATGATCCAGCAGGAATGAATCCGGGGATTTCTGGAAAAATCCTTGGGGATTGTTGCCCGTGTCACGTCTTCTGCCTTCAGTCCTGCCGCGGAAAGACCTTCCCGATCCATCCTGAATTTTCGGAAGTGTGTTGTAAAGATGATCTGGCCGCCCGGGCGAAGCCGACGGACACACTGACGGATGAGGTGGACGTGATCCCTCTGGATGTCCAGGGTTCCCCGCATACGCTTCGAACGTGAGAACGTGGGGGGGGCGAGAAAGATGAGACCATAGCGGCCTTTGTCCTGCGTCAGCCATTCCATGCAGTCCGCGTGAATGAACCGGTGGCTTTCTCCGGACAGGCCGTTTCTTCGCATATTGTCCCGGGCCACGGCAAGATAGGTCGCGGACAGGTCCACGGTGGTCGTGGAGCACGCACCGCCCAGGGCGGCGGCCACCGAGGCGGTTCCCGTGTAGGCGAAGAGGTTCAGGAAGTCCTTTCCTCGTGACATGTTCCGGATGATCTGTCGTGTGGGCCGATGGTCCAGATACAGGCCGGAATCGATGTAATCCGTGAGGTTTACGAGAAAGAGCGCACCGGCCTCATGGACCTCGATCCAGTTGCCGGTTTCCGCAAACTTTTCATATTGGGCAAGATTCTTCTGACGCGTTCTCGTCTTGAGATGAAAGTCTTCACGCGGGATCCCGAGGACCTCCCGGATCACGCGGCAGGCCTCATCAAGGCGGACTCTGGCCCGCACCGGGTCGATGGTCGCCGGCGGCGCGTACTCGTGAACGAGTACCGAATGTTCATAGATATCCACAGCCACTGCGTACGCAGGAATATCTGCATCGTAAAGTCGATAGCACGTTATGTGATTCTGACCTGCCCACTTCCCCATCGTCTTCAGATTCTTCCTGAGTCGGTTGGCGAGCATGGTAGATTCGGGCGAAAACGCAGGAACGGCCCGGGTGTGACCTGGTCCTTTCGGCTCGATTGTTTCAGTCCGGTAATGAAGGAGTTCACAACGAATATCTCCGTTGTAGAGCGCATGTCGCTTGTGGGCGCGCAGGCCGAGAAACGGCTTCAGTTCAGGGTTGCCAAGGAGGATGCTCATCTTCCATCCGGTAAAATTCGCCTTGAATCTTGCCCCAAGTTCACGGTAAAGAAGGGGAAGATTCTGGTCGGACCCCAGTCGTTCACCATAAGGCGGGTTCACCACGATGAGCCCGGGCGTTGAATCCGCGAGGGGGGCCGGGATGGCCGATACATCAGCCCGATGAACCTGAATGCTCTCCTGCAACCCGGAGGAAGCGATGTTCTTCTGTGCGATGCGGACAGCCTTCCCATCCGCATCGTAGCCCCGGATCGGCGGGATATGCCGAGCGCCGGTCTTCCTGCGCTCACGGGCTTCTTCCAGGAGCCGTTGCCATAACGGCTCATCGTGCCCGCGCCAACCCAGGAATCCGAAATACTGACGAAAGAGTCCTGGGGCCGCATCTCCTGCCATAAGGGCGGCCTCAATCAGGAACGTACCGGAGCCGCACATGGGATCCAGCAGTGCTCCCCCGGAAGACGCAACTTCAGGCCATCCGGCGCGGACGAGAATGGCGGCTGCCAAATGCTCCTTGAGCGGCGCGGGTGTTCCGAGTACACGGTATCCCCGCCGGTGAAGGCTTTCCCCCGACAGGTCAAGATAAAGCTGCCCCTCTGTCCGTGCAAGGTAGAGGTGAACGCGGATGTCGGCCCGTACTTTTCTGACCGTGGGCCTCTCCCCGGTCAGTTCCCGGAATCGGTCTGCGATACCGTCCTTGGCCCTGAGTGCCGCGTGACCCGTGTGGGCGATTTCTGTTTTCTGAGCGCTGCTGTCCACGAGAAAAGTGCCGGCGGGCTGAAGATGCCTTTCCCACGGCACTTGCCGGGCCGCGTCGTACACATCATCGGCAGTCTTTGCGGGAAAGGTGTTCAGGTGGAGAAGGATTTTGTTGGCCAGGCGAGACCACAGGCAGGCCCGGTAGGCGACCTCCATCTTGCCTTCAAAACTTACGCCGCCGGGCATCTGGCGTGCGTCCTCGGCACCGAGAGCCAGGATTTCTTCGGAAAGGATGGATTCGAGACCCGGGGATGTGGTGGCGAAGAACAGGGGCATAAGTTTGAAAGGAAACTCCTGACACTATTATGCCTGTGCCCTGACGCCAACGTGCCACCGCCTGGCCCGGGGTCAGGAGAGTCCTGGAAATATGGAGTATTCTGGTAGATATCATTTCAACCCCGGGGATTCCGGCTTCTGGCCACATGCCCCGGGCCGTTACCGGAGAACGTTATGATTCATGCCATGCTTCCCTATAGCATTTCCCTTTCGCTCCTTACGGACCTGTATGAACTGACCATGGCCTACGGCTACTGGAAGAGCGGGCGCCATGAACAAGTTGCGGTGTTTCATCATTTTTTCCGTCACAACCCTTTTGACGGGGGGTATACGATTGCCGCGGGACTGGGACCCGCAGTCGAGCTTCTGGAAGCCCTTCGATTTGACGGCGAAGATATTGGATACCTGAGAACCCTGAAGGGCGGAGACGGACAACCGCTCTTCGAACCGGCCTTTCTGGAGTATCTCTCCGGGTTCGAGTTCACCTGTGATGTGGATGCCATGCCGGAAGGAACCGTGGTCTTTCCCCACGAACCGCTCGTCCGGGTACAGGGGCCGATTCTCCAGGCACAGTTTGTGGAAACGATGCTCCTGAACATCATTAACTTCCAGTCCCTTATTGCCACCAAGGCGGCGCGGGTCTGCAGTGCGGCCGGGGACGAGCCCGTGATCGAATTCGGGCTGCGGCGCGCACAGGGAATAGACGGCGGGCTTTCTGCATCCCGGGCCGCGTTCATTGGCGGCTGTGCCGGCACTTCGAATACGCTTGCAGGACGCATCTATGGTATTCCGGTGAAGGGAACTCACGCACACAGCTGGACCATGTCCTATGACTCGGAAAGAGAAGCCTTTGAAGCCTATGCCGAGGCCATGCCAAACAACTGTATCTTTCTTGTCGATACCTATGACTCCATCTCCGGGGTAAGGAACGCTATCCGGGTCGGCCTGATGCTCAGGGAAAAGGGACATGAGATGGTGGGCATCCGCCTGGATTCCGGGGACCTGGCCTACTTGAGTGTTGAGGCCCGGAGGATGCTTGACGAGGCGGGTTTTGAAAAGGCCGCCATTGTGGCCAGCAACGAGCTGGACGAGTGGCTTGTAACCAGCCTCCACCAGCAGGGGGCACGGATCAACATCTGGGGCGTGGGAACCAAGCTGGTAACCGGCGAAGGGCAGCCGGCTCTTGGAGGCGTCTACAAGCTCACGGCCATACGTTCAGGAAATCAATGGCGGCGCAAGTTAAAACTTTCGGAGCAGGTGGCCAAGGTAAACACTCCCGGGATACTGAACGTCCGTCGCTTCTTTGACTCCCAGGGCAGAGCGGCAGGCGATGCCATTTTCGACGTGGAGATTCATGAAGAGGGCGACTGGGAGATCCTGGACCCCATCGTTCCATTGCACCGAAAGGAGCTGGCTCGCGGGCTTCACCACGAAGACTTGCTGGTTCCTGTATTCAGAAAAGGTAAGGCCGTGTATGACATGCCCGCACTTGCTGAAATTCAGGCGCGAACACGACGACAGCTTGCCTGTTTTCATCCCGGGATCCGTCGCTTTGAGAATCCCCACGTTTACCCGGTTGGGCTGGAGCGTCAGCTGCACAACCTTCGTATGCAACTCATGGAGGAAGAAAGGGGTAAGGTGTTCCCACCCCAGCGGGAAGGAAACCAGGGGGATTCCGGGGAGCCGTGAGGGCTCAGGAGACGACCGAGAAGATCAGGCAGAGCCCCACCATAACCCGGAAGGCACCGTCGATGTAAGTCAAACGGTGAAGTTCCTCTTCGGACTGGTTCAGGTAAAGCTCGGCGATGGGTCTCGCGAGGGTGTCCGGGGTGAACGTGATGGTTCCCCCAATGAGGGTCAAGAGAACGATGGTAATCCAGAGAAACAATTGAAGACGGGGAACAGGAAGCGCCGCGGCCAAGAGCCCTGCCACCACCAGGAGAACGATGCCGTGCAGTCGGAACAGCCGATGCTGAGCCCAACTTTTCCACAGGCCTTCCCATAGGTCGGGGCGGAGGAACTCCACGACCGAGATAACCAGGTTGGAAAAACCGATGATAATAACCGCGTTGTGCACCGGGGAATTATAGCGCTTTTCCGGAATTCGCAGCAGGCTTGGCCCGGGAGATGTTCAGGGGGTGTCGAGGTGTTCCGAGGTGATGGTTCCTCCGCCCAGAACCCGGTCGTGAAGGTAAAACACGGTAGCCTGTCCGGGTGCTGGAGACCACTGGCGGGAGACAAAGGCGACGGTGGCCGCGCCTTTCCCCGAAAGGGTGAGGCGTGCGGCGGCTTCCTTCATTGTGGAGCGGAGCCGTGCACCTACGGATAGGGATGAGACCGTAGGCGGCGGGCCGGTCCAGTTGAGGTTGGTGACCGTGAACTCCCGTCGCATCCCATCCTCTCTTCTTCCCAGAACAATACGGTTTGTCTCCTTTACGATGCGCACCACGTAGAGCCGATGTCCGGAGGGAACCCCCAGACCGCGCCTCTGCCCGACCGTATAGAAGGCCAGGCCCTTGTGTCTGCCCAGAACGTTTCCGGATACATCCACGAAGTCGCCAGGTATTACGGATTCAGGTGAGAGGTTCCGAATGAAATCTCCGTACTTTCCTGCTCCGACGAAACATATCTCCTGGCTCTCCGGGCGTTCCGCCGTGGGGATACCGGCCCTGGCCGCGATCTCTCGAACCTCCTCCTTTTTCAGTTCACCCAGCGGGAAGAGTGTGCGTTCCATTTCTTCCTGTGTCATCACGTAGAGAAAGTATGACTGGTCCTTGGCAGGATCCTTGGCCTTGTGCAGCAGGGAGGCATTTCCCTGTCTGCTCAAACGCGCGTAATGACCGGTCGCAATGGCGCCCGCCCCGAACTGGCGCGCCTGCTCGAGCAGATACCTGAACTTGATTTCCCGGTTGCAGAGGACGCAGGGGTTGGGTGTCTGCCCCAGAATGTAGGCCCGGCAAAACGGTTCAATGACCTTTTCCCGAAAGGCGGTTCGAAGATCAGTCGTGACATGAGGGATACCGATGTGCCGGCAGACCGACTCTGCGGCCCGAAGGGATTCAACGGAACAGCAAAGCCCTAGGTCGGTCCGGTGGCGCTGGTCCCAGATCTGGAAGGAAAGCCCGAGAACGTCGTAGCCCTGGCGCTTAAGCAGAAGGGCCGCGACCGAAGAGTCCACGCCGCCGCTCATGCCGACGACGACCCTCATCGCGGCGTTCCAAAAGGATGGGCGCCCCTCGACAGGTACGGCAGGAAGCCATTCCTGCGCACTTCCGGATTCGCTCGGGGATGCCTGAGCGCCCGGGGGGAAGAGTCAGAGGATCTGTGAGGCCAGTTCAGCGAGTTCGGACCGCTCACCCTTCACCAGTATCCCGTGGCCGGAGATTTCGACGGACTTGAATTTCTTGGCCGTGTAGATCAGGCCGTTGCTTTCCGAATCAATGTAGGGGTTGTCGATCTGGTAGGGGTCACCCGTGAGCACGATCTTGGTGCCTTCCCCCACGCGAGTGATGATAGTTTTCACCTCGTGCGGAGTCAGGTTCTGCGCCTCGTCCACGATAAAGTACTGATTCGCCAGGCTCCGGCCCCGGATATAGGTCAGGGGCTCGAGCTCGATCATGCCTGAGTTGATAAGGTCCCGTGGCGACTTCATTCCCTTGATCGCGCTTCCGGCTGAAAGCAGAAACTCCAGATTGTCAAAGATGGGCTGAAGCCATGGTCGTATCTTGGCTTCGATATCGCCGGGCAGAAAGCCCACGTCCCGACCCAGAGGAAAGATTGGCCGGCTCACGACCAGACGCGTGTAACGTTCTTCCTTCATCTTGGCCAGGCCCGCGGCTATGGCCAAGAGCGTTTTGCCGGTACCCGCCTTCCCCACAAGGGTAACCAGCTGGATCCGATCATCAAGGAGAAGCGCCAAGGCATGCTGCTGCTCCTTGTTACGGGCGGATATTCCGGAAATTTTTTCCTTCTTCTCGATGAGCAGGTTCAGCGTATGATCATCCTTCCTGAAGAGCGCAACCGCCGAGTGTTTCTCGGAGGATTCACCCCGGACGATGACCAGACCATTGGGCGCAAGGCTTTCGGTCTGTTCCGTAAACAGCGTGATCTTCTTTTCCCGGTAAAGTGTGTCGATATCCTTGTCAGGTAGCGTCAGGGCGTGTTCCTCGCCAAACAGCTCCTTGTATTCGACCTTGTCGGTCTTGTAGTCCTCAGCTTCGATCCGGAGCGCGTCGGCCTTGACCCTGAGGTTTGCGTCCTTGCTGACCACGATGACGGACCGGCGCTTGTCCTCCGGCATTGAATCCTGAATGCGCTTGATGAACAGGGCGGTTGCAAGAATCCGGTTATCGTTCTTGACCCTGTCGAGAGGTGCCGGGAGGTTGCCGTCGACGTGACTCTCCACCTCGACCTTGAGCGTGCCCCCATTTTCCAGATCGACTCCCTCAAAGAGAGCCCCTTTCTTCCTCAGGCGGTCCAGCTGGCGCACCACTTCGCGAGCGTTCCGTGCCTTTTCGTCACTACCCTTTTTGAAATTGTCGAGTTCCTCAATGACGCCGATAGGAAGGTAAACGTGATTGTCCGAGAAACTGAACAGGGCGCGGGGGTCATGGATAAGTACATTGGTGTCCAGTACGAAGATCTTCTGCATGAACGGGGCTCCTTAGCGGGACATCTCTGTATGGGTTGCGCAGCCTTCCGCGCAATATATGCGTATTCCTGCTGCTAGTAAAGCATAAAACCGGGCTTGTGTCATCGACGCCCGGAACAGGGAACAGCGCGGAGGGTTGAGTAGACTAAGGGTGCGCGGCGGGAGAGCTTCAGTGGTATATGGCGATCTGGTTCCGTCCCTGCTTCTTTGCATCCAAGAGGGCACTGTCGGCGCAGGCCACAAGATCTGATGGGGCTTTCATCCGTTCGTTCGGATAGGACGCAAAGCCCACGCTCACGGAAAGCGAGAGGCCCTTCTTCAGGCTGCGGAAACGGTGTCCGCTGACCCTGCGAACCAGACGTTCGGCTTCAATGACCGCCCCGCTCACATCACTTTGCGGCATAAGGACGATAAATTCATCGCCCCCGTACCGGCCCACGATATCACTCTTCCGGAAATTTTCTTCGAGCAGGCTGGCAAATTCAGTCAGCACGCCATCCCCGCACTTGTGACCGTGCTGGTCATTGATCTCCTTGAAGTTGTCAAGGTCCACCATCATACATGAGAGGGGGAGGCTGTGCCGCACGGCCCGGCTGAATTCCTGGTCCAGTCGCTTGCCCAGGTATCTCAGGTTGTAAAGGCCTGTGAGGGCATCGGTTGCGGCCATCCGTTCGAATTTTCGTTTCTCGCTCTCGAGCTTTTCAAAAACAAAGGCACGATGTATGGCATTGGCAGAGGCGCGACTCAGTTCCTGAACGAAACGGATTTCGTTTTCCGAGAAGGGCCGTGCCGAAGATGAGGCCCTGAGAAACATATGGTTGAAGAGCTTGTGATGGGAGGCAATCGGGACCACCATGATGGACCGAATGCGTTTGTCGGTCAGCATGGCCCGGATTTGCTCCGTAAGCGGATCCGCATTCACGTCCCGGACTACGATGGGCTTCTTCTTCCGGCAGGCGATCCGGATTTCGGGATACTTGCCAAGATCCAGTCGGAGCTCCGGGCTCTTCGGCTGTTCATGCGTGCTCAGGATATCGAAACATTTCTTCTTTTCATCCACGCGAACAATGGAGCACCGGAAGACCGGCATATTGTCCGCCAGTTCCTTGACAATGTGATGAAGCACCTTTCCCGGTTCGACCATGGCAAAACTCGTGGCGGCAATATCGATCACTTTCCGAAAATCCTGGTGCTGCCGCGAGAGTTCCCTGAAACGGGCCGAGCAGTCCAGAACCCGGGAGACCCTGAACCTGAACTCCTGTCTGCGAAGGGGCAGGGTGACGATATCGTCCGGCCTTTCGTTTTCCTTGAACGAGAGCCCCTTCATCTGCCGCTCGTCCGTCAAGAGGATAACGGGAACAGCACGGGAGAGTTCTCCAACAAGAGCACGGGTTCGGGAATACAGCGACGGGGAAACAATGATGAGCGAGGGAGGATTTTCAGGGTCGGCTAGACGCTCTGCAAGACTCCGGGTCGAGCGAAGGCAGCGAACCGAATGCTCCGAGCCTTTCAGGGCAGACTCGATCCGTTCAGATACTACCGGGTTCCTTTCAACTACCAGAAGACTGGCAGCGAGTACGTGTTCCTGTACCCGACGATAGGTCTGAACAAGGGTGACGGCGTTCACTTCAACGAGGAGCTGTACGGCAGCGGCTACGGGACGACCTTTGCCCTGCCGCAGTCGTTCAGGTACGTGGCGAAGATTCCGCGGACGTACTGGAAGGATATCAACGTGACCATCGAGAATGACAACCCTGTCATCGACAAGTTCGAGATCACGGTT
>Ga0209536_100014293_pt1 | contig 11415 bp, 6 predicted proteins | sample DeeMarSeWOR28_12_FD_187461 | JGI IMG/M metagenome (GOLD analysis project Ga0209536, IMG submission 187461) | Marine sediment microbial communities from White Oak River estuary, North Carolina - WOR-2-8_12 (SPAdes) (version 2) | ecosystem: Environmental > Aquatic > Marine > Intertidal zone >... | reverse complement strand
ACCGATCCGGTCACATTTGTATGCGTGTCACTGGTTTTGGCTGGCGTGGCCCTTATAGCGACCTATATCCCCGCCCGACGGGCGGCAAAGATTGATCCGATGGAGGCGCTGAGATACGAGTAGTTCTAACGGAATTCTGAATGGAAGAAACAAGATATTTGGAGAATCAATAATGACAACGATATGGCAAGACATACGATACGGTGTTCGTATGCTGGCCAAGAAGCCCGGATTTACGGCTGTGATAATCCTGACCCTTGCTTTGGGCATTGGAGCCAACACAACCATCTTCAGCTTTTTGGATCGTGTAATACTGCGACCATTGGCCGTAAAGAAACCGGGAGAACTGGTCAAGCTGGAATGTCAATATCATTATCAACATGGTAACCATTCCGGTGTTGGTAAGGACAATAAATTCACTTATCCACTCTATGTGAGTTATCGTGATCAATCCGAGGTGTTTTCCGGCCTGATAGCTTATACGTCTGGCAAGCTGTCATCCGGTGTGCGAGTCGGTGATTCTCTCGAGCGCGTTGCATTATTGCCTGTCTCCAGCAACTACTTTTCCGTTCTCGGGATTAAACCTGTGATTGGGCGTTTCTTTCTTCCGGAGGAGGAAAGAGAGTATGGTGCCCAGTCTGTAGCCGTAATCAGCCACAATCTTTGGCGTCGTTTATTCGACGGCGATTCGGCGGTTCTGGGTAAAACTATTTCTGTCAGTAACAATATCTTCACGGTCGTTGGTGTGACGCCGCCCGAGTTTACCGGAACCGTGGCGGCGATGAATCCGGGAGTATACGTCACCCTTGGTGCGTTACGGCAACTGGACAATTTTCCCTGGGACAATCCAGGTAATTTTTCGTTTTATTGTCTCGGGCGTCTTAAACCGGGAATTAGTCGCGCCCAGGCCGAGGCCAGGTTGCTTGTTCTGACAGGGCAGATCAATCAAGCGGACTCTGGTAGAACCGCCTATACGAATTTTATGGTCAAGGATGGAAGCCGGGGCACCAATCCCGTTGCACATGAAGATTATTATTGGCTGGTCGTCGCCTTGTTTCAGGCACCCACGATGCTGGTCCTTCTGGTTGCCTGTGCCAATGTGGCGAATATATTGCTGGCCCGGGGCATGATGCGCCAGCGAGAGATCGCCATTCGAAGGGCCATGGGGGCTAATCGACGTGACATCATACGACAGTTACTGGTGGAAAGTTCGCTCCTGGCGTTTTTGAGTGGGGTATGCGGCGCCCTCTTGGCTCATTGGTTGACGCTCACTCTTAGGTCGGTCCTGCCTTTCATCCAACAGATAGGTCTGCCTGTAGGCGTGGACGGGCGGATTCTATGTCTGACGCTACTGGGTTCATTGGGCTCGGTGTTTCTTTTTGGCCTGGTGCCGGCTTTGCAGGTATCAAGTCCCAACGTTATAAACGTTTTGAAGGATAGTGTGGGAACAGTCACTTTATTTTCACGGCGCTTTAGCTTGCGTAACATTCTGGTGGTCTTCCAGGTGGCTTTTTCTGTGATTGTGTTGTCTTTTGGCGTCTTGTGCTTGCTTAGTTTGCGCGCGCTTCGAGTAGCGGATCCGGGTTACTATCATAAAAGAGTTTTAGCCGTGTCCTTCGACGTCAAAGACGAGTTGTCCGTAAACATAGACTTTAGACAACTGTTCACGCATTTAAGGGAACGAGTGACTTCCCTTCCCGGCGTGCAGGCCGTCAGCCTTGCATCGGGTGTGCCGTTAACGGCGACCGGGCGAAGTAGAACAGGTGCTGGAAACATTGAAGACTATCAGAGGCCTGCGGACCAGGATTATATCCCCTGGGATTTCATGCTGGTCGGACCGGGATATTTTCAGACACTGGGCGTTCCTCTGTTGCGAGGACGGGATTTCTCCCAGCAGGACGGCCCTGGCACGTCCAGAGTGATGATTATCAATGAGTTGATGGTGCAGCGTTTCTGGCCCGGCCAGAATCCGATCGGTAAGCACGTGGATGTCGGGGGTGGACCGCGGGAAGTGATTGGAGTTGTCAAGGCGGTCAAGTTCCGTAACATTCGAGCAAAGCCTGAACCGTTGTCATTCTGGTTGCTCGAACAACAATTGGGTGCAAAGAATATGCCGTCGCCGCCGGCCGATGAATGGAACCTGCTCATCCGTACCCGAGGAGATCAACAGTCACTTGTATCCTTATTAAAGGGGGAATTGGAATCTGCGGGCTTGACGCCGGCAACATATAAGATTGGTACCCTTGCTGAGCGGGCCAACGAGTTACACACCGGACAACGTATCATTACCGCTCTTTTGAGTGTTATTGGAGTGGTCGGACTCTTATTCGTGGCGACCGGTATTGCCGGTGTTATGGCTTTCGAGGTCAGCCAGCGAACGCGGGAAATTGGTGTTCGCATGGCATTGGGGGCCCAATGGAGGGATGTGCTGAGATTAGTGTTGCGCAAAGGGGCCATCCTGACGGGCATTGGATTGGGGCTTGGCCTGGGACTGAGTTGTATCCCTTGTTATATCCTGACCCGTCTTGTGCCGGACTTTCGCTTTGTTGATGAGTATGCCCTTTACGGCGTGCACATGTGGGATCCGTTGACTTACTTCTGTGTCATACTCCTTATATCGTTAGTCATGCTCGCGGCCTGTTATATCCCGGCCCGACGTGCAGCAAAGATTGATCCGATGGAGGCGCTGCGTTATGAGTAATTGTGAAACAATATAGAAAAAGAAAACAGAATACGAAAGTGATACTATGATTAAACTAAACCACATTCAAAAACGTTATGACACCAAAGCAGGATTTGTATATGTGCTGCAACAAATCAACCTGGCCGTAGAAGAAGGAGAGTTTATCACCATCATGGGCCCATCCGGGGCAGGTAAGACAACATTACTGAACATTATCGGTATGTTGGATGGGGAGTGGGAGGGCGAATATTTCCTGGACGAGAATCCCGTCCACCAGATCAAGCCCAAACAGCGTCTGGCCCTGAACCGACAGTACATCGGCTTTGTCTTTCAGAGTTTCAATCTGCTTGACAGCCTCACGGTGTACGAGAATCTGGAGACTCCACTGTCTTATCGCAACGTTAAGAGCTCCGAGCGAGCGAGTATCGTTTGCGACACGCTGGATCGTTTCGGAATTGTTGGCAAAAAGGATCTTTATCCCAGCCAGCTTTCCGGCGGCCAGCAGCAGCTTGTGGGCGTCGCCCGGGCCGTGGTAGCAAGTCCCAAGCTGATACTTGCCGACGAGCCCACGGGTAACCTTCATTCGAGTCAGGGCAAGGACGTCATGGAACTGCTTAAAAAGCTAAATCGCGAAGGCACCACGATAATCCAGGTCACACACAACGAAAGTTATGCCGCCTATGGAAATCGCATTATCAAACTCAAAGACGGCTGGCAGGACGGCGAGGTCATAATCGAACAATCAGTCAAAAAGGAGTAAGGTATGATTGCCCTGTGGCAAGATTTCCGGTATGGCGTTCGTATGCTGGTCAAGAGACCCGGCTTTACGGCCATTGCCCTGATCACCCTGGCGATTGGTATTGGGGCCAATACCATCATGTTCAGCATCGCTGATCTGTTGTTGCTGGCTCATCCGGGAAAAGTGAAAGCACCTGAGCAGTTGGTGTATTGTGGGTTTCAAGACCCGGAAGCACTCGGGTTTCGTTACTCGGAGTATCTCACTGTCCGTGACAGCAGCCTGGCCTTTAGCGATCTCTTGGCTCAAAGTCTCCCGTATGGGGCCAATCTGGTTCATGGAGAATCGGTCCAGCAAGTTCAGGAGTCCTATGTTTCAGCGAACTACTTTTCCGTTCTGGGAGTGACGCCGATCCGAGGACGCGGTTTTATGCCGGAGGAAGAGCAGGGCGGCGCTCGTGTCGTGGTGTTAAGCTGGCTCTGCTGGCAGCGATTGGGGAGCGATCCTGAGCTTATTGGACAATTTGTGAAAGTTGATGGTGTTCGTTGCCAGGTCGTCGGCATCATGTCAAAGGGATTTACCGGTGTTACTTTCAACGCTCCTGACCTATGGCTACCGCTGGGAAGCTTCCGGTCTGTCGCTAAACGGGCTCGACAGTGGCCGAAAAGCCGCCTATGGTTTGACCTCGTCGGTCGTCTCAAACCTGATTTGACGCTGCCTCCCGCCCAGGCGCAGCTCGAGTCATTGTTTTCGGATTTCAAACCTGAAGGCCTTGAGCATGAACGCCGGCCTTTTTTCAAGCTCCGCAAGCCGGGCCGGTTCTGGGTGTGGTGTGAGGCAGAAGAGGACTATTTGCGCAAGCCCTTATTCAATGTCATACTCTTAGCGACGTCCGCTATTATACTGCTGATTGCCTGTTTGAATCTGGCGAATATGTTGATTGTGCAAGGGGCAGCGCGTCAGCATGAAATAGCTGTACGCCTGGCCCTTGGCGGAGGACGCTGGCGCATTATTCGGCAGTTGTTCACTGAATCGCTGCTATTGGCCCTGCTGGGCGGCATGTTAGGTGTGTTGCTGGCTTTTGGAAGTATGAAAATCCTTAATACTTGGATGACTACTACTCCGGAGTATTACGCAAGAGGTCTGCAGGTGGGTTTGAATAGTCGTGTCCTGGCGGTCACGTTGGGCCTGTGCCTGATCGCCACGTTGTTATTTGGATTGAGACCTGCGTTATGGTTGTCAAAGCGTGATCTTGCCGGCGAGATGAAGGCTTGTGCCGGTAGTGTCTTGGGATCCCTGCGTAGAAAGCGAGATGCACTCGCTGTGACCGGGCAGACCGCCCTGGCTGTCTCGCTTGTGCTTAGCGCATTGCTACTGACACGCAGTGCCCTGAAAATAGCACGACCGGATCCGCGTTTTTCCCTGGATGATAAGTTAATTGTGGAAATCGATCCACTTGCGGCCGGGTACGACCCGGCCCGTAGTGTTCAGGTATGCGAGGCCTTGACAGAGCATCTGGCGTCCCTGCCGGAGGTAAAAGCATTGGGAGCATCAACCCGAATGTTCTACGGAGGTGGCGGGCCGATATCGATTAGCGAGAATTTTCAAAACGGATCGTGGAGGCCTTTCACACGGAAGGCTATGCTGGTCACGGTCAGTCGGGATTATTTTACGGCCATGGAGATCCCGCTTTTACAGGGGCGATTCTTTACCCCGGTGGACCGCGTCCCGAATGCGGAAAAGGTCACGATTATCGATGAGAGCCTGGCACGCCGGCTCCGGCCGGATGGTAATGTCCTCGGCTGTTCTATCCGATGGGGTCTTTTTAGTGAACATTCGGAACCTTACCGTGTTGTGGGCATCGTCGCCAACTTGCCGGGCGTGGGAGATCGAGAGATCTATCCCCAGATATATACACCTGCGGGATCGGAAGAGTTGTCTCCCTGTCTTTACGTGCATGTCGCCAACACCGGATCGGTGGATGCCCTGCGTCGGCACATAGTGGAGGAGATTCGCAGGATTGATGCACGCGTTCCGGTTCTGCCGGTGAAGACTTTGGCTCGGAAACGCGATGGGGATGCTTCTATTTGGCGAGCGAGATTCGGCTCCCGCTTGGGATTGGTGGCTGGGGCTGCAGCGTTGTTTCTATCAGCGTTGGGCATCTATGCAATCAAGGGCTTCATGGTCGCCTCACGCACCTCGGAAGTCGGCATTCGCATGGCACTCGGTGCCACACAGGGGAATATCACGGGCATGGTAGTGCGCGAGGGATTAATGCTTACAATAGTAGGCTTGATGATTGGGCTGGGGCTGGGTTTGGCTGTGGCCAGAGTCGCGGCCCGGTTCCTCTACGGGATCAGCCCGATTGATCCGGTCAGCATTGTGGTAACTGTGATTCTGCTCGGGGCCGCCTCGCTGCTGGCCGGCTACATCCCCGCCCGCCGGGCGGCAAAGATCGATCCGATGGAAGCGCTAAGGTACGAATAGGAGAAAAAAATGGGAACTCTGTGGCAAGATATTCGGTACGCTCTGCGAATGCTGAGAAAGTCGCCTGGCTTTACGGCGATTGCGCTGATAACTCTGGCTATCGGCATCGGGGCCAATACGATAATGTTCAGCGTGGTAAATGCCCTGGTCTTTCGGCCGGTACAGGTCACGGAGCCCGAGAAGCTGGTATGTTGCAAGATTCGTAACTTCGGGCTCGGAACGACACCCTATTCCGCTTATCAGATGATACGTGACGACAGTCAGGTATTTAGCAATCTGATGGTTCAGGACCATGGTTTGGAATATGTCACTTTGGCGCATAGGCAGAAGGCTCGGCAAGTCTGCGGAATGTTCGTTTCGACCAACTACTTCTCCTTCCTGGGCGTTACGCCCGCATTCGGACGTGGTTTTCTCCCTGAGGAGGAACACCAGGACGCACCCTCTGTTACGGTCCTGAGCTTCCGTGCCTGGCAGCGACTGGGTGCCGATCCGGAGATGGTAGGTCAGCACGTACGCGTAAACGGCGTATCCTGCGAGGTCATCGGGGTAGCGCCGGAGGGATTCACCGGTGTCACGCTCCTCAGTCCGGATCTCTGGTTGCCCCTGGGGAGCTATCTGCGCGTGGTTCGCCTGTCCCAGGGAGTGAAAAAGCCCCGCAAAGAAGTGATTGACTGGGGTTATCCCGGTGTCGTACCAGTGGGACGACTCAAGCCCGGCCTGAGCATGTCGGCGGCCCAGGCACAGTTGCAGGCACTTATCCCCCGGCTCAAGGAGCAATATCTGAGACAATGGAAGGCGAATTGCTCGCTTTACCTTCACCGGCCGCCTAAGTTCTTCATCATCAATGACGACAGTGAGGGAGCTGCGATGACCGGCTTCAGTCTGATACTGATGGGGGTTTCTGCAGCCGTCTTGCTCATAGCGTGTCTGAATCTGGCGAGCATGGTAATTGTTCAGGGGACCAGGCGCCACCGCGAGATCGCCGTTCGTATGGCTCTCGGTGGAAGCCGTATTCTAATCATACGGCAGTTGCTCATTGAGTCAATGCTGCTGGCCCTGCTGGGAGGAGCCTTCGGCCTTCTGCTGGCCTTCTGGGGCGCAAGGTCTCTAAACACATGGATAGTAGCTCTGCAAGGACCTCTTGATGCCGGGGCCGCATTAAGAGTTGGTATAAACATGCCTGTTCTGACAGTTACCCTGGGTTTCTGCCTAATTGCCACCATTCTCTTCGGCCTCAGGCCGGCTCTGGGACTGTCTCGTCGTGATATCGTTAGCGAACTGAAAGAATCAGGTAGCGTTACGCTTCTGTCGTTCAAAAGGAAACGGGGCCGTTTGTCCAGGCTTTGTCAGATAGCGCTGGCCGTCGTACTCGTAATGGGAGCAGCACTCTTTACGCGGAGTGCGGTGAAAGCCCTTCAACCCAGTTCGGAATTCAGCTTTAACGGCAAACTGCTCGTTAAGCTCGATACATTCGCCGCAGGTTATGACCTTGCGCGCAGCCAACAAGTGTATGAAACTCTGGTTGACCGATTGCGGTCGCTTCCGGGAATCCGGGCCGTCAGCCTGTCGGCCTCATTCCCCTTTGCCGAGGGCGGCCGTAGTGGTTATGGCGGGATTGTCCGCGAATACGTACCGGGAATCGAAAACGACAGGGACCGCGAAAGTGGAGGGCCTCCGCGTCTTGTTAAAGGTGCCCCTGAGGTACACATGGTCGGAGCAGATTACTTCGAGACGCTGGGAATGCCTCTACTACAAGGCAGGCCTTTGCAACGTCTCGATAGTGTCTCCGGTGCGGAAAAGGTCGTGATCATCGATGAACAAATCGCTCGTCGACTCCGGCCGAACGGTAACGCCCTCGGGTGTCTGATTACATTTGGTTGGGAGACGTCACCCTACCGAGTGGTAGGGATCGTACCGACTTTGAGAATTGCCACTGACAGTGATATTCCGTTCACCCAAATGTACTTACCGATGGCGGCCGACAGTCGGCCTACCTTTATTCAGATTCTCGTCACAGAGAGCCTGCATGAAAATAAAGACGCCCTTCAGGAAAACATTCGCACGTTAATTCGAGAGATAAACCCCCAGTTGCCAATCCTGTTACTAAAAAGCCTGGCAGACTGTTACCATGATAATCCTTTCGTTTGGATGGCAACGATAGGCGCCAAGCTGGCAGCCATCTTCGGGGCGATGGCCCTGTTCCTGGCGTCGCTGGGAATTTACGCAGTCAAGGGATATATGGTAGCTTCCCGAACTCGGGATATCGGTATTCGCAAGGCTCTGGGCGCTACGCATCATGACATTATGGGCATGGTAATCCGAGAGGGAATGGTACTGACAGTGATAGGATTGATGATTGGATTGCTTCTGGCCTTTGCCGTAGGGTGTTTGATTCGCAGCCTGCTCTACGGTGTTGATCCGGTCGATCCTCTGAGTATCGCCGTAGCTGTGATATTACTCGGACTGGCCTCGATGCTGGCCAGCTACATCCCTGCCCGACGAGCGGCAAAGATTGATCCTATGGAAGCACTTAGATATGAGTGAGGAACTAAAAATGAGAAAAAGAAGATTCTGTAAAACTAAGATGAAGTATTTGATATACAGGCGATATATTTTCCGATTGCTCGTAATCGTCTTGGCTTCACTGCTGGTAGCGGGATGCCCCGCTCCGACTTTGAAAGAGGATCCAAAGATCGAAGCTTTGACCACGAGACTTGGTACGATTGATACTGTCAAGCCTGTAGATCTGTCGGATTCACCACCGATTACGGTTGAGCAGGCTACTGAAGAGGTCACTGAGCAGATATCTGAACCGAATGAATCGCTCCCGATGATGGAGTTGACGCTCGAACAAGTCCGAGCTGCGACTCTGACCAATAATCTGGATCTCAAGATCGATCTAATTGATCCTGCCATTGCACAGCGAGCAGTTGACATTGAACGCGCCAAATTCGAATCGACATTCTATGGTTCTGCAGTTTACAATACCTCAGAGACAGAGGAAGGGATGTCATCCACAAGCCAGGAATATGAGGTGGGTATAGAAAGCCCTCTGCACACCGGCGGCTCTATCTCAGTAGGTTTGCCTTTCGAGGAATTCGATTCCGACGATTCCGACAGCGTGGCTGATGCCGCGGTTAGTGTCTCTTTCATCCAGTCACTGCTCAGGGGGGGTGGGACTCGAATCAATACCCATTCGATTCGCATTGCCGGTTATCGAAAAAACGCTGTCGATGCCCAAACCAAACAGGCTGCTATTTATCTGTTGGCGGCCGCCGACATCGCCTACTGGCGTCTATATATGGCTTGCCGGGAACTTGATGTCCGTCGTGAGCAATACAAGCTGGCCCAGGATCAGCTCAATCATGCTCGTCTTAAAGTAGCGTCGGGCTCATCTCCCAAGATCGAAATTGTGCGCGCCGAGGCAGGTCTATCCAGTCGGATCGAGGCTCTCATCAACGCCGAGACGATGGTTCAAGTCCGTCAGCTTGATTTGCAGCGCATCATGAACCGTGACGACATGCCGCTCAATGCAGACATAAGAATCGCTCCGAAGACCGAGCCAAATCCACTGGGACTGGACATCGACGAAGAAAAGCTTGTCAGAATCGCACTCGAAAATCGCATGGAGACCGTCCGGCTGGAATTGCAGTTGGCTATCGACAAGCTGGACGTTGAATTAGCTAATAATGCTACACTGCCTGATGTTACGTTCAATTACAATTTCGCCACTCAAACACAGGCCGGAGATGTCGGCCATGCCCTTGGAGATTTTGGGGATAAAAATTCTGATTACCATTCCATCGGTCTTTCAGCCAGTATTCCCCTGGGTAACCGGGCTGCCAAAATGCGTTTGGAACAAGCTAAACTTCAGCAGATTCAGGACGAGGCAAGTTACGCGAGGCTCCGTCAGATGATCCAGCAGGAAGTATATGACACTGTCAGGGCATTGCGAAATAGCTGGCGACGTATTTTGGCTGCTGAAAAATCTGTTGATGCTGCATACCGTGACTATAAAGTTGAACAATCGCAGTTCCAGCTTGGTCGCAGTAGAAGTACGGATGTATTATACTCCGCGACAGGTCTGGCCGATGCACAACTGAGCAGGATTCGTGCGCTTGCAGAATACGAAATTTCTCAGATTTATCTTGCCCAGGCGACAGGGACACTATTGGGATACAGCCGAATAATTTTGGAGCCGACGGATATTCAGGATCTTAGTGACATTCGTTAAACCAGCCTATGATTTCGGTATCATATACGTTGATTGCTCCATTTAGTCTGTCCCAGAGGAAGTCGATGCGGCTATAGAGTGGTTTTTACTGTATAATGGTGCCCTCAGGGAAGATAAGTTGAAACCGAGCATCCGGGATTTCCTGTTCGAAGCGAATTGACTGAATGGATATTTCATTAATGACTATTGGATGGAATTCGCCGGGAGTTCCTGGTTTGTCCTTCCCAAAAAATTCGGAACCCACATAGGAAACGTATTGCATTTTCCTTGGGTAGAAAATGTTGATCCCCCTTATATTGGTTTTACCAAATTCAATGTCCCTGTATTCATGTTTAAGATCACCTAACTCGGCACCACCTTCAGTAGCGTTCTTAAAAATCTGCGTTATCTGTTTAGGCCAAAAACCGTGTTCGGCATCTAATAGAACCGAATAATCCAGCTTATCTGTCATAGTAGAGAATTTAAGAAGAATCTCAGAGCCATTTTGGGACATTTCAATCTCTTCGACATGATTAGCAATAAAGTCAGAAAGGCTTTGCTCTTGGGTTCCCATTAGTCCTAAAATTAATAGGATGTTTTGAGTAGAAGTTGGATTGCTTCTCCTTGATGATGGATTATAATTGTTCCACCCTTTTTTCACGCCGGTTTTACCTGAAATAACTAGTCTTTTACCGTTTGTTCCATTGCATGAAAAAGACTCCATTAACGTAAGCTTCCCATCTACCCCAAATCTTTTTTGCTGTTCCCACATCTTTTCGCCTGAGAAAATCGCTTCCACATCGTGCAGTTCAAAGGATTTATCTATTTGGCCTTTGTTTTTCTGCATAACAGCTTCAGAAGGTTTTTGCGTGATTGTATAGTGCAAAACAAGGCCGTTTTTCAAGAGAGACTCCTGCTGGCGCAAGCTGACTACTATCTTCTTAAGAGTTTGATCAGATACACCTGTTTGGCTTTCGGCCGCATCCTGCACAATGGATTTAGTTTTTGACTTTACTGTCAGTGCCAGGCCAAAAATAATGATAGAAAACAGGATGATGGGAATGTTTTTCAAGTTTACCATTTTTCAAGTCCCTGAGAAAAGTATAACACTGCTATTTTTATTCCTACAAGCGACAGAGGCAAGTTAAAAATTTTGTCAAATTGGGATGTTCCTTGGACATCCCAATTTGACCGATAATTTTTCCCGATGACCCATTTTTTGGATTCTTAGTGTCTGCTTTTGGTTAATTCAATAAAAATGACCTCCGTGTGCCGAAGTAGTATAAAAACTACTGA
>Ga0209536_100014292_pt1 | contig 11415 bp, 5 predicted proteins | sample DeeMarSeWOR28_12_FD_187461 | JGI IMG/M metagenome (GOLD analysis project Ga0209536, IMG submission 187461) | Marine sediment microbial communities from White Oak River estuary, North Carolina - WOR-2-8_12 (SPAdes) (version 2) | ecosystem: Environmental > Aquatic > Marine > Intertidal zone >... | reverse complement strand
GCAATAACCTTCTTTGCGATTTTGTCCGGCCTGTTCTTTGAACGCAGGCTCTGGTGCCGTTATCTTTGCCCCCTTGGCACCCTGGGAGCTGTATATTCCGGCTGTTCCCTAATCGAATGGCGATCAAACAACAGCATCTGCAACAGCACCTGCAAGGATAACAGCTGTTACAAGGGAGATGGCCATACCCGCGGCTGCCCATTATACCAGGGGCCTTTTTCATTGCATTCCAACCAGAACTGCATCCTCTGCGGACGCTGTGCAAAGCTTTGTCCTAACAACGCACCTGCATTAAATCTCCGGATACCCGGGCATGAACTCTGGGCCGCATTGAAACCGGAAAAAGTGACAACAGTATTTGTGCCGGTAATCCTGGGAACCCAGATATTCCGCGGTATTGAACACTTGCCGCTTATCCAGGGGCCTGAAGCAGGGTTTCTGCCCATGTGGGCACTCTATGCTGTTTTAATTCTTGCTGCCACTGCCCTCTCTTTTGCCTATACGCAAATTTCGGGTGCCATCTCCTTTGGCAGCCTGAAGAACATTGGTATCTCGAAAGGGAGCCTGTTCATTCATGCCATAATCCCCCTGGCTTTTGCATTTGAGATTGCCTATCAGTTTAAAGGCCTCTTAACCCGTTTCGGTCATTTTATCCCCACATTGGGAAGACAGCTTGGCCTTGACTGGGAGTTTCTGGATTTTGCCTATCAGGCCGGTTCCATCAAACCCTGGCAGGTTGTATTAATTCTGCTCGGCATGGCTGTTTCAAGGTTTTTTCTGAAAGCCCTGGTCAAAAATCACCAGGCTGAAAGGAAAGACGCTGCCATTAAACGCTTCAGGAACCTGCCCCTGATATTTTTAGGCAGCATCTATATCTGGATGTTTGTTGTTATGTGATTTCCAAATTTTATCAAGCAGTGATTAATAATTCCAAATTCCCTTTAGGATCCGTATAAGCTGTGCCATCTGAAAACCTGCTTCGGCATAGGCTATTGAAAAAATTTATTAGAATTATTCTGTAATATTAAATTGTTTCGGCTTTCCGATTTTCTGGAATTTTATCCTTTTTTCCGGAAATGCACACGGGGATTAATCCCCCTTACTCATTTGCATATTGCCAACTTACTGTTATATTTTAACATTATAGGCATAACACATTGTGGCATAATTTTTGCTATTTAAAAAGCTTATTGGGAAAGATTTCTGGGATATGAATACTGTGACGGAAATACAATACTATCCCCATAAAGCACAAAATACTTTTGCTGATGCTCTTTTCACATAAGTGTAAAATGGACTTATTCTTCATTAGAATAAGTGAAAAATAGTTCATCAGCCCTGGTTAATTGCCAGTGCTATGTGGTGCAGCGGCCTGAAATTTTCCAAACATCTTTCCCTGGGTGTATCAGAAAAAATTGCGGAGCTGCCGCATGAGTTTGGTTATGTGAATTGTCCTTATTAGTGGCAAAAAAGCCAGCAACTGCCACAATGTAGCACCAGAAATTTCTTGACCTGTTGATATATTCTTAGTAATAAATATTTTATATATATATAAATAACTGCCTAGGGATTTTTGTTAATTAATGATTTTTTTTGTTAAAAAAAAATCATTAATTAACAGTCGGAAGAGACGTGTCAGCAGGATATTATTCATTAAAAGTATCCCAACATTATTCTTGCGATAATACCTATCTCGAATTTGCAGAATGGCTACACTATGAGAGGAACAGCAATTTTCATCATTTTAGTTTGTTATATTGTTGCGTTCTCGAATACTTCATTGCAGATGTACAGTATTGAAGAAGGGAAAGTATACTCTGAAAATTATAGTGTAAACCATATCCTCAGTTCTTCATATACAGATTACTACCACTTCCAAACACGGCTCAATGAGCCCTTGGCGTCAAGTCGCAAATGCAATCATTTCCATGTCATCCTGCCAAATGATCAAACTCCGGGAGGAGGCTTTATTGCAAGCCATTATATAAATTCCCTGCCAACAGCATCAACTTTCCCTCCTTCGAACAAACTTTATATTTCAGCAATGCTAAACATGCTGGAGCTTCACACCCAGCCCAAATTCCTTCTGCCGCATCATCTAACCCTGCTAAAATCTTCCGTTCTTCTTATTTGACAGCTCCCTTGAATGGCAGGGTTGTAGCGTAGGGAATAGTACCGGGCTGGAAGCTTTAGAGCTTAGTTTTTTTTAATTTAATTATAGATACTTAACTCATTACAGAACCATGAAACAAAAAGACCTATGATTTTTTTTAGTAATATGCAAAGCAAAGTGGCAAAATTTGGTCCTTTGCTAATTTTTCTTATTGGGCTTCACAGTATTGCCCTGGGAATTGTTATTTATTTCTATACGGATTTTTTCTATCAGAAATTCTTCTCAGCTCCTGCAGAGAATATATTTTTTGTTCGTCAATCAGGAGTTTTTCTTTTTCTCGCCGGTTTTTTCTATCTGTATCCCCTGGTTGATTTAAAAAGGCTTTATAATTTTCTCCTGCTCATAATATTGTCAAAATTTATTGCAGTGCTGTTTCTCCTCTCAAATGCAAAATTCACACCTGCACCCTCAATGATTTATCTGGCCGCTTTTTTTGACGGCCTGATGGCAGTGGTGCTTGTAAGTCTTTATTTCCGCTTAAGAACGAATCAAGCCTTAGCAAAAAAAGGCATCCTCGCTAATGAGGGTGCTGCTATTAAGGATGCTGTCTGATGGGATCAAATAAGAAAAAATTGGGTGAGTATCTCATTGAAAATAACATTTGCGATGAATCGCTGCTGGACCAGGCGCTGCAGGAGCAGGCAGAACTGAAAAGCAAGGGCGTTTTTAAACCCTTGGGGATTGTGCTCACCGATTCCCACACAGTTTCTCAAGAAGACCTTGATAAAGTGATTTCCCTCATGCATCTGAATATCCTCTCTTCTTCAGCACTCTTTGAGACCACTTCCAGGGAGGTTCTGCAGAAAACCCTCTCCCGGGCGCAGTTCAAGATACTGCCGGAAGACAGCCTTGTTTTCAAACAGGGCGATGAACCGGACAGTTTCTTTATCGTGGTTTCAGGGAAAGTAAATATCTTCAGGACTTCAGCCGACGGCCAGGAAAGTATCATCACCTATCGCCGGGAAGGGGAGGGATTTGGCGAGGTTTCCCTCCTGACCGGCGAACCGCATTCCGCATCTGCTAAAACCGTAAAACCAACGAGTTTTATAATTTTCAGTAAAAAAGAATTAAACAGCCTGATAGAAAATTACCCGGACATTTCTCTGGCCATAATTAAAGGCTTTGCCAGCCGCCTTAACCGCAAGGACGAGGAGATTGTCCAGGCCAATGAGAATGAAAGGGCATACCAGCAGTTCGTCAGCCAGGAAAGCGAGCTTTCCCTGCCCGACTTGATCGGCCAGACACGGACCATCAACAACCTGCGGAAGAAAATACATGCAGCTGCCGAGAATGAATTGCCCGCCCTGGTCCAGGGGGACCCCGGCACAGAAAAACTAGTGGTCGCCGGCACAATCCATAAAAACAGCAGCCGCTCTTCAGCGCCGTTTCTTTCCATGGATGCGGAAAATATTGTACTGGAAGGCTATGGTGCTATCCCCGAAGAGGACTCCGGCACCCTGCAGCTGGAAATGGCCCAGAGCAGTGTTCTTTTCGGCTATGAAAAAGGCTCTTTTGCTGTTTCCCAGGCCCGGGGGCTCGGGCTCCTGCAGATATGCCGGACTGGGACGGTTGTCATAGAAAACGTGGACAAGCTGACCCGGGGCGTGCAGCAGAAACTCCTCGACTTTCTCCAGCACGGCACCTTTGAAACAGTCGGCGGCCAGAGGCCGATTTCCTCCTCCTCCCGGATTATCGCTACCACTTCAAGGGACCTTGGCGCACTTGTCAAGGAAGAGCTTTTTGACGCAGGCCTCCTGGAACTGCTGCACAGCAATAACATGTCCGTGCCCCCCATCAAGAAACGCAAAAGCGACCTGCGCCTGCTGGTGGATTTCCTCATCATCATGGAATGCTTCAAGACGCCGGACCGCAAACTCATCAAGGGCATTTCACCCGAGGCCTACCAGCGTATCATGGAGTACGACTGGCCCGGCAACATGGATGAACTGCAGATCGTTATCCGCAGGGCCATAAACCTGGCCCAGGGCGAATACCTCATGCCGGAGGACATTTTCATCGGCATCGCCCCTCCCAAGGGAAAATACACCATCAACCTGCTGAAGTTTGACAAGGTCAAAGCATTTTTTAAAAGCGGTTTTTACCCTGTAGGTCTGCAGGTCATCACAGCAATGGTCTTCAGCCTAATATTTATCCTGGCCTTTCTGGGCAGCCGTTCTCCGGAAAGCAATGTCACGGTTCTGCTGGTCTGGGCCATGTGGTGGCCGATGCTCACGGTCAGCTGGCTGGTTGGGGCCCGCATCTGGTGCTCGGTCTGCCCCATGGGTGCGGTCAATGACCTGTTGAACCGGGTTGGCAAAAAAAAGTTCAAGGTGCCGAAATTCATCCGGGATCATGGTATTTACATCAGCGCCATTGGCCTGGTCGTGATCATCTGGGCCGAAGCAGCTTCAAAGATGCCCTATTCGCCCTTGGCCACAGGGCTTCTGCTGGTATCTATCTCCGCCTTTGCCGTGCTGTCCGGGATTTTTTATGAGCGCAGGCTCTGGTGCCGCTACCTGTGCCCTTTGGGAAGGCTGGCGGCAATTTTCTCCGGCTGCTCAATTGTGGAATGGCGTTCCAACAGCAGCATCTGCAACTCCACCTGCAAAGACAACGCCTGCTATAAAGGCAATGAAGCAACAAGCGGCTGCCCCCTGTACCAGGGGCCTTTTTCGCTTAATTCAAACCAGAACTGCATCCTCTGCGGCAACTGCGTCAAGACCTGCCCCAATGACTCCCCTGCCCTGAACCTGCGCATGCCGGGACATGAACTTTGGGCTGCTGTCAAACCCGAAAAGGTAACAGTCATCTTTGTGCCGGTGATCCTTGGCACCCAGCTCTTCCGCGGTATCGAGCACAGCCCCATAGTACAGGCCCTTGAAACAGGTATCCATTCGACCTGGCTGCTCTACGCGCTCCTTCTAATGACATGCATAGGAATTGCCTTCTGTTTCATCCAGGTGGCAGGAAGTCTCTCCTTTGAGCAGCTGAAAAACGGAGCGATAAAAAAATGGGAGCTCTTCACCCATGCCATCATTCCGCTTGCCTTTGCCTTTGAGTTTGTCTACCAGCTCAAGCCGCTGCTCACCCGGCTAGGATCATTCTTCCCGGTGCTGGGCCGGCAGATCGGCATCAACCTGGATTGGCTCAGTGCTACCGCCTCACCGGGTATTGTCAAGTTCTGGCAGGTAGCCTTTCTTGTCGGCGGCATGGGGTTGTCGTATCTGTTTCTTAATATTCTAAGGCGCAAACATCAGGAAGAAAAAATAAATAAACTGATTAATAACAGTTTGAAATGGCTGCCGATCCTGTCTCTTGGAGTAGTGTATATATGGTTTTTTTTATCATTTAATAATTTTTGAACTACTTGATTTTCATGAAAAAATTCCAGCTGCAGATGCACATGTTTGAAGATATGGGGGTTGAGAGAAATTGATCTGTAAGCCAAACAAAGGAGAAATGAGGATAATGAAAATGAAAAACACCAGACCACAAAATCTGCAATTCTTTTTTTCATCTTTTTCATCAGCTGGGCTTATTAAAAAAGGCCTTATAAGCCCTTTTCTTTTATCATTTCTTTTATGCTTTATATTGAGTGCTTTTAATCCAGGCATTATTTCTGCAAAGACCTGCGAGGAATGGGTAGCCAAAGTTGTCTCTGTTGAAGGCAGGGTTGAAGCAAAAAGAGACGGCGAGACATCATGGCAGCAGGTTCAGCCTGATGACACCTTCTGCGCCGGCGATACGATCCGGGTCCTGGATGAAAGCCGCGCTGACCTGGCTTTTGCCAATCAACCGCTGCTGCGCTTAGACCAGAACTCGACCATTACCCTGGCTGGAATTGAGGAGGAAAGCTCCGGCTTTGCCGGTCTTTTCAAAGGCGCCACAAAGCTTAATCTTTTAGAGGGTGCGGCGCACTTCTTCAGCCGCCTCCCCAGGAACCTGGAAGTCCAGACCGGATTTGTAAACGCCGGTGTGGAAGGTACAGAATTCTTCATAAGGGTTGCTGACAACAAGACCTTCATATCAGTGTTTGAAGGAAAAGTTCTGGCAGCCAACGAATCCGGCAACATTTCACTGACCAGCGGCCAGTCCGCCGTGGCGGAAGCAGGCAAGGCCCCTGTATTACAGGTCGTGGTGAACCCACGCAATGCAGTCCGCTGGGCCCTGCATTACCCCCAGGTCATCTATGGCCCCGATTCGGATACACCAGTCAACCAGGCAGCGCGACTGCTTTCTGTCGGCAGGGTTGATGAGGCAAGTGAAAAAATCAATGCAGTCCTCAGTGCTGATCCCAAAAACAGCAACGCCCTTGCCCTGCAGTCAATCATCGCCGTTGTGCTGAACAATACAGACGAAGCCCTGGGCCTGGCATCCCAAGCAGTCGATGCAGCCCCGGAATCGGCTACAGCACGCATTGCCCTTTCCTATGCCCAGCAAGCAGACTTTGATCTGGAAGGTGCCCGTGCAAGCCTTGAAGAGGCGGTTAAACTGGAACCTGGGAATGGACTTGCCTGGGCCCGGCTGGCAGAAATCCGGTCATCTTTCGGATACCTGGACAAGGCCCTTGAAGCAGCGCAAAAGGCAGTAGAGCTAAATCCTGAACTTTCAAGAACACAGACGGTGCTTGGATTTGCCTATCTTACCAAGGTCCAGACTGCCATGGCCAGGGATGCTTTTAACAGCGCCATCAGGCTGGACCAGGCCGACCCCTTGCCGCGACTCGGTCTTGGTCTGGCAAGAATACGGGAAGGCGAACTCGAGGAAGGCCGGAGGGACATCGAAGTTGCTGCAAGCCTTGCTGCCAACAATTCCCTGGTGCGCAGCTACCTGGGCAAGGCTTATTTTGAAGAAAAGCGAACCGATCTGGATGGCCGCGAGTATGCTATTGCCAAGGAACTGGATCCCAATGATCCTACGCCCTGGTTTTATGACGCCATCCGCAAGCAGACCATTAACCAGCCTGTTGAGGCCCTGCAGGATCTGCAAAAAGCCATCGAATTAAACGACAACAGGGCAGTATACCGCTCCAAGCTCATGCTCGATTCCGACCTGGCAGCACGCAGCGCCAGCCTGGCCAGGATTTATTCTGATCTGGGCTTTCAGCAGCGGGCCCTGGTTGAAGGGTATAATTCAGTCAATACCGACCCAACCAATCATTCCTCTCATAGGTTCCTGGCAGATTCCTATTCTGCCCTGCCCCGTCATGAGATAGCCAGGGTTAGTGAACTGCTGCAGTCCCAGCTTCTGCAGCCCAATAACATTACTCCGATCCAGCCCCGGCTGGCTGAAAGCAACCTGCTGTTGATCAGTTCCAGCGGTGCAGCCAATACCTCCTTCAATGAGTTCAACCCGCTGTTCAACCGGAATCAGTTAGCCCTGCAGGCCAGCGGCCTGTTTGGGGAGAACAGCACCGCTGGGGGAGAAGCAGTGGTCTCGGGCATTTATGATAGGGCTTCCTTCAGTGTCGGCTACAGCAAGTTTAAGACAGACGGCTTCCGTGAAAATAATGACCAGGAAGATGATATTGCCAATGCCTATCTGCAGTATGAACTGAGCCACAAAACAGGCATCCAGGCAGAATACCAATACAGGAAGACTGATAAGGGTGACCTGCAGCTGCGGTTTTTCCCAACTGATTTCCGGCCGAACGAAAGACAGGAAAGAGAGTCGAATGCCTTTCGTCTAGGTTTCCGGCACTCTTTTACACCAGGTTCCATTCTGCTCGGCAACTTTATGCGGCAGGATGTGGACAGCAGCCTGGCGGATCAACCACTTGATAACCCCTTTGTTACTTCCATAGACATTACTACTGATGAAGAGGCAAACAGCTTTGAGCTGCAGCACCTGTTCCGTTCGGAACGCTTTAATACAGTCGGCGGTGCCGGATACTTTGACATCACCGGTGAAGATCAATCCACTACAGGCCTGTTCTTTCCTCCTTCACCGCCTGCTCCTTTCCCGCCACCGCCGCCTTTTGTGCCGGGGCCCAATACTTTAGAGCAAACCATCGACAGAGACGTCAAGCACACGAACCTATACCTGTATACATATCTCAACCTGATAAAAAACGTGACAGCCACGGTTGGAGTAAGCGGTGACTTTTTTGAACGGGAAGCAACAGCAAACGGTATGCTTGAAGATGACCAGTTCAATCCCAAACTTGGTATTACCTGGAATCCTGTTCCTAACACCACAATCCGTGCTGCGGCATTTAAGGTCCTGAAAAGAACTCTCATCACTGACCAGACCCTTGAGCCGACCCAGGTGGCCGGTTTCAACCAGTTTTTTGACGATGCTTCAGGGACATCTTCACGCCGATACGGTGCAGCTGTCGATCAGAAATTTTCCGAAAATATCTTTGCCGGACTTGAGTTCAGTAAAAGGGACCTTGAGGTGCCGTATTGGGACGGGCCCACTTCATCGTGGGCCGAGGTGGACTGGGAAGAAAATCTGGGGCGCCTCTACTTTTTTATAACGCCGGCCAACTGGGTGGCATTAAGCGCCGAATATCTCTATGAAAAGACCGAGCGCGATGAGCAGTTTACCTTTGACGGCGTTAAAGAGTTAACTACGCACAGATTGCCTTTGGGCGCCAATTTCTTCCACCCTTCAGGATTAAGTGCTTCCGTAAAAGGAACTTACTTTAATCAGGACGGTACAATTCAGCCTCAAGGTGGATCTTTTGAGTCTGTTGATGAAACCTTCTGGATTGTTGACGTTCTGTTAAATTATCGCCTGCCGAAACGTTACGGTTTCCTCTCTGCCGGCGTTACAAACATTTTGGAAGAAGACTTCAGGTACCAGGATACCGATCCTGACAACCCGATTATACAACCGGTGAGAATGTTTTTTGTAAAACTGACATTAGCGGTTCCTTAAAAGAAATATTGATTGAAAAAGAGGATTTATGGCATGACATACGGACCAAAGAAATTTTTAATATTATTAAAAGGAGGAAAACAATGATAAAACGAAAAAAATTCCTATTTCTTGCGATTCTGCTTGTTGTCGCAGCACAGTATGGAGCCCGGACGGCCATGGCGTTCTGCGATAATTGCGAAGAACCAGCGATGAGTGGTAACCAGGAAGGTTGGACAGTCACCTTGGCGGAACCCGTTGAAGAGTCTCCTGGTTCCTGGATATGGACGTATACAATTCAAAACGATAAGGGCACTACAAGCGGTCTTAATTTTGCCGCGATGCTCAATCCTGACTGCTGCTCAGCCCCAAAAATTACGGTAGAGCCTCACTCTGGGTTTACAGAAGTTTTCCCAGTCGGAGAAGGTGAGCCTACTCTTAATTTCGGTAAGTATAACAAACAGGCCTTCGTTGTTAAAGGTACGCCTGTTAATTCGATTGAGTGGAGCATTAAAACAAATACCAATGTAAAAACGAGTTCAACCTTTCTGCTGAAGGTCAAAAAAATAGGTGTAGTGACTTTTGAAATGGCAGTGCCGGGTTGCAACCTGACTGGAACTGAAGTTACACCTGAAGAAATATTTGAATCTTCAGAAGAATTCACCTATGTGAATGCTGCTGGTAGAACTTTTACAGTGACCGTAATAAAAAACCAATATGGAGATCTAATAAGAATATTACGTACCTGTAGAGATGCTAGTGGTGATTTATGTCCAGGTACGTCGGAGAATGAGGACATAACCGCTACAGGGATAAAGATTAATAATATTAGGGCCAGATTTCCAATACCTGGAGGAATAACAGTGGAAGAACTATTTAATTATGTTCCAAGTGGTACTGTAACCAAGACAGATGAAGATTCGACGTGTGGTTACTGGTATGGTGGTTATTTTTATAATTTCTGCTTTTAATTAAGGAGGGCAAAATGCAAAAGAAAAAAAACATAGTATTGTTGCTGGCGATGTCATTTGCCATCCTGGCATTTTCCGCAGATAGAGTTCTTGCTCAATGTACGCAATCTGAAATGGATAATTACGAGTGCTCTGAAGATGCCCAGAGCTTTTTTGAGGTCAGGGTCATAAAGCCTTTTCCTCTTATTGAACCCTGTAATGTCGGTGAATTAGAACCGTGCAGCATCTATAGGTATCAAGTTACACAGCTGGGATCTTATAGTGCAAGATCCGTAAACCTTATCGTTGAAAGGCCTTTCGAAGATTTAATTGTGGATGGAGGTCTTGATTGCGATGGCTCAGGTGACCCCGCAACATGGTTTGCCAAATATCTTACATGGAACTGTTACTATCAGTGGAATGATGAAAACAGTGGAGTATTCACCTTGGAGTTGAAGGTGAGAGGTGGGACCAGTTCTGCCCCCAGTGACTGGTTTATCACTAGAGGTAATGACACCGCATGGGGCATAATACTAGCACCGGCCCTTGTTGCCAGGCCAGAGGTTATCGCTCAAACGGCTGAAGAGTTCACCTACATAAATGCTGAAGGACGAACGTATACTGTGAAGGTCAATAAAGACCTGGCAGGAAATATTATTAGCATTAAACGCACTGATCCTGATGGCAATGTAGAGGATATAACTAATTCGGGTATCCCTATAGATCTATTTCAAATTAGTTATGATGGAGGAATAACTTTTGAACCGCTTAAATTTATTCCGAATACAGTGATTAAAACCGGAGAAGCTTCAACCTGCGCATACTTTTACAATGGGTACTACTACAACTTTTGTTATTAATCTATATTGTTTTACCTGCTAATGCAGGGCTGACAATCGCCCTGCATTAGCAGATTTGCGGACCTTGATTAGGCAGGTTTGCGTTGGCGGAACGCGCTATGGCGCTTTACTGTTTGGACCAACAAAACCTATAGAAAAAAATGAAACTCAGCATCTGATTCTTATAGGCGGGGCCAATCGGCCCTGCCTTTTAAAGACAATAACAGTTAGGACTTCAAGCAAAACTGAATGAGTAAATTGAGAGATTTCATCTCAAAGAATTTTCATTTTACCAGGAATCGTCTGCTAAAGGCGGCAGCCTTAGGTCTTATTGTTGGTGCCCTGGGGCTTTTAATCAGTCCTTTCCAGTTTGCCATGAATCTTGAGGAGAACAATGGCCTGGGACTGCTGTTTAAGCTCAGGGGCCCACGAAAACCACCCGCTGATGTTGTTATAGTGAGCATAGACAAGCAGTCATCCGACAAGCTCAATCTGCATAACAATCCGGATAAATGGCCGCGTTCTCTCCATGCACAGTTGACGAAAAACCTGACAAAAGAGGGAGCCAGTGTTGTGGCCTTTGATGTGCACT
>Ga0209536_100014291_pt1 | contig 11417 bp, 13 predicted proteins | sample DeeMarSeWOR28_12_FD_187461 | JGI IMG/M metagenome (GOLD analysis project Ga0209536, IMG submission 187461) | Marine sediment microbial communities from White Oak River estuary, North Carolina - WOR-2-8_12 (SPAdes) (version 2) | ecosystem: Environmental > Aquatic > Marine > Intertidal zone >... | reverse complement strand
CGAGCGCGGCGACGTGGTGTTCCCCGAGGACGGCTACGTTTCAGGGCTTCACTGTCGTATCAACTCCGAGTTGGGGCATGTGTTCCTCACGGACGTCGGCAGCTCCAACGGCACCTTCGTTCGCGTTTCGAACGAGTCGTATGTGCCACGAGGCACCTTCGTCTTGATGGGGCAACAGTTGTTCCGGACGGAGTACTAGATCCGCTCTGCGGCGTGGTCTAGTCGGGAAGACAAGAAGTCCTCGAGGTGTTCGGCGATCAAATCCGGCTGTTCCACCGGCGCGGCGTGGCTGGCCGCTTCGATCACCTCGAGCTCCGCGTTTGGAATCGCGCCCGCCATCTCTTTCGCAAGTGCCATCGGCGTGAAGGTGTCGTGCTCTGCGGCTACGACGAGCGTCGGAATGTCGACCTCTGGGAGGAAGCCGCGCGCGTCGTGCCGGCCGGCATGCCAGAGCATTGGGAGAAACACCTCCGGGTCCATGAGGGAGGCGTGCTCCCAGTAGCGTTGGAAATCTTCCTCTTGGATGCGTTCGCCGTCGAGCTCGCGGCCGACACACGCCAGTCGAAACGCCATCGCAGCGGGTATGCGCCCCCAAACCGCACGAGCAATGCCCGGGAAGATTCTCATTCCCCGGATGAGCCCTGGCAATACCTGGTCGAGCAGATCGGTGCCGTGAAACGTCGAGGTGATCTGACCGAAGGTCCCACACATCAAGGCCAGGGCCGCAACGCCGTCAGGGTTCTGTCGGTAATACTCGAGAGCAACCTGAACGCCCATCGAGTGCGCTACTATCACCGGGTGCGCGACGTCGAGCGCGTCGCAGACTCGCTTCAGGTCGCCGGCAAGATCTTCGATCGACAGCCGCGCCGGGTCCGCAGGAGGCCCGCTCCGGCCATGGCCGCGGAAGTGGCAATGGACGACGCGATGCCTCTTGCCGAGTCGCGGTGCGAGATATCGCCAGGCAAACCCGTCGCAGCCTATTCCATCCGTGAGAACTACGGGAGGGTCACCCTCGCCAAGCACCTCGTAGAACAGGCGGGGGCCGTCCGCCGCTTCGACAAAGCCTTCACGGTCGTACTCCACGCTCTAGAAGCTTACTTCTTGACGGTGTCGTCCGGGCTGTCCGGGATATCATTCACGGAGGGCAGCTTGCGGATTTCGGGAAGGGCCATCTTCACGCAGCGTTGGACGATCCAGGAGAGCGAGCGATCCAACCTTGCGGATTCATGCTTGATGTCGTGTAGCATCGACTCCGGGAAATAGAGACTCTGCTTGCGCTTATCGGTCGTAGACATCGTGAGGAATCCTCCATGCGGACGCTGTACCATCTGGCGCACACGCCCCTCTCAAGTATGTGGTGGTCCTACCCAGGGATAGAAGCAGTGTCAATGACAAAGGTCTGAAGTCTATGTTCCGTCACGAAACCGGCCGCAAAATACTCCGCTTGCTCTGTGCCGGCACGCTGGTTGTAGGACTCCTTGCGGCTTTGGCATCCGATGTGCCGGCGCGGCGTAGTCCATTCGAGCCATTGTCGATTTTCGCACGCGCGCTAGCGTACATCGAAACGAGCTACGTGGAGCCAATCGATCAAGAGGCTCTAGTCTACGGCGCGATTCGAGGGTTAGCCGACTCGCTCGATCCGCACAGCGTGTTCCTCGATCCCAAGGAGTACGAGATCCTCAAAAGCGACGCCGAAGGACGTTTCGCGGGGGTTGGCGTCGAAGTTTCGACGCGCGAAGGCTGGTTGACGATTCTCTCCGTATTCGAGGGCGGCCCTGCAGCGAAAGCCGGGTTACGGCCCGGGGATCGATTCTTGAGCATCGAGGGCGAGGATGCTCGGGATCTTCGGCTGTATGACGCGGTTCGCCGGATTCGCGGAGAGCCCGGGACCTCGGTGAAGGTCAGCATCCGTCGTGTAGGGCAGGCGGTGGCGCTCGAGCGCACCCTCACACGGGCCTTCATCGATGTCGACCCCATCGACATGCAGGTGCTGGACGACGGCGTGGTCTATGTACGCATCAAGGCGTTTCAGGACGGCACCGCACGCCAGCTGAGCGAAGCACTCGACGAGGCGGTTATGAAGCTGCGCAAGCGGGGCGGCGTTCAGGGACTCCTGCTTGACCTCCGCGACAATGGTGGCGGCTTGCTCGAGGAGGCAGTCTGGGTAAGCGACGAATTCCTGGCGTCGGGTGTCATCGTGAGCACGCGAGGCCGCGGTGGAGAGACGATCAGTCAATACTCCGCGCGTCGCGCGGGCACTCGTCCAAAATGGCCAATGGTGGTCACGATCAACGAGAACACGGCGAGCGCATCTGAGATCGTCGCCGGTGCGCTGCGCGATCACAAGCGCGCCGTCCTGGTCGGCGTTCGAACGTTCGGTAAGGGCAGCGTACAGAACGTCTTCGAGCTTCCGGGCGGAAGCGCGCTCAAGCTGACGACGTATCGTTACTACGCACCGTCGGGCAACTCGATTCAGGCCGAGGGTATTTCCCCCGACTTGGTCGCGGAGCAACCGCGCGGCGACGACGACCCGGAACCACTCCGCGAGGAGGAGCTCGAAGGGCATCTTCCGGCGCAGTCGCATGGGGGTCGGAGGCGGGAGCAGCAGGCTACCGGTGGGCAGGCCCCCGAGGCGACGGGGGACGTGCCGGAAATCTTCTCCGAGGATTCTCAGGCTCAGCGCGCCTATACGGTCCTGAAGAGGGAGATTGGGAAGTAGACGGGCAGCGGCAGTGTCAGTCCCCGCGGTTTATCGGTCAGCGTTCTGTGACTTTCGTCTGAGCAGGCGAAAAGTAACGCCCGGGGTTTTGCCTTTCCGAGACTCGACCTCTACGAACGCCGAGAAGTCGCCTGGGAAATACGTCTCCCCCTGGACGTTTGCATCGATCGTGGTCACATGCAGCTCCGTCGCCATCGGCAGTGCCTCTTCGTACAAGCTTGCGCCACCGATGATGAAGGGGCAGGGATCGGTGGTTCTGGCTAGGGCGATGGCTTCATCGAGGCTCGTAGCCCGTTCGCAGCCGGGGAACGCTGCATCCCTCTGCCGGGTCACGACGATGTTGCGGCGCTTCGGCAGCGGGCGACCGATCGAGTCGTAGGTTTTCCGGCCCATGATGATCGCGTGGCCGCTGGTGGTCCTCTTGAAGTGCTCGAGATCTTCGGAAACGTGCCAAGGCAGCCCGCCTTCGTTCCCGATGACGCCATTGCGCGCCACCGCTACGATCAGCGCGAGCGGGGCCGGAGTGGCAAGGGCATCGGTCATACCGCCACCGGGGCTTTGATGGCGGCGTGCGGCAGGTAGTCCTTTAGTTGGAAGTGCTGGTAGCGAAAATCGAAGAGGCTACGCACCGATGGGTCGATGATCATCGTCGGCAGAGGACGAGGTCGACGGGAGAGCTGCAGCCGCGCTTGGTCGACGTGATTGCTGTAGAGATGGACGTCGCCGAAGGTATGAATGAAATCACCCGGCTCCAGATCGGACACCGAGGCGATCATCATGGTCAGGAGCGCGTAGCTGGCAATGTTGAATGGCACTCCCAAGAAGACATCAGCGCTGCGCTGATACAGCTGACAGCTCAACCGCCCTTCGCTCACGTAGAACTGAAAAAGCGTGTGACAAGGGGGGAGGGCGACGCGTTCGGCTTCCAATGGGTTCCAGCCCGAGATAATCAATCGCCGGCTGTCTGGGTTGTCGCGAATCTGTTCGAGCACGTAGCTCAGTTGGTCGAAGCCGTCGCTTTCGTAGCTGCCATCCGCTCGCTCGGTTGCGCCGAAGTTCCGCCATTGATGCCCGTACACCGGGCCGAGGTCTCCTTCCTTTCGGCCGAAGCGTGCGGTCTGCTCGGCGGTTGCCCATTCGTCCCAGATCGAAACCCCGACCTCTTGCAGGTGACTGACATGGGTTTGCCCGCTTACGAACCACAGGAGCTCGTGGATGATCGACTTGAGATGGACCTTCTTGGTCGTGAGAAGAGGAAAGCCATCACGAAGGTCGATTCGCAGCTGATAGCCAAAGAGGCTTCGTGTACCCGTTCCAGTACGGTCCTCGCGCGTGGCCCCGTTTTCAAGCACGTTCCGCAGCAGATCGAGATATGCCCTCATGGTCCTACTCTTCGGCCACCTCGATCGGTTCGCGCGGTTCATCGCGCCGGATCGAGTAGCGTACCAGAGCCCGAAGAATGTCGTTGCGCTCCAGGTCGCCAACCAAGCGCTTGATGTCTTCGTAGATTGAGGGGTCGGTCAGCAAGGCGCCGACGGTGCCCTTGCCCTCGCGCGCCTCTTTGGTGAGAAAGGCGATGTCGTCGCTGGCGTTTTGGAGGTTGTCCATGAAAGAATCGCCTAGCTCGCCGTAGATGAGCTGATTCACCGCGCCGTCCCCCTCGCGAACATCGGTCAGAATCGTGTTCAATTGACCGAAAGTGTCGCGGATGTTGCGAATCGCGTCCGCACCTTCCTTCCCATAAATCAGGGCGTGCGCGGTGCCTTCGTTCGTCTGGATGTCTCCGGTGATCTTGTTGAGGTTCTCGCCGAGCTCCGCGACTTGCTTTCCAGCCGCGCGGAGCTCCTTCACCGCGCCTTTCACGTCACGCCCGAGCTCTGGATCGTTCATCAAGCGCGCGATGGTCCCCTCTCCGTTGGCGATTGCGCCGCTGGCCTTGGCGAGATTGCGCGCTGTCGCTTTCAGATCGTTCGAGAACTCTTGGTCGGAAAATGGGTCCGTCGCGAGCCGGAGGTTGCGCGCCGTTCCTTCAGCTTCAACCAGGGTGCGTTCCGCCAAGGCCATGATGCCCCCGCCGACCGAGACTGGGATCGGCTCATCGGGATTCCACTCGGGATAGTCGTCCGCGCCCACCGAGATCTCGATGATTCGGTCGCCGAGGAGGCCTTTGCTACCGATCGCGGCGAAGCTCGGCTTCGGACCTTCGCCGATCAGAGCGCTTCCTAGCTCACCTCGGATCAGGTGTGTCGCCTTGTCGATCACGCGGAAGTAGACTTCGATTCTGCCCGACTCGGCGATGGTCACGTCGGTGACGGAACCAACGTTCACGCCGGCGACCCGAACCGTGTTGCCTTTCTGAAGGCCGCCCACGTCTGCGAAGATGGCGTAGTACGTCGTCTTTGGCGAGAAGAGGTTCTCCTGTGCACCGATTGCGAAGGCAATGCTCCCGCCGATCACCAAGGCGACCAATACGAAAATGCCTACACGAAGGCGAGTGCCGGCGGTCGTCTTCATCTCTTGCCCAACGCAGCCCCTTACCCTGCACTCCTTAGCAGAGTTTCGGTGTCTTCGTCGACCGGAGCGTTGCCCTCGATGAAGTCGCGGACCTGAGGGTTATCCGAGGCCCGCAGCTCGTCCGGCGTGCCCGTGAAAATCACGACGCCCCCCTGGATCATGGCGATGCGGTCGCTGATCGCCAACGCCGTGTCCATGTCGTGCGTCACCACCACCGATGTCACGTCCAGGGTATCGTTCAGATATTCGATCAGGTCGGCGATGCGGGTCACGTTGATCGGATCGAGGCCGGTCGTCGGCTCGTCATACAGCAAGACCTGGGGCCGGATCGCCAGCGCTCTGGCCAGTGCGACTCGCTTTTTCATTCCAGCAGAGAGGTCCGCAGGCCACGTTTCCTCCGTGCCCGGCAGCCCCACGTAGGTCAACGACTCGCGGACTCGTTCGGAGATCTGTGTTTCGCTCATGGTGAGCTGCTCCCGCAATCCGTACGCCACGTTCTCTTTGGTGTTCAGCGAGTCGAAAAGGGCGCTTGCTTGGAAGAGCATCGCAACTCGCCGGCGGACCGAAGCATACTCGGCCTCGCTGATTCCGGAGATCTGTTGACCATGAAACAGGATGCTGCCGCCATCGACGCTCAGCAGACCAATCAGCATTTTCAGCATGACGCTCTTGCCCTGCCCAGAGCCGCCAATGATGGTGATGACTTCTCCCTCACGGATCTGGAGGTTCAGGTCACGATACACGACCTTGGGCCCGAACGCCTTCTTGACCCCTCGGAATTCGATGAGCGCCATCGGCCGAACTTTAGTTGGGCTTGTCGGGATCGTCGACTACTCTAAGCAACATGCGCCGCGGCTTTGGATGGGTGCTGGTCAGCGCTTGGATGCTGATGCCTACCGCACTTTTGGGAGCTTGCACCGGACGGGCCGAGGCGGTGCGGGCCGCGCAGCCTTACCTAGCGAGCTTCGCCGATTTGCGCTTGCGGACGCTCAAGCTCCTTGAATTGCGCATCGACGTTGCACGAAAGCGTTTACTCGTGGCAGCCATGAACGGTGACGAGGAGTCGCTGCCGGACGAGTTGAAGCCGCTCCTCGAGCGCTTGCGTGCATCAGGGACCGTGATCAGCAAAGAGCAGCTCGACCACGGGGAAGAAGTCTTCTGGAGGATGCTAGACTTCACTTTCTCGCAGGACCCGAACGTGCTCCAGGCAGAAATTCTTTACGTGGAGAAGGACGGATCCGTATCGTTGCTTCGATATCCCCGGGAGAGCGAGCTGCCGGTCGGCGTGAAGTGGCACGGGTTACGCCAGAACCGAACGTTCGTAGGATTGAGCAATTGCGTGACCGTCGATGGGTCGGAGCCCTGCGTGATGTTGCAGCTGCAGTCGCTCGAGTATCCGGGCAGCGCAGGACTGACTGTGGCGTACCGCCGGACGCCGCTCGAGGTCACGGACGAGTCAGACTCAAGTCGATGATCTGATAGGGGATCGAACCGGAGCGGCCTTCTGCGTCGAAGCATCCAACTGCGATCAGGTCAGCGGTGCTGTGCTCGAAGCACAGCGCTGGGTCCATGCCAAACTCCGACGCCAGCTCCGCGCGGTCGGTTCGCGAGAGCGGAACGGTCGAATCCTGCTCCGGCGCGGCGAGGGCCTGGAGCATTGTTTCGTCGAGCGCACAGGCCAGGTTTCGGCTCTCTGCGGGCATCGACGGGTGGAACCAGGGCAGGGCGTCCTCGCTGATCATGCCGTCTGCGCAGGTCTTCCGCGCGCCCTCGAGGGCGCCGGCGAGCACCACTCGCGAGATCCAGATCTGAGTGCCTTCGCCCTGTCGTAGGATGAATCGCAGGCCATAGGACTGCACCCAAAACGTGACGAGGCAGCAGGATAGGACCAAGACACCGAGGCATCCGAAACCGAGCCAGAGGCCGATATTTCGGGGAGGGGACTCTGCGGTCTCTTCCGTCATCGGAGCGGGAGTTACCACTGTTCTGCCGAGCTTGACAGCGGAGGCCCACGGGCCTAGCGTCCGGTCGCCCTGCTATGGCTTTTTCGCTTACGCCGGAACGCGAACAAGAGGTCGACGATATTTTGACCCGCTATCCCGAGCGTCGAGCGGCGCTCTTGCCCGTCCTGTGGCTCTGCCAACGACAGAACGGATGGATTAGCCCCGATGTCGTCGAATACGTCGCGAAGCGCCTGGAGCTCTCGACTTCGATCGTCGAAGGGGTGGTCACCTTTTATACGATGTTCTTCGACGAACCGGTCGGGGAAAACGTGGTTTGGGTCTGCCGGACGCTTTCATGCGACCTCCGCGGGGGCAAAGCGATTCAGGAGCGCCTCGAGAGCAAGCTCGGCTGCACTGCCGGCCACACCAGCTCGGACGGCAAGTTCACCCTGCTCAAGGCCGAGTGTCTGGCTGCCTGTGGTCAGGCACCGATGGTACAGATCAACGACTACTACTACGAAAATCTCGATCTGGAGCTGCTCGACCGCATCATCGACGCACACGCCGCGAGAGGCGGAGAGGCCGCCGCTGCCGAGTTTTCCACGTTCGCAAGCTATCGTGCGCCGACTGATGGTGGAGGTCGCAGCGGTGGCAGCGTGAGCTCGGCGCCTCCGCCGCCGAGCAGGGAGGCCGTCCGCCTCGCCTCGCAACCCCCACCCCCGGCGGATGAGAAAGCTGACGAATCATGAGCCTGCCCACCAAGCCCTTGCTGACGGCGCGGTACGGCATTGTGGAGAGCTGGAAGCTGGCCAATGCAGAGCGCGCCGGCGCGTACCAGGTTGCGCGCGAAGCACTGACCAGCCGCAAGCCAGCAGACCTCAGGGCAGAGGTCAAGATGGCCAACATTCGCGGCCGCGGCGGCGCCGGTTTCCCTGCCGGCGTGAAATGGGGCTTCCTCAACAAGCAGGAGGGCGAGGAGATCTATCTCGTCGTCAACGCGGACGAGAGTGAGCCCGGTACCTTCAAAGACCGAAGCATCATGGATTTGGACCCCCATCGGCTCATCGAGGGGGCGATCATCTCCTGTTTCGCCATCGATGCGCACGTGGCCTACATCTACGTGCGGGGCGAGCTCGCGTTCTCCAGGAGGCGGCTAGAGGTTGCGATCGCCGAAGCGCGTGAGGCCGGCTACCTGGGCGAGCGGCCGTTTGGCATCGACTACGCGATCGATATCTACGTGCACTCCGGGGCCGGTGCGTACATCTGCGGCGAGGAGACCGCGCTCCTCAACTCGCTCGAAGGGCGTCGCGGCGAACCACGGCTGAAGCCACCGTTCCCAGCGGTCAAAGGCGCGTTTGGCATGCCGACCATCGTGAACAACGTCGAGACGATCGCTGCAGTTCCCGACATCGTGCAAATGGGTGGCGAGGCTTGGGCCTCGCTGAGCAGGCTTCCGGGGGATGGCGGCGCCCGGATCTACGGCGTCAGTGGCCACGTAAACAACCCGGGTCTTTACGAAGCGCCGGTTGGAATCACCATGCGTGAGCTCATCTACGACTACGCCGGCGGCATGCTGGGCGATCGGCCACTCAAGGCGGTCATTCCGGGTGGCTCTTCGACACCTGTGCTCGATCCGCGACGCAAGGTGGACGCCCCGGACGAAAATCATCCATTGCACAAATGGCACGGCCAAAGCGAAATCGACGTGCCCATGGGCGTCGATACCTATCGCGCGCTCGGCACGATGCTCGGAACCTGCTGCGCCATCGTCATGGACGATACGGTCAACATGGTCGAGGCCTGCCGCAACCTGATGCGCTTCTACAAGCACGAGTCCTGCGGGCAGTGTACGCCCTGCCGCGAAGGGACCGGCTGGCTGGTCGATGTGCTCGACAACCTCTGCGCAGGCCGTGGCAAACCCGAGGATGTCGAGCTTCTGGTCGACATCTCGAACAACATGATGGGCAACACGATTTGTGCATTCGCCGACGGCACCGCCATGCCGATGCTCGGGATGGTCCAGAAGTTCCGTGAGGAGTTCATGGAGGTGGCGAAGCATGGTATTCCCGACGGTGTTCGGCACGACGCTAGTGTGCGCGCCATGGTCGTGGGGGGCGCGTGACCGATCCCGGGACCATTCTTTTCGTGACCACGTCGATCCTGGCAATGGCCGGTGGGCTGGCGACGATTTCATCACGACGTCCGTTGCGAGCGGCGATTGGTTTGCTCGTTCACATCGTCTCGCTCGCAGGGATGTTCCTCACGCTCCACGCGCAGCTCTTGGCAGCGCTTCAGCTCCTCGTGTACGCCGGGGCGATCGTCGTCCTGTTCGTCTTTGTCATCATGCTCATCGGTCCGGCTTCGGAGGTGGAAGCCATTCAGGGGCGCCTGGCCTCCCGCGCCCTGAGCATTGCAGCGACGGTCGCCATCGTCCTCGCTGTTTCGACCTCGGTTGCATACTTCGATGCCCCCTGGGGATTCGTCTCGGAGAACTTCGGAACGGTCGAGGGGCTCGGCACGGCGATCTACACCGAGGCCCTGGTCCCCTTCGAGGTGATTTCGATCACGCTCCTGGTAGCCATCATCGGCGCGATCGCGGTCGCGCGGAGCCGCACGGAGTAAGAGGCGATGGGAATCGGCACATATCTGGCGCTGGCCGCGGTCTTGTTTGGCATCGGCGCGACTGGGTTTTTGACCCGTCGCAACATGCTGATCCAGCTGATGTCGATCGAGCTGATGCTCAACTCGGTCAACGTCGTCTTGCTTGCTTTCAATCGCGTGTACCCAGGGAACCACGACGGGCAGGTCTTTGCCTTCTTTGTCATCGCGGTTGCGGCTGCCGAGGCGGCCGTCGGCTTGGCGATTCTCATCGCGTACTACCGCATCAAGAAGACGATCGACACCGACGACGCGACCCTGCTGAAGTATTGAACCCATGCACGACGAAGCCAGTCAGCAGATTCTACTCCTTCTGATCATCCTGTTCCCTCTGGGCGGAGCGATCATCAACGGCCTGCTCGGGCGCTACATGCCCAAGGGTCTGGTCACCCTCGTTGGCGTAGGTTCGGTGGCAGTGTCGTTTGCGCTTGCCGTCACTGCATTCATCGAGCTCTACGGCCTCAGTGACCGCACCGAGCACGCCGCGCTCACATATCAATTCTACGAATGGTTCTCGCTGAAGCTCCCGGGTCGTAGTGTCGTTCCCGTCGACGTCCGTTTCCTGATGGACTCGTTGAGCGGCGTCATGACACTCGTGGTGACCGGCGTTGGCGGCCTCATCCATCTCTACAGCATCGGCTACATGGGTGACGACGACGGTTACCCCCGATTCATGAGCTTTCTGAACCTTTTCATGGCTTCGATGTTGATTCTGGTCCTCGCGAGCAGCGTCCCGGTCATGTTCGTTGGTTGGGAGGGCGTCGGCCTCTGCTCGTACCTCTTGATCGGCTTCTGGTACGAGAACCGCGTCTATGCCGCCGCCGGTCGTAAGGCGTTCGTCGTCAACCGCATTGGCGACTTCGGCGTCCTGATTGGTATGTTCGTCTTGCTGAGCGTGGCGGGCTCCTTCGAGTTTGCAGACATCAACCACGCCGCGATGACCGGCCATTTCCGGCATGACTATCCGGTTTCGATTTTTGGCGTGTCCCCGAGCGTTGCCACGGTCGCTTGCGTCTTCTTGTTCCTCGGGTGCACTGGCAAGAGCGCTCAGATTCCGCTGTACATCTGGCTTCCGGACGCCATGGCCGGCCCGACACCCGTCTCCGCGCTCATCCACGCCGCTACGATGGTGACTGCCGGCGTGTACCTCTGCTGCCGCTTGTCCCCGCTTTTCATCACCTCGGACGTAGCAATGGCCATCATCGCGGTCACCGGCACACTGACGGCGTTGCTGGCGGCATCGATCGCAGTGGTCCAACGTGAGATGAAGAAGATCCTCGCCTACTCGACCGTGAGTCAGCTCGGCTTCATGTTCGCCGCGGTCGGCGTCGGCTTCTTCGCGGCGGGCTTCTTCCACGTCTTCACGCACGCCTTTTTCAAGGCCTGTCTCTTCCTCGGCGCTGGCTCGGTCATGCATGCCGTCCATGCCCATGGCGATGCCGACATCTTCAAGCTCGGGGGCCTGAAGAAGGTCTTGCCAATCACGCGCTGGACCTTTCTGGCGAGCTGCTTGGCAATCGCCGGCTTCCCGCTCACCAGCGGCTTCTTCTCGAAAGACGAGATCCTCCTCGGGGCAGCTGCCC
>Ga0209536_100014290_pt1 | contig 11418 bp, 6 predicted proteins | sample DeeMarSeWOR28_12_FD_187461 | JGI IMG/M metagenome (GOLD analysis project Ga0209536, IMG submission 187461) | Marine sediment microbial communities from White Oak River estuary, North Carolina - WOR-2-8_12 (SPAdes) (version 2) | ecosystem: Environmental > Aquatic > Marine > Intertidal zone >... | reverse complement strand
CCTCAATGTTGTGACCGAATATATACACGGGCGGAAGGAAACGATCACACCCGATGATGAACGGAAATTTCTTTCTGAATACAATATCCGTCTTGGCGAGCGCCTGCAAACAAAAATTGAGGAACTGGAGAAAGCAAATCAAAACCTTATCGCCATAAATGAAAAACTCAATGAATCAAAACAGAAACTTGCAGAGTACAACAACCGCCTTTTTACATTAAACACGCTTGCCAATACCCTGCGGACTCTGGAATCACCTGAGACACTTCTGCAAAGATTACCCGAACAATTTGTCGAAGGATTTGATGTCGATCGTGTGATCATTTTTCGATATTATGCTGAAAAGGAACAGATCAGAGGGTTATATACAACCGGATTATCGGAGAAAAATCCTGCAAAGCTTAAGTTTCAAATGGATCATCTTTTTTTTACACAATTAAAAAATGACACCAAAATAATCTGGGTAAAACAGAAGGATGAGATCCTTAATGATGCGTTGCTTGATCTCGCCCATAATCTGAATTCCACAAGTTTCATACTTGCCAGTATGGCCGGTTTCTCAAGTCACAAAGACTCCACCGGAATTTTCCGGTCCATATCGACCTCGACCCAGAACGGGCAGGACACACCCCATGAAGAAATCCTGAACCGCAATTTATTGGTCTTTATCGATCGCGGACGTTCTCAGATCCCTTTCGACACTTATGAGATAAGGGTATTGAAATCCTTTTTGCAAACGGCCAGTACAATATTCGAGAACATGACCCTGTATCATAACCTCCTCCGGATGCTTCGAATCAAGGAGCAGGAAGCTGTCACTGATTTACAGACAGGGGTATATAACTACCGCTATTTCCAATCACAAATAGAACGCGAAATTATAAGATCCGAACGTCATGGGAAGATATTCTCAGTCGTAATGATCGACGTGGATAATTTTAAAGAGTACAACGATACCCACGGTCATCTGAGCGGTGATATTGCGCTCAGACACTTGGCAGATGTCATTCATAATAATATCCGTAAAAGTGACATCCTGGCGCGATATGGAGGCGATGAATTTATCATTATCTTACCGGAATTAAATAAGCAGCAGGCCCGGGCACTTGCAGAAAAATTGTGTCATGTGATCAGCCGGACAAAATTGCCGGTAAAGCGATTTACAAAAAAAGTTAATCTGACTATCAGTCTCGGTATTGCCGCCTTTCCTGATGATGGGAAGGATGAAGATCATTTGGTCAAAAAAGCCGATGAGGCACTGTACAAGGCCAAAGACAGCGGACGTAATACCGTATGTATATCCGCTTAATAATCCGCAAATAAAGTATTTATGCAATTCTGAATCAACCGCAGGAAATTTTTGATCTGATAAAACAGTCAGGGCTCTTTTCAGTCCTGAAAATAATCCGAATCAAGGTTGCTAACAATTTCATCTTTGACCTGCTGAATCAGTCCATCTCTGTTGCGGTAGGTAAGACCTTCTGTTTCAATGGGATTTCCGAATACGACTTTGACACGGCCGGGTTGTACTCTGAGTGTATGTTTTTTCAGGATTTTGTGACTACCTGAAATTGATACAGGGATAATTGGCACGCCACCTTTTATCGCCACAATAAATCCGCCTTTTTTGAAAGGCTGAATCTTCCCATCGTGGCTTCGGGTACCTTCGGGAAATATAACTACAGATACTTTATTCTTCCTGATCGTCTCCACCGCCTGATTCATTGTTCTAACCGCTTCCTCATGATTGGAACGATCGATTTTGATCATACCAACTGCAGATATTGCCGCCCCGAACAAAGGGATACGGAACAATTCCTTCTTAGTGAAAAAACGAACCGTCATTGGGAGTATTGAAAACACGATCGGGACATCAAAATGGCTTTGATGATTACCAGCGAATACATATGTACTATTCCGGTCAAAGTTGCCGATACCGAAAATGTCCAGTTTTACTCCCGCACTGCCCAGAATTCCTCGTGTCCAGAACTGCCCGATATAATAGATCAGCCGGGAATATGGATTGAATATTCCGACGATGATCGATGATAACCCGGCAATAAATGTGAGGACACCAACAGCGATAAATACAATGATCGTTCGTATCATCAGTATTCCCGTTTAATAACATCCATGCCACGCATGTAAGGCCGTAATACTTCAGGTATTATGATGGTATTTTCATCTGTCTGATAATTTTCCAGCAAAGACACCATGAGACGCGATGTTGCCAGACCGGAACCATTCAATGTATGAACAAACTCCGGGGCTTTGCCCTTTTCCCGCCGGAACCGGATATTGGCCCTTCGGGCCTGAAAATCTTCATAATTGCTGACACTGGAGGCTTCAAGCCATTTTTTCTCAGCCGGTGACCAGGTTTCGATATCGTAGCATTTTGCGGCCGCAAAACTCAGATCTCCCGTTGCCAGCGATATGACCCGGTAAGGAATCTCAAGCAGCCTTAAAACCTTTGTGGCCTGGTCAAGCATTTCTTCATGGGTTGCATAGGAATCTTCCGGTCTGGTAAAATTCACCAATTCAACCTTATTGAACTGATGGACGCGTAAAAATCCGCGTGTTTCCTTACCATATGATCCGGCCTCGCGTCTGAAACAGGCCGAATAGGCGACATATTTCAATGGTAAATTATCATCCGCGAGCATTTCATTCCGGTGCAGATTTGTCACAGGGACTTCTGCTGTCGGGATCAGGAAAAGATCATCTTTCTCCGCCAGGTACATATCCTCTTCCAATTTGGGCAATTGCCCTGTTCCATACATACTTTCACGGTTAACCAGGAATGGTGGAAATATTTCTCTGTAGCCATGCTCATAAACATGCAGATCAATCATAAAATTGATCAGGGCACGCTCAAGACGCGCTCCTGAATTTTTATAAACCGGAAAACCGCTCCCCGTTACTTTCCCACCCCGCTTGAAATCCAGAATATCCAGGTCGTCGCCAAGGGAAATATGATCCTTCACATTAAAATCAAACGATGGTATCTCTCCCCATTTTTTCACTTCCACATTGTCATCTGAACTGGCCCCACGTGGTGCAGAAGCATGGGGCAGATTTGGGATCCGGTCCAGGTGCTCTTTGATCTCCGATTCAATCACAGCTAGATCATCATCAAGTTTTTTAATTTCATCGGATATATCGCGTGTTTTTTCTATCACCTGCCCGGCATCTTTTCCCTCCTTTTTATATTCTGCCACCAGTTTACTGTTATCATTCCGGTCTTTTTTCAATGATTCAACGCGCATGATAATCTGACGACGGTTGTGGTCTAGTTGCAGCAGTTTATCAACATCTCCCTTTTCATTTTTTAGTGTGATAGCTTCCTTGACCAACTCCGGATTTTCGCGGATGAATTTTAGATCTAACATATATTATTTTCCATTCGGTTTGTTGATACAGTTGTCTTTCCTTGAACTCCAGCGGGATAGAGTGGAAATTCGGTTTTTGCAATTAGTATTTAGAAATCAGAAACTAGTAATTGGTAACTGGTAATTGGTAATCACTATCTTAATTTTTAATCTTCCCATTTTATGAGATTCGCGGCGGCTATGGCCCTGCCGCGTCTCGATCTAAAAATTTAAAGAAGTTAGGAAATGCTGGCAAATTAACTTTATCCTGATCCAAAGATTGTTTTAATTAAAATTTCCAGATCCAGCCAAAAATTCTGGTGTTTGAGATAATACAGATCATACATCTCAGCATCCCTCACCGAGTTGATCTTATTGCGGTTTATTTGCACAAGCCCGGTCAGACCAGGTTTGTATCTATAGATATGCTTCGATTCATCGGGCGGCATCAGGGGCGCACCTACAAAGGAGATCTTACCCGTCAGGATATACAGCAGGAGCAGTGCCAGATCGGCCAATCTGTGTCTTCCCCGGGAAATCTTAACAGGCTTTCCTTCCTCATTCCACACCTGCATTTTGTATCTGTTCTCATAACCGATCAAGAGAGCAGGCAGCCAAATTGGAGCACCAGTCAGCAAACAAATTATGGATAGAACGATATCAAACAGTCGTTTGTTAAACCGGTTAAATGCCTTTCCAATGGCAAAATCAATGTCCATGAGGGATAAATCTGCAAATTCTTCAACAGATGATTTGCCTATGATGGCATCCAGCTTTTCCGGAACGATCTTAAATTCGATCCTTGGGTTATTTATACGTGACATGGTCCTGAAGATCATTTCATAACTGGTGCCGTGGCTGGCAAAGATCACCTGGTTGATTTTTTCCAGGCGGATATATTCATTGAGATTTTCAAGACCAGACACAACCGGCACACCCTTGATCGTATCTCCCACATCTGAATCACCCGGGGTTACAACACCCCGGATATCATATCCGAATGAGAGGGGATTCTTCAGGATCTCGATCAACCGGGCAGACTCTGCACCGGTGCCTACAAGCACCAGGCGTTTCTGAAACAGTTGTATGCTGAAAACATTTTTGCGATGAGCCGAAGATCTTCGCACCAGGGCACGCCAGGTCACCATCACCAGGATACTGATCGCTGCTGAAATGAGAATGACCATACGCGAAAAGGCCAGTTGTCTGATAAAAAATGTTAAAGCGGCAACGATGCCTGCGGTTGCAATATTGGCCTTAAAGACCTGTGCAAGCGACAGCTTATATCTTGTATAAAGATCAAGAAAGAGGCCGGAAAAAATATAAACAGTTGAGGCGATCAGATTTATAAAAAAATATTGATTCAGATAGCTGGGATAAAAATCCGGGCGGTTTATTCCGTAACGAATGGCAAAGCTTAAGAAAAGTGCGCCATTTAAAATAATCAGGTCAAGAATAAATGCCAGATTTGACCTGATCAGATTTTTAATATAAACCACCGCGCCTCTGAACATTACGCCCGCCAGAATTACCCAGCGGAAGAGAGATATATAATTATGGTGAAAATGTTTTTTATAGAACAGGTAGAGCGATTTATTAAAGTTTATCACATAATCAATATTATCCTTTTTGGTACTTTCACCTTTATAATGAATGATACTTGTTTCGGGTACATAATAAATCTTCCAATGGAGTTTATTGATCCGGTAGCAATAATCAATATCTTCGCAATACATAAAATAATCTTCATCGAGCTGCCCTGTACTTTCATAGGCCGCACGTCTGATCATCATAAATGAACCAGAGATTGCATCCACAATATTGGTCTCTTCCGGATCCAGATAGGTCATATTATACCGGCCGAAGATTTTGCTTCTGGGAAACAGACGATTCAGACCAAGCAGTTTCCACAGGGCGGTAACGGGGGTCGGTATACTGTGCCGGGAATCAACAGAAAAACTTCCGTCCGGATTAATGATCTTACAAGTCGCAGCACCTGCATCCGGACGAGACCTCATAAAATCCAGGAGAATCCTGAATGTGTCCTCCCGCACGATCGTATCGGGATTTATCAGCACGAGGAATTCCCCCCTGGCCTGTTTCAACCCTATATTATTAGCTGCTGCAAATCCGAAATTTGTCTGATTGGCATACATGATGACCTCAGGAAATTCGCGGCGGACCATTTCGACCGAACCGTCAACCGATGCATTGTCAATCACAATTACTTCATGGAAGATGTCTGCAAGCGACTTTTGTATCGACCGGATACATTGATAAAGAAATTCACGAACGTTATAGTTAACGATAATTATTGATATCTTTGGGACGGCAGACATTTAGATCTTTCTGATTATCAGTAACATAATAGACCGCACCATGATCTGGAAATCAAACAGAAGCGACATATTCTCCAGATAAAAAATATCCTGTTTGAACTGTTCCTTGAGCTGTTTTAATGATTCTGTATACCGGTAACGGACCTGTGTCCATCCCGTGATTCCGGGGCGCACTAAAAAGCGCCGGTTATAAAATTTGATCCTTTTGCGCAAATCTTCTACGATCTCCGGTGATTCCGGCCGCGGTCCGACGAGCGAAACCTGACCCAGCAGCAGGTTGATGACCTGCGGCAGCTTGTAAATATATGTCTGATAAAGAAACTTTCCTACCCCTTTCCGGCGATCCTTATAATTCAACAGCAGTTGCCCAAAGACCTTGCCCTGCTTTCCGATTTTATTCTCAATAACAAAAAACGGATAAATGCCGGAACTGACTTGCATAATGACGGCTATGGAGATCAGCGGGGTCAGGAAGAGCATTCCGATCAATGCCACCAAGATATCGATCGCCCGCTTGAACAGCCATTGCCATGGACGCATCTGATCCGGGAAAAGCCTGATAAGCGGATGATCGACCATTTCTTTTGTCTTATGCCCTGAAATGACATCGTACATCTGGGGTACTATTTTAAAGGCCACACGCATATTTTCGCCATATGCCACGATCTTCAGGATTTCATCACGGGAACGTTCATTTATCCCGATAATTATCTCCTCAATACCGTAACGTCGGATGATCTCCGGCATATCATCATACCTGCCCAGATAAGGTAAACTTTCTAATGCCTGCTGTTCGGGAGTTCGTGATATATACCCTTTAAGATCATACAGAAGATGAGGATTTTTACGTATATCCTTGATTGCTTTTCTGGCATTGCGGCTCATTCCGACCAGAAGTGTATTGTGCGGCGCATACTCGAGAATTGAAAATTTCTTTTCGATCTGAATGATTGTCAGTCTTATTAAGATGACCACAAACATTAAAATAAGCATGTAAAAAACAAGTACCAGTCTGGAAGGTGCAAACCATCTGCCAGGTTCAATCGTAACGATAAAAACAATCAGCACCCCAAAAAAGATTGCTTTAAGATCCCTGAAAACGATCTCAAAACGGGATATATCCCAGGAAATGTTATAAAGTCCGTTAAGCCCAAAAAGAATTACAAAATAAATAGTAAGTATCATGAAGACACCGGGTGCAAAATAATAATCGGGCGGCAAAGTGGTGGTTTCATGAATGATACCGGAAATAAAACGCAGCCAGAAAGTTAAAAGCAGAGCAACATTGATAGCCACGATATCCCCTGTAATCAGCAGCAATTTATGCCAGAATCTGCGCATGGAAATGGGAGCCAGTGCCCTGCGTACTGAGATCAGAGCCCCGTCTCCCAGATATTGTTTGTTTTTTTTTGCTTCAAGATATCCTAACCTGATCAATCCAAACAGAACGATGACAAAAACCAACATTACCAGTACGCTGCCGTAAATCGTCGATTCCGTGGCCAGGATATAACCACTCAGGGCAAACAACAGTGAGACCAGATAGATGATATGGACAGCCTGACGGTGTGATAATCCCAGATATACCAGACGATGATGCAGATGGTCCTTATCGGCATGGAACGGGTGATGCCCTTTGTTCAGACGGCGAATGAAAGCCAGGGCCGAATCACCCAGTGGTAAAGCGAGGATGACCAGCGGGATCAGAATGGATATGTTACCCTGAGAATATTGTAATCCTTTGATAGAAATTGCCGCGATCAGGAACCCAAGTGTTAGAGATCCTGTGTCTCCCATGAATATTTTCGCGGGATGATAATTGAACCGGAGAAATCCCAATACCCCGCCGATCAATGCAACACTGAGCAGAATTGGAAATAGCCCGATTCCGATACCCGATAGAAAGCTGAAGGTCGTTAGCACAATAATGGAAACGCCTGCCGCCAGACCATCGAGTCCATCAAGCAGGTTTATCGAATTGGTTACCCATACAATCCAGAAAAATGTTATCGGGACAGATAGAAGTCCTAAATTTATGGGTGCACCAAATGGATTAAGAATGATCTGAATACGGCATCCGAAGGCAATCATCAGACTTGCGGCAATGAGCTGGGCAACAAATTTTTCGTGGGCCCGCAGACCTTTTACATCATCGACTATTCCGGCTATCAGAACGACCAATGTGCCGAGTGCTATACCAAAGTAATTCGTATCGACATTTACCCAGAAATGTTCATACCACAAGAGTGAGATCAGCAGACCGGCCAGCATCCCGGTAACTATTCCCAACCCACCCAGACTCGGTATAAAACCTGCATGGATCCTTCTGGAGTCAGGTACCGAACCGATTTTATTTTTCACAGCTAACCGGCGGGTATATATGGTGACAAAAACTGATATAATAATTGAAAATAAAAATACGACGGTTAATGCCATCTGGAATGAGAACCTGCTAATCTGGTTAAATCATTAAAATTTATTGCCTTAATGTCATAATTTTACAATAATATGGGGAGATTTCCAAGATTTAAGGTGTGATGGCGGCAGGTGAATTTATTTCTTCTTGATAGAATCGACAATAAACTGCTTTATCTTATCGTTATTCCAGCCGTTTGACAGCGCTTTCTGCATCTCAAATATCAGGTTGTCGATTTCGGCTCGGGTATACCGGTTTGGGCCGTTAGCTACATAAATCCGTTCATGATTTGTTTTATTGGTACCTTCTTCTGCCGTCAGAATTTCCTCAAAGATCTTTTCACCCGGACGAATGCCCGTATAGCTGATCTCAATATCCTCTTCGGGTTTCAGGCCATGCAATTTGATCAGTTCCTCCGCAATGTTACGGATATATATCGGATCGCCCATATCCAGGACCATGACTTCACCACCATTCCCTATTAGGCTGGCATGCAAAACCAGCGTGACCGCTTCCGGTATGGTCATAAAATACCGTTTCATATCAGGATGGGTGATCGTGATCGGTCCCCCTCTACGGATCTGCTCGAGAAATATGGGGATGACACTGCCCCGGGATCCAAGGACATTACCAAACCGAACGGAGATATACTGGGTTTTACTGTTCTCATTAAACGACTGGGCAATATATTCGCCGACCCGTTTTGTCATGCCCATAACACTCAATGGCTTTACGGCTTTATCCGTGGATATATTTATAAATTTTTGAACGCCGAATTGATCGGCAGCCTGACAGAGATTGTAGGTCCCGACAATATTGACTTTTATCGCTTCATCCGGGTTGCTCTCCATCAACGGGACATGTTTGTAGGCGGCTGCGGCAAAGACCAGATCCGGTCGGTACCGTTCAAAAACCGCAAAAACCTTGTCGCGGTCACGAACGTCACCGACAACATAGATGGTATTATTCACCATTTCAGGAAACTTTTGCGTAATCTCCCGATCCAGGTGAAAAATCTCGGTTTCATCAATCTCGAATATGATAACCTGTTCAGGATTGAATAGAAGCACCTGGCGGATAATTTCCGAGCCGATCGATCCGGCTGCACCGGTGACCAATATGCGTTTACGACTCAGAAACTGTTCAATTTTCCTGGTCTCAACCTGTATTTCCTGCCGGTTGATCAGATCCTCGATATGGATGTCTTCCAGTTTCTTGACTGTCACATCCACATTGGTCAGCGAATACAGCTTGGGAACGATCTTAATTTCTTTCAACCCCAGTCTTTTCGCTGTGGTGTACAGATCCTTTACCTCCCTGAGATTCTGCGTATGATCGGCGATGATGAGAATCGTCACATTGAATTTCCGGACGGTATCTTCCAGCATCGTGGGATCTCCGAGTACCGGGATATTATGGATATATGTATTCCATTTTTTTCGGTCACTGTCCAGAAATGCGACCGGATTATAGTCGGCAAAATTGTTTTTCATCAGATCCCGCAGGATCATTTCTCCCGTTGCCCCGGCCCCGATGATCAGTGTTGACCGTCCCCTTATCTGCCGTGCACTCCGAAAAATTTCAATGAATAATCGTTTGCTGATCCGGAGCGAACCGGCAAGGATAAAGGTGATAAAAAAATCAGTCAGAATTACACTTTTTGGCAGCCATACCGGAACGGACGCATACCCGATCACATAGATCAGGAACAAAATTGAAGCGCTGATAATGGAGGCTTTGAGCAGGTTGTAAAGGTCACTCAGGCCGACAAACTGCCAGGTGAAATTATACAACCGCATGCGGAAAAAAACGGTGTATTTTACGATCAAAAAAAGCGGAATCGCATTCAGGATATATCCGTGGGGGAATGCATGAACTTCTGGTTTTAATCCAAATTTCAACGCATAGGAAACATAGATTGAAATGATGAAAATGATCCCATCTGCCACAGCAAAAAAAAGTGTTCGTTTCAGCGGTGTGATATTTCGGAAAATGCCGGTCAGTTTGGGCATCAGAGAATACTCCTCAGGGTTCGGAAAATGATCTTAAGATCGGTCAGCAAAGATATTTCACGCATATATATTTGATAAAGTTCAAGCTTTCTGGGCAATATTTTTGTGATATATGCGGTATTTATATCTTCATATTCTTTTAAGATCTCTTGCTCCTTCCGAAATTCGATTGCCGCAAAATCGGTAATACCGGGTTTGATCTTCAGGACTTTCTGGTATTCCGGTTTAAATTGATCTACATACTGCTCGACTTCCGGGCGCGGTCCGACAATGCTCATTTCACCCTTCAGCACATTGATCAACTGGGGTAATTCATCCAGTTTGAGTCGTCGCAGATGTTGACCCAAATTGGAGATCCGGGCATCATTCCCCCCGGTTACCTGAGGTCCCATACGGTCTGCATTCTTTATCATCGTCCTGAATTTGATCAAATTAAATTTTTGAAAATTCTTCCCCATTCTTTCGTGCAGAAACAAAATCGGCCTCCCTTCACCGATGAGGATCCACAGACTGATCATCAGCAGCAGAGGTGATATCAGGACAAATCCCAGGAATCCAAAGATCAGATCGAATATACGCTTGCCGTATCTGACATAAAAGCTACCGGCCATGTTCTTGGGCGATCTCCAGAATATTTTCAATTACATAATCGGTTTCCGTCGCCGTCATACCGGGATAGATCGGAAGTGAGATGATCCGTTCATATAACCACTCGGAATTTTTCATCTTTTGCACATCCACCCTGCAGGTTTTTTTGTAATAGGGGTGCCGGTATAACGGGATAAAGTGAACAGAAGTTTTGATCTGTCTTTCCGCCAGCAGTTCGATAAAGCGGTTCCGGTCAATTTTAAGCTTTTCAAGCCGCAGTTTGATCACGTATAGATGCCAGGATGTTTGATTCCGTGGTCGGAGATTGGGTATTTCTACAAAATCGGATTGATCAAAAGCTGTGTTATATCTATCGGCAATCGCCGTGCGCATCCGCCACATCCGGTCGGCCTTCGCCAGCTGGGAAAGGCCCAGTGCGGCCTGGATATCGGTCATATTGTATTTGTGACCTGCATCGATGACCTCATAGAACCAGTTGCCTTCTTTGGTATAGCGTTTCCAGGCATCACGGCTGATTCCGTGGAGCCGCTGTACCCGCATGGCCTGGTCCCATTCATCATTTTCGGTCGTTGCCATACCCCCTTCACCACAGGCAAGTGTTTTTGTGGCATAAAAACTGAAAGCCGTGATATCGCCGATACCCCCCACCGGACTGTCTTTATAGAAGGAAGGAT
>Ga0209536_100014289_pt1 | contig 11418 bp, 9 predicted proteins | sample DeeMarSeWOR28_12_FD_187461 | JGI IMG/M metagenome (GOLD analysis project Ga0209536, IMG submission 187461) | Marine sediment microbial communities from White Oak River estuary, North Carolina - WOR-2-8_12 (SPAdes) (version 2) | ecosystem: Environmental > Aquatic > Marine > Intertidal zone >... | reverse complement strand
TGCTTCCAGATTTCTGCCTTCAAAATACATCTCCGAATCACCTTTTATAAGAGTTGCGAGTATATTTTTGGCTACTTCAAGATCTCTTCTCATACGCTCCTCATCGAAGGATTGCGCGATCACTGCCTGGTAACCAAGCAGGACCATGGTTATTAGCACTAACTTTTTCATTCTATTAATTATTTTGATTGTTCGCATTATTTAATAAGGCGGCCAGCATCTGTTGTGTTTGCCATTGCTGCTGATCCTGGTCTTCTTTCAGATTGACCAAACTCCTCCTGATAAGACGCAAGTCTTCCTCCCTCTGATCCTGCAGGTATTCCGTAAACTGGTTCATCACTGTCTGAAAGTATTCCTGTTGCTGAACCGTAGCATCCTGTAAATAATTTTCCACCAGGGTGGCATTCGATTGCCGCAATTGATTATAGTATTCCTGTAAGTTCTGATCACTTACAGTATTTTTCACCTGCAGATAGTTGGGTTGTTGTTCCTGTTTTGTTTCCAGCGTGGTAAGCCGGGTATCTAATTTATTTTCCGTATCAACGATCCTGGTCAGGATTGTTAAATTATTTTCATCGATCTGTCTGTTAACCAGACTGCGGATCTGGTCGGCCGTCAGCACATTTGCCGGATGCGTTACGATTGGTTTATTGAAACCAATAAACAATTGATTTTCCTGATAGGTGATGGAAAAGTTGGTAAGATAACCCACGAGCATCAGGATTACGATCGAGGCCGCTACTGCAATAAAAGGTTTGAATAATATCAGGGATCTTCGTTTAAAAGGATTAGACCACCCGTTGACCCCATTTCTGCCCCAGAGGAAAAAGGGCTCCATGACCTCCTTGTCTTCGAGCGTCGAAAGTCCTTTTCGGACCTGTTTAAGCTCCAGGAATTCATTTTTAAGTTCAGGATCTGCTTCCATCTCTTTTTCAAAACGAATTCTTTCTTCCGTTGACATTTCACCGTAGAGATAAGCGATCAGGTCAATTTTCAAATCATCTCTTTCCATAATTATAATCTATCTAGATTTAAACCACTTTTATCAATCATTTTTTTAAGGCCATTCAGCCCGTAATACAACCTGGATTTTGCTGTATTTTCCGAGATCCCAAGTGTTTCAGCAATTTCCCGGAATTTTAATCCTTCATATTCTTTCATGATGATCACGGTTTTCTGCTCCTCAGGTAATAATTTTAACAGGTTGTTCATCACTTCCTCCAATTCTTTTTGTTGATAATCCTTTTCCGGATTAAAATGGGTTTCTTCGATTTTATTAGCTTCATCATGCAGAAAGATCGAGAACCAGTTTTTCCGCTTCTGTCTCCTGTCTTCTTCATGACATTGATTGATTGCAATTTTATATATCCAATATTTAAAGCTTCTAATATCTTTCAGACTTCCGAGGTGGTCATAAACTGCAATGAACGTACGTTGGGTTACTTCCATAGCAAGATCATGATTGCCGAAATATTTAAATGTCACATTGTAGATCCTTTTAAACCAAAGTCCCACCAGTTTACCAAAAGCATGGTTATCTCCTTTCTGTGACTTTTCAACTAAACTTTCGCTGTGATTGATGGCAATGTCTCTTAAAGTTTCCGACATGATATTTTGAAGCTTCTGTCCTTAGGATGAACAGAAGGAGAAAAAAGTTTTATCCAGAGCAAAATTTTGATAACCATCTCAAAGATAAGATTTTAACTTTTCCAAATTTTTTTAATTCCTTCCTGGAAAAAACCGGTTCCGTAGGCAACTAATTGAATAAATCCGGCAATGACGCTCATTAAAGCAATTTTTAAATTTTTATAAATCCATAATGAATTGAAAAACAGAATCAGGGCAAAGAGGAGGTATAGACAGAAAAGAACGTAAAAGACTGAATTTAAAAACGGGAGGGCCAATAACATGAATGCCAGACCGAGGGTAAAGATCAGGGGGAAAAAATGCACAAGCTTAAGTTGGTCGGGATAGTATCGGGAAATGTTTATCCTTGCCGTACCGAAAAAATGGAGTTGTATAAAAAAAGTCTTCCAGTTTGTCCTTCTTTTATGATATACAAAAGCTTCCGGGATCAATCCGGTCCGGAATCCATTTTTTAGGATACGGATGCTGAATTCAATATCTTCCCCTTTGAAGGGTAAATTATATCCCCCGGTTTTTTTAAATACTTCCGGAGCAATCCCCATGTTGAAACTCCTGGGATGAAAGGGACCGATGCCTTTTTTATGGCCTCTGGTGCCGCCGGAGGTGAACAGGGAGGTCATGGAATAGCTGATGGCTTTCTGGATGGGTGAAAAGGAAGGATGTGCCTTATCCGGCCCCCCATAAGCATCCAGCTTATGATGATCAAGATACTCATTCACGGTTTCCAGATAATGCACTGGGATGATACAATCGGAATCAAAAACAATATAATAATCTCCTGTCGCATTCTTATATCCATAATTGCGGGCAAAACCCTGGCCTTCGTTCTCTTTGAAAAGATATTTGATGTCAAGTTTATGAAGGTATTTTTCTGAGATAAAGTCACATAAAATCCGAGAACCGTCTTCGACGACGATTACCTCGAAATTGGAATAGGTCTGATGAGTAAGGCTTTCAAGAAGTTCATCGATTTCATCGGGACGGTTATATACAGGGATGATAATGGAATATTTTCTTTCCACGGATTAATCATTGAATCCTTCCCGTTCAAGGATGAGGTATTGAGTAGTCTTCTCGGAATTCAGGGTCATGATCTCGGCTATGAAACCCGTCAGAAACATTTGTACTCCGATGATAACGGCGACCAGTGCAAGATAAAACAGGGGCTGATCGGTTACATCCCGGATAGGTTCGATATGGTTCCTGATCTGATAAATTTTCAAACCAATGATCCAGAATGTGATTGCCATCCCGACAAGGAAAGATAGGGTACCCAGGGTTCCGAAGAAATGCATAGGCTTTTTAATGAAGCGCATGACGAAGGTGATCGAAATAAGATCCAGAAAACCATTGATAAACCTTTCAAATCCAAATTTGGTTTTTCCGTATTTTCTTGGGAAATGGGTCACAATTTTTTCCCCGATCCGGTCGAATCCATTCCATTTAGCTATAACCGGGATATATCTGTGCATCTCCCCGTAAACGCGAATATTTTTTACTACATCGGAACGGTAAGCTTTTATTCCGCAATTAAAGTCGTGCAATTTAATGCCGGATATTTTTCTGGTGATAAAATTGAAGAATTTGGAAGGTATGGTCTTGCTGATGGGATCGCGTCTCATTTTTTTCCATCCGGATATCAGGTCATACTGGTCTTTAGTTATCATGTCATAAAGATGAGGAATCTCATCCGGGGAATCCTGAAGATCTGCATCCAGTGTTATGATCACCTGACCTTTTGATGCCTTAAATCCGGTATCCAGGGCGGCGGATTTTCCATAATTCCGGCTAAAGCGGATGCCTTTATATCGTGGATTTTCACTAGCTAATTGGGATATAACGGACCAGGAGCTGTCCCTTGAGCCATCATCAATCAATATTACCTCATAGGATAGGCCTTTTTCATCCAGAACATTGTTTATCCATTGACATAATTCCTTAAGTGAATCTTCTTCATCCAGAACGGGTATGACAAGCGTTAATTCGGGTTGTAACTCCATTCAATTTTTTTTCACAAATTAAATAAAAAACCCGGCATTCATTCCTGGTGCCGGGCTTAAATTAAATCTTACGGAATCAGGTCTGTAATTCCGGATTTGTTTTTTTCGTAATAGCGGTTACGATCAACGCGATAATAAAACCAAAGAAAATGCCAAAAAGAATTCCGAATACCAGGATCATTTCAGGAGTAGTGAATTTAGATTGCATTTCCATGGCTTGTTCTATTTGGGCATCGCTCATGCCACGTTCTTCCATTTGTATCGTAGCTTGCTCCCGTATCGCATCCAGCATGGAATCATCCACGAACTTAATGTAGATATAGCCGAATATGGAACTCAATACAGAACTTATGGATACAATAATCATAGAAATTCCCAATCCCTGACCATAGCTCATATATTCATTATCGCGCTTGAAATCTCTGTGAGCCAACCATAGCGCAATGATTACAAAAACGAATGCGACATAACCCAGCGGGCGGTTGGTAGCCTGACCAATAATCTGGAGAATGAGCGAATAAATAATGGAGACAAGCGCCAGGTAAATTCCATATTTAAAGCCCACTTGTTTTACTGTTAATTTTTCTTCCATAATTAAATCGTTTTTTTTCTGAGAATTAGCGAGATGATTATAGTTAAAAATACCCCATAAGGCAAGCTTTTTAAGAAATAATCAAAAGAAAGATCAAAAATAGTAGTATCAGGCAATAGTTCTAGTGACCGGACGAAGGCATCTTCGCCAATCGACTCAATCACCTCCTCACTAAGCGAGTTGATCTGATCAGTCATCTTCAGGATATATTCCTGGACGAATTGAGGCTCAATAAGGCCTCCAAAAATAAAAATAAAAATCGCCATTATAAGGGAACTGATCAGGATTGTTTGAAAACCAACGCTTAATCCCTGCCAGAAATGCAGGACCCTCCTGTTTTTTAATTCTTTAAAATCACGGATGGCAAAAACCAGTATGATGGGAAATAAAATAACGCGGAAATCGAGAATTGCAGGGATCAGCAAAGGATTTTTACCGGCGTAATAAAGGATTAAAAAAAGGGCGATCGAAATGACCGATGCCAGCAATCCATACCTGAAGGGTACAATAAAAATGGGATTTATTGTTTCTATTTTATCAGAATCAGCCGGCAATATAAGTTTTATTTTTATTGATAGCGGCGAGAACCATACCCTGCAGGGTTTTATTCCAGAAAGGCGAGTTGGTCGATTTGGATTTATTAGTCCGGGCATTCAAGTTCCACTTCACGGTTGGATCAAAAACGGTAAGATTAGCCGACGCCCCTTCTTTCAGCAGGGGGATTTCCAGGCCCAGCCTCTTTCTGGGATTGACAGTTATCTTTTCCAGAAATAATTTCCATCCGTCAACTCCCATTACGTTGACTGTCACAGGATAAAAAGTTTGAAGACCAAGCATCCCGAATTCGGCCAGATCGAATTCAAGTTTTTTACTTTCAGTATCCTGCGGCGAATGACTTGAGACAATTATATCAATAGTGCCATCTTTCAGACCTTTTATTAGTGCGTTGATATCCGATTTTGCTCTGAAAGGAGGATTCACCTTAAAATTAGTATCGAAGTCGTTGAGCGAATGGTCACTGAAGGCGATCTGATGAACTGCAATGTCGCAGGTAACATCCAGGTGGCTTTTTTTTGCTGCCCGGATCAATCTGACTGCATTGGCCGTTGAAATATTTGAGAAATGTAACCTGCCCCCTGTATATCCGAGAATCCTCAGGTCTCTTTCAATTGTTATCTCTTCACCAATGGAGGGCATGCCTTTCAGACCAAGGGTAGTACTTACGATACCTTCATGCATATTCCCAAGGAAATTCAACCATTTATCTTCGGGCTTATTTATTACAAGGCCATTGAATTTCTTCACATATAAAAGGGCTTTCAGCATGATGTCTGTATTCCAGAGCGTTCGTTCCCCGTCGGTGAATGCAACCGCTCCGGCTGTATGCTGATCTATCATTTCCGTTATTTCTTCACCTTCGTTGTCCTTAGTTACGGATCCATAGGGATAAATATCGGGAAGACATTTTTCTGCTTTGGATACCACATAGCCTATATCATTTTTAGACTGAAGAGAAGGTTTTGTATTCGGTAGTATGGCCACCCCAGTAAATCCGCCTGCGGCGGCGGTTTCACAGCCGCTGATAATATCTTCTTTATGTTCGTTACCGGGATCATTAAAATTCGACCTCATATCAAACCATCCAATGGATACCATCAAATTTTTACCCTTAATAAGGGTGCCTTCTTCTTTGAGGTTTTGTTCGATCCGGATTATTTTTCCCTTATTAATGAGGATGTCTTTTTTCTTTTGATGGTAGGGAGAGCCTGGATGGAGAATCAGGGCATCTTTTATTAATATTTTCATATTATAAAAATCTGATAATCAATATTTCTGCAAGTAAAAAAATAAGTGCTATTATTAAGGTAAACCTCCACAATTTTAAGCCCATATACCTGGCCTTTATCTCTTTATCAAAATTATCAATTCCTGCCGTATTAAAAAGCGTAATGCCGGAATTTTCATCGGAGATATTTTTTAATTCTTCCGGTGAATACTGACCTAGGGTAGATTCGTTTTCTTCCTGGTTAAAGGCTATAAATCCTTTATTTCCAGACGCCCGGACAATCTCATATATTCCCGGCTTCAGTTCATGTTTCGGCAAATCTAAAAATACTTCATTCCCTGAAATTCGTTGACCAGGGATAATTTCAGCATTCTCGGATGACAGCTTGATCAGGTCTTCCGGTTTGAGTGAATCTATTTTCAGGGAGATCACGGGCTGATCAAGATTGTAGTATAAAGGATTGAATTCTTTCTTGCTCAACATGGCCATACGATACATGATGGGTACAAACAGGGCGTGAGTTGGGAAATCAGTATATTCAATTTTTAAAGGGGATGCCATCAGATAAAGTCGATTCCTGTTTTCTATGTAGGATAAAAAGCTTGCTCCATCTTCAAATCTTAACAGATCCATACTGGCCGACAGGATCGAAATCACTGGCTGGGCAGCCGGCATATCGAAATTTTCAGTTTGACTTTCAAAAATATCGGCAAAAAAAGGATTGTTTAAATCGATTGCAGCCAGTTCATGATCCGATTGTAGCGTATCCGGAATAATCCGGATTGCTTGTACAAGTGCCTGGTAGGAGGAAACATCCAGGAGGACATCCGGAATGACTAATATATCTCCTTTATTCCGAAGAAATTGGGTTAATACGCCACTTATGGAAGGCTCGAGCTCTTTTATTCCATTTAAAATGATCAGGTTGGCGTTTTGGAGATCATTGTAATCCGTATTAGCTATAAGATAAGATCTGAAATTGAATAATCCCTGATTCCCATATACCCGTTCAATTACAGTGGTAGTATCCTCCGTTTTTAATTCGATGACATCAATCCGGTCGGCAAGATCCAGGGTAAAATAAAAATCATTGTCGAATGTCACGGGAAAATCTTCGAAATTAATTCGTCCCCGGTTATATTTATCAAGTTGAAAACCGATATCAAAAGAGATAGAACCATTTGCATGAGCCCCGATATCCACCGAACCATTAGCGGATTGTACATCATTGATATAAAAGCGGACAAGGAGGTCATCAATATCCTGGTTACCATCATTTTTAAGCACGAGTCTCAGTTCATTTTTTTCCCCTTCGATCAAAAAGGGATTAATAAGATAGAGCGAATCAACGTATACATTGGACGTAGTATTGAAATAGAGAGGGATCAGAAAAAGGTTTCTGATCGAATCATTTCCAAGTGATTCAAGTGAACCTGCTGTGGATCGTTGAAAATCCGATATCCAAAAAATATCCGATCCGGAAGAAACGACCGAAGACTGATTGATCCGATTTTTAATGTCCTCGATGGACCTGGGGATTCCGCTTAATGAGATTTCGGTAATAAGTTCCTTAAGTTCATTTTTCGATTTTGGTGCATTTGAAAAAGGGGCAAAATCATTAGTTATAAGCAGGATATTCGTATTTTCCGGATATAATTCCATGATCGATTGTAAATAAGCGATTGCTGCTTCAAATCCGGTCAGGTTTTCGTCCACATAGTTCGACATACTGTAGGAATTGTCAAGATAAAAAATCACCTGGTTGGTTTCAACGCTTTTTTCTTTGGCAGGGATAAAAGGCTGTGCAAAGGTCAGGACCAGGAAAGTAATAAATAATAACCTGGACAGCAGAATGAGATAATGTTTTATTTTAAGTTTGGTACTGCTTGCCTTTTTTACATGTTGTAAAAATATATTATTCGAAAAGTAGATCTTTTTAGCCCTGCGGAAATTGAATAAATGGATGATGATGGGGATCCCCAGGGCTAGAAGTCCGAATAAGAATTGTGGGTAGACAAAGCTCATGCTGTGTAAAACTACGAAAAGAAATCTTTCCAGGATTTGAATTCGACATAAAGTTCTGACAAAGATAACGAGGATATTTTTTGCATGGATCATTCTTGTGTTACTCACGTATCTGCCCGGTAGCGGACAGTTCATGCTCAATAATGGACATGATCAATGGACGTCTCGTCCAATTAGCCGTAAGCCATTGATTTTTTATAGGTTGGCATAATATTCGTATCCAAAAAATTTGATTTTTTACTATTCGATACCTGATGATACGGAATTATTTTATGATTGCGTTACGAACGCTCTCCCGCAACAAATTGCACGTATTTATCAATATTTCTGGACTTGCTATTGGATTAACCAGCGTAATTTTGATTGTTTCCTATGTGAATTTTGAATTCAGTTATGACCGGTTTTTCAATGATTTTGACAGAGTATACCGTTTAATCACACATGAACAGGATAAAACAGAGGATACTTACAGCACGGCAATCTATCCGAATTTTCATCGGGAGGTACCGCCCTTAATGCCGGAGATCGAATACAGCACCCGGTTGATGAACCGGGGATTTTTTGGGATAACCGATTTGATCCGCGTTGATACGGACCTGTTCCCGGAACAGAAAGTGTATTATGGCGACTCTACATTTTTTAATGTATTTTCATTTGAACTTTTACATAAATCGACTGAGTATCCATTATCGGGAAAGGGCAGCGCGATCCTCCCCAGGTCCGTTGCCAGACGTTATTTTGGTCGGGAAAACGCGGTTGGAGAGATCATTAAGTTGAATGAACGCGAAGAATTTGCCATTACGGGGATTATGGAAGACATTCCCGAAAATTGTCATTTTCATTTTGACGTTTTATTGGCAATGGAAAATAATTATTGGGAGCCCCAATCCGATTGGAACGGAAGTATTTTTACAACTTATTTTAAATTAAGACCGGGTAGCAAGCCGGAGATCCTCAGGGATAAGATCAATGATTATCTGCTCAATCATGAAGAGGTAAGCAAATTTATTGGAGAGAATTTTTTAATGGAGGTATTCCTCCAACCTGTCGACAGGATTCACCTTCATTCCAATTATCCGGATGAACTGGAGGCGAATAACAACTACCAGTATGTTTTGATATTTCTTACCATAGCTCTATTTATTCTCCTGGTTGCAGGAGTAAATTATATAAACCTCGAAACGGCCCGATCGGTCGAGAGGGCAAGAGAAGTTGGCCTGCGGAAAGTTTTCGGTGCCGGGAAAAATGATCTTATCCGGCAATTCCTGGGAGAATCATTCTTTTTCGTATTTATCGCATTCCTGATTTCAATCGTATTATTAGAATTAGGACGTCCTTTTTTTAATCATCTGATTGGTATTCCGTTTAATTTCAGTTTCTTTTTTTCCGGCGATAATTTTTTATATATCCTGTCGATCCTCGTTGTTCTGGCTTTATTAGCCGGATTATATCCTGCTATGGTTTTATCCGGCTACCGGCCGGAACAGGTGCTGAAAGGTAGATTCAGTAAATCAAAAAGGGGAGTCCTGCTAAGGAAATCACTTGTTATCCTTCAGTTTGTAATTTCGGCAACCCTTATCCTCGGATCACTGGTCATTTATCAGCAGATGGAATATTTGAAAAACAAAAATCTGGGTTTCCAAAAAGATCAGATCATTGTAGTTCCCATGAGCACAAACGATGTATGGAAAAACCAGCATCTCATCAAGTCGGAATTCACTAAACATTCTCACATTTTGACAGGTGCGGCTATTTCCCAAATTCCGATAAATGTAACTTTCATGGAAGGGATCAGTTTTAACATGGGATATTCAGTGGAAGATCCCATGTTCCATACCCTGGAGGCAGATCCGGATATTTTTGAAACCCTGGGCCTCGAATTCCACTATGGGCGAAGTTTCAACCTGAAATATTCTGAGACCCGTACTGAGTATATACTTAATGAGGTAGGGATGAAATTGCTGGGCGAAGATATCATTAATAAACAAATCCGTGTAAAACACGGAGGAGTGACCCTGGGGCCGGTTGTCGGGGTAGTAAATGATTTTAATTTCACCTCCCTGCATACCCCGATCGCGCCACTTGTCATCTGTCAGAATCCAGCGAGGTATCAATTTTTACTTTTTAAAGTAAATACGGAGGATATAGAAATCACACTTTCCTATATGAAGTTAACGTGGGATCAACTATTTCCCAATCTCCCATTTGATTATCAGTTTTTATCCCAAACGTATAATGACCTATACAGATTGGAAGCTAAGGCCGGAAATATTATGTTATCCTTTACAATCATTGCCATCGTTATTGCCTTTTCCGGTTTATTTGGATTGTCCTCCTTCGCCGCCTTGCGTAGAACGAAGGAGGTTGGAATACGAAAGGTGATGGGCTCAAGTGCTGGCTCCCTGATTTTTTTGTTTATCCGAGAAAATTTAAGGTTGATCCTGGTGGCTTTCATGTTGGCTGTGCCGGCGGGATATTTATTTATGAACAAATGGCTCGAAGGATTTGCGTACCGGATCCGGATCGGTTTGGATATCTTTTTGGTGGCCCTGGGTTCGGTGATATTAATTGCAGTTATAAGTATTCTCTATCAGGCGATCAAGGCGGCAATGACCAATCCGGTTGAAACACTCCGTTACGAATAAAAGTACATGGTGAACTTTCAGTTGCTTTATTTTTGCCCCTGAAATATAAAACTGTATTTTTGCGCAAACCTGATTTAAATGAGTGTATTAGTCAATAAAAATTCGAAAGTGATCGTACAGGGGTTTACCGGATCCGAGGGTACTTTTCATGCCGGTCAGATGATTGAATACGGTACCCGTGTCGTAGGTGGAGTGACCCCTGGTAAAGGAGGCCAGATTCATCTGGACAGGCCCGTATTTAATACGGTTCATGAGGCCGTGACGAATACAGGTGCTGATGTATCGGTCATATTTGTTCCGCCGGCCTTTGCTGCCGATGCGATTCTGGAGGCTGCCGATGCGGGAATTAAAGTGATCGTCACCATTACAGAGGGTATCCCAACCCGGGATATGATCATGGTCAAACAATATTTAAAAGGAAAAAAAACCGTTCTTGTCGGTCCAAATTGTCCCGGGGTCATCACACCTGGGGAAGCGAAAGTTGGTATCATGCCCGGCTTTATTCATCAGAAAGGTACGATCGGCATTGTGTCGAGATCCGGTACACTTACTTATGAGGCTGTGGATCAGGTGACGAAAGTTGGTTTGGGGCAGTCCACCTGCATCGGGATAGGGGGGGATCCAATCATTGGAACGACCACAAAAGACGCTGTCCGAATGCTCATGGAGGACCCGGAAACAGAAGGGATCATTATGATCGGAGAAATAGGAGGGAACATGGAA
>Ga0209536_100014286_pt1 | contig 11418 bp, 12 predicted proteins | sample DeeMarSeWOR28_12_FD_187461 | JGI IMG/M metagenome (GOLD analysis project Ga0209536, IMG submission 187461) | Marine sediment microbial communities from White Oak River estuary, North Carolina - WOR-2-8_12 (SPAdes) (version 2) | ecosystem: Environmental > Aquatic > Marine > Intertidal zone >... | reverse complement strand
CCCTTCGACCCGACGATCAGAGCGCCCCACTGGGCCAGCGTTCCCTTCGCGGCCGGCCTCTCAGCCTTCTCCTGGCTCCAGACGTAGGGCCGGAGCCGTGGTACCGGCGGCGGCAATAACCGTTCGAAAGCTATGATACCCGCCGGCCCTGCAGCCCTTAGGACCTCCGGGCCTCCCCTCACCCTTTCACCAATCAACACGGCATAAACCCCTGATCTGTGTGTATTCGCACCCGAACCGACGACACTTCCCCCACATCGTCGATCCGTGTGAAGGCACGCCGCGTGCCCAAGCCCGGAGTGGTAGGAAGCCGCTTGTTTGCTGGGTTCTTGGGGAAAAGGCCTCAGCCTGAAACACCGCCGGCGTGTGTCTCGGACCCATGATCCGTGTCGCTCGGACACGACCCACTGCGGTCGCGTCGGTCAGGCTAACGGTCCGAGAGCTCGCGCTTCAACTCGGCGGCACGTCGATCGGCTCGACGCGTCGTTTCCGGGAATCGATAGCGACCGCCGGGCGTCAACTTCAGAACCAGATCGGCCGCTGTGGGGAGGTCGATGAGATGGCCGACGGACACGTAGACGGGGCGGACACGCGTTCGTGTTCGCAGCGCCCAACCCAGTTCCTCGCCGTTCTCGAGGTCGATGAGCGGAGATCGGGCTCCTCGTTCTTCCGCCAGCGGTCCCACCGATCCGCAGAGGATCGATTTGGCGCAGCCGACGGTCGGTAGCCCGAAGACGATTCCCGCATGGCAAGCCAATCCCATGCGCCTCGGGTGCGCGTACCCATGTGCGTCGAGCACGGCAACGTCGGGGGCTTGCTTCAGCTTCTCCCAAGCGGCCTCCAGGGCCGGCAGCTCCCTGAAGCTCAGATAGCCCGGGACGTAGGGGAACGCGATGGGAACCGCGGCGCCCGCGCTATCGATCGTCTCCATGCCGTCCAAATCGATCACCACGACCGCAGCGAACGCGAGATCCCGGGCCTTGTCAAAGGCTACATCGGCCCCGGCCACGCGCCTCGGTCTAAAATCCGTTGGGGTCTGGAAGATCAGACGCTCGCGCAGCTCGAGCTGTCTTTCGCGAGCCTCGGCAACGGTTAGCGCGCGGTCCATCTTCGGCTCTTACTCACGGCGGCGCATCAGCTCCTGGACCAGAGCCAGGACCGCTGGGTCGCCGGTGCCGATGGCGCGGACTTGTGCCAGAACGGCCTCAGCCTCCCGTGGTTTCCCCAACGCATCGAAGCAGGCCACCAGAGCGAATCGCGGCTGCACCGCCTTCGGGTCGATCTCCACCGCCTTCTCGAACGCCCCCACCGCCTCCTCGAATCGACCCTCCTGGCGGAAAAGCTCGCCCAGCAGCTCGAGCCCGTCGAACATGGCCGACTGCTCGGACGCGCAACGTCGTAGAGTCTCGATGGCCTGTTCGTTCTGTCGCGCCTGGACCTGTGCCCTCCCCAGCGCCAACAGAGCCTCGCCCTTCTGCGATTCCGGAACGGCATCCGCATAGCGCTGCCACAGCTCCACCGCCTCCTCCCTGCGGCCGCGGTCATGGCTGACCCGTTCGGCGAGCTGTCTCAGGACGCCTACGTCTTCCGGCGTCTCGTCGAGCCTATCGCGCAGTTCTTGTTCTGTTAGAGACACTGGGTTCTCGCAGGTGGGGGGTGGAAGCTCCTATAATAGCAGCGCCCGGCCGAAAAACCGGGCGCGTGACTGCCGTCTTGATGCAGAGAGGCAGACTCAGCCGGGGGGCTCGACTTCGAAGTGCACGTAGTTCTTCGCAATGAAAGTGGTCCATTCCTCCGGGACCTCGTCATCGGCAAAGATAGCGTCGACTGGGCATTCCGGCACACACGCTCCGCAGTCGATGCACTCCTCTGGATGGATATAGAACTGGTCCGGCCCCTCATATATGCAATCGACGGGACACACGTCCACACAGGCAGCGTCCTTAACATCGATACACGGTTGAGCGATGATGTACGTCACGGTTCTCGAAGCCTCCTGATCGGTCAGCGCCCATGCTACGCCTGAAAGTCGTATCCGTAGCCGCGGGTCACGGTCGCACCGATTATAGGAACGGAATTCGGTGAAACGCAACCCTTCTGCGATTGACTAATTCACCTACCCAAACCTAGGTTCCCACGCCAGTTGTGGAGGACCTGACAGAGGTGGAAGCACAGAAAGGAGCGGAGGTTCATGAAGTCGAGGAGAAGAGCGTTGGCCGTCGCCCTGGCCACACCCGTGGCGGCGGCGATCATGGGGTCCGCCCTCTCTCGGGAGGGTCCGCAGGACGGCCTTGCGCGCCCTGCATCGTACGCGATCCTCGCTCGCGACCCCGTCACCGGTGAGTACGGAGTCGCGGCAGCGAGCCACGCTCCGCTGATCGGCATGAACCTCGACTTCCTCGATAAGGATGCCGGCGGTGTTGTCGTCCTCGGAGGCCCCTATCTGGAGACCAACGAGAAGGTTCTCCTCGCTTTGCGCGAGGGGTTGTCCCCAGCCAAGGCGATCCCCGTCGGCCTGTACACCGACCCTGACAAGGAGCAACGCCAGGTCCTGGCCATCTCGACTCAGGGAACCGCTGCATTCACGGGTAAGAAGCTGGCAAAGCAGGCGGCCGACAAGCTGGGAGACTATCATGTCGTGGCCGGCCACCGGCTGGAGAGCGAGGACGTCATCGCGGCTATGGATGAGGCGTTTCTCGCCATCGACGGGCCCCTGAAGGACCGGCTGTTCGCAGCACTCCTGGCCGGCCGAGATGCCGGAGGCGAGGAAGACGGCGCGCGGTCCGCAGCCATCGTGATCGTGGGGCCTGGCGCCCGCTTCGCCACGCGGGATCGCCTCTTGGACCTGAGAATCGATTTCGTTTCAGGCGACGCCGTGGCGGCACTCGCGCAACTGCGAGCGCAGGTCGATTCCGTCTACGAGGTCAACTAGCCGCAGCTTCTGCGACAGCCGCGTGGATCTCGTCGAACACCGGAAGCTTGTCGGCGTCCTCGGAAACCCAGCGATAGCGAATGATCCCGTCCTTGTCTATGACGAAAGCCGCACGCTTGGCGACGCCCTTGAGACCCATCAAGTCCTGGTAGATCGCACCGTAAGCCGTCGCCGTTTCCTTGTTGAAATCGCTGAGCAACGGAAACGGCAGCTTCAACTGATCGGCCCATACCCTGAGAGTGAACTGGCTATCGACGCTGGCGGCGAGGATCTCCGCACCGAGCCCAGCGTAGGTATCGTAGTCATCGCGCATCCTGGCGAGCTCGTTGGTGCAAACCGGAGTGAACGCCAGCGGCACGAACAGAAGCACGACAGGCTTCTTCCCCCGGTAGCCCTCGAGCGAGATCGTCTCGCCGGTGGAAGCGTTCAGCTCAAAGGCGGGAGCCGGCTGGCCTATGTCAGGGGACATGCGGATTCCTACCTGTCTCGAGTTCACTTAATATATAGACGACTGTGGCTAGCTCTTTGACAACCCTTTACTTACGCACCGTGGGTGCGCGAGCGCAAGCCGCAGGCTCTAGTAGACGCTACCGGAACAATTGTTAGCTTTTAGTGTTCCGACATACCCCAAGTCTCACTACCGCCAAGCGTAGGAGACCGCCCTCGGGCGCCAAGAAAGGGATTATGCGCGAACTGAAGGTACTGCAACCGGGCGAACTTCCTTTGGAATATGAGGCACTGCGCGAGCAGCGCGAGGCGATCCAGCCGCTGCTCGAGGATCGCACGCCCGAGAACGCTGGGCCGGGAGGTCGCAAACCCTCCTGGCTGAAGGCGCGGGCTCCCGGTACGGGCGAGTATACGAACCTCAAGCGCCTGATGCGGGCCAAGACGCTCCACACGGTATGCGAGGAAGCCCATTGCCCGAACATGGGCGAGTGTTGGGGTGCGGGAACCGCGACCTTCATCATTCTCGGCTATATCTGTACCCGATCGTGCTCTTATTGCGCGGTGACCACTGGCAAGCCAGAGGACCTCGACAGTGAGGAGCCGAAGCGAGTAGCCGAAGCGGTGGCAGCGATGGGGCTAAGGCACGCGGTCATCACCTCAGTCAATCGTGACGACCTGCCGGACGGCGGAGCCGGTATCTTCGCCGGGACCATTAATTCGATCCGCGAGGTGGCCCCCGAGTGCTCGGTGGAAGTCCTGACACCCGATTTCAAGGGCGACCTGAACGCGGTGACGACCGTGGTTCAGGCGCGACCCGAGATCTTCAGTCACAACTTGGAGACGGTTCGCAGGCTGTACCGCTTCGTTCGTCCGGGCGGGCGCTATGAGCGTGCGCTGGAGATACTGAAGCACTCGAAGGACCTGGACCCGACGGTTCTCACCAAGTCGGGCATCATTTGCGGTATGGGCGAGACGCGCGATGAGTTGGTCGAGGCCATGGCTGACCTGGCGGCTGTCGGGATCGAAATCCTGACGCTGGGTCAGTATCTGCGGCCCTCGCCACAGCACTTGCCCATCGACCGCTACTATACGCCGGACGAGTTTGATGAATTGAAGCGGATCGGCGAGCACGACCTGGGTTTCGAGCATGTCGAAGCCGGGCCCCTTGTACGCAGTTCGTACCACGCCCGCGAGCAGGTGGAGTCGATCGGAGGCGGCTCCTTCTCCGAACGTCCGCAGGCGTAGGAACGGCAATCAACACAAAAAAAGGCTGCTCCCTCTCGGAGTAGTTGCACGGGCATACTGGCCCGCGTTCTTTCCAGTTGACAGAGACGGAGGACGCGCTGAGTGGCGACGCGAATAACTCAAACGGATGAACTACTCGGCCTCGATCGGGACGCCTTGATCGAGATGCTCAGGTGGATGGTCCTCGGCCGCCGGTACGAGCAGAAGGCCGCGGAAGCGTACCAGATGGGCGAGATCGGCGGCTTCTGTCACCTTTACATAGGACAGGAAGCGGTGGCCGTCGGTGCGATCACCCCGCTGCGCGACGAAGACTACGTGATCACGGCCTATCGGGACCACGTTCACGGCCTGGTCCGCGGAATGGACCCGGGCGCGATCATGGCTGAGCTGTACGGCCGCATCGATGGGTGCTCGAAAGGCAAAGGCGGCTCGATGCACCTGTTCGACACCGAGGTCAATTTCATGGGTGGGCACGCCATCGTCGGCGGCCACCTGCCTATCGCGGTGGGGATCGGCTACGCGATTCGCTATCGCGACAGCGACGCGGTCTGCATCTGTTTTCTCGGCGATTCAGTCGCCAACATTGGCGCTTTCAACGAGTCGCTCAACATGGCAGCGCTGCTGCAGCTGCCCATCGTCTTCGTCATCGAGAACAACCAGTACGGCATGGGCACCGCGGTCCATCGCGCGGCCGCCATCGAGAACCTCGCCGATCGCGCCTGCGCCTACGAGGGCATGCAGGGATGGACGATCGACGGAATGGACGTCCTGGAAGTGCGCAGGACGATCGAGGCCTCGATCGAGCGCGCGCGCAACCACAAACTCCCGACCTTGGTCGAGGCGAAGACGTATAGGTTCGTCGGACACTCCATGTCCGACCCCAACTACGGACACTATCGCACAAAGGAAGAGGTGCACTCGTTCAAATCGAACGACGATCCGATCAAACGGTACATCGAACAGCTCAAGAACCACTCGATGATCAGCGATGCGGACCTGGAGGAGATCGAGAAGGAAGTGAAGGTCATCGTCGATCAGTCGATCGAGTTCGCCAGTCAGAGCCCCGCGCCACCGCCATCGGAACTGTACACCGACATTTACGCGAACGAGTACCCCGACATGAAGCGGAGAGACCCATGGCGGTGATCACGTATCGCGAGGCCCTCAACCAGGCGCTTCGCGAGGAGATGAAGCGTGACCCCGACATCTTTTTGATGGGTGAGGAAGTCGGGGCCTACCAGGGCGCATACAAGGTCAGCCGCGGCCTACTGGAGGAGTTTGGTGAATGGCGCGTTCGTGACATGCCCATCGCCGAACTGGGCTTCACGGGCCTGGGAGTCGGAGCCGCCATGGTCGGACTCAGACCGATCATCGAGTATATGACCTGGAGCTTCGCCCTGCTAGCCATCGACGGAATCGTCAACGCCGCCGCCAAAATGCGCTACATGTCCGGTGGCCAATTCAAGATGCCGATCACGTTCCGCGGTCCCAGCGGCGCAGCCAACCAGGTCGCCGCCACGCACTCGCAGGCGCTCGACTCCTGGTACGCTCACGTTCCAGGCCTGAAAGTCGTGGCACCGGCAACGGCGCGCGACGCGAAGGGCCTTCTGAAGTCTGCCATCCGCGATGACGACGCGGTAGTCTTTCTGGAAGGTGAACTTCTATACGGGACGAAAGACGACGTACCCGAGGACGAAGACTTCTTGATTCCGCTAGGCGTCTCGGAGGTGAAACGCCCCGGAACCGACATCACGATGGTCGTTCATTCGCGGCCTCTGCACTCCGCGCTCCAAGCGGCCAAGATCGTCGAAGAAGAAGATGGGATCTCCGTCGAGGTCATCGACCCGCGCACTCTGCGCCCGATGGACATTGACACGATCCTCGACTCCGTCCGCAAGACAAATCGTTGCGTCGTCGTCGAGGAGGGCTGGCCGGTGGCCGGAATCGGCGCACAGGTCGTCGATGACATTCAGCGAGAAGCCTTCGACTACCTAGACGCTCCGATCGCTCGCGTTACCGGGGCCGACGCCCCCGATCCGTACGCACAGAACTTGGAACAGATCGCATTCCCGCAGGCGGAGTATATCGTGAATGCGATTCGCCACACGTGTTACCGGGAGTAGCCGATGGCAACGCGAATCGTCATGTCAAAGCTCTCGCCCACAATGGAGGAAGGGCGGGTTCTCGCATGGGTGAAGAAGGAAGGTGACCCGGTCGAGTCGGGCGACGTCGTCGTAGAGGTTGAGACCGATAAGGCTACCATGGAAGTCGAGTCGATGGGCTCGGGCGTATTGCGCGCTATCCTTGTGGCCGAAAACGCGACGGTCCCTACCGGCACGATCCTGGGCGTGGTAGCGGCCGAAGACGAGGACATAACCGAGTTGCTGGGGGGAAGCGAAAAGGCAGCAGCCGAAGTCGCGTCAACCGCTCCGGTCGCCGCCGCAGCCGGTCAGGCGTCCCAAGAAACCGACGCGCCGGCCCCAGCGCCTCAGACCGCTCCAACAACAACGATCGAGACGCCTGCGGGAGATGGCGATCGGGTCAAGGCGTCACCGCTGGCGCGTCGCATGGCGAGCGAGAAGGGCGTCGCCCTAGACTCGGTCCGGGGCTCGGGACCCGGCGGCCGGATCATCAAGCGGGACATCGAAGCGGCGCTCCAGCCCGGAGTCCCGGCGACTGCGGCGGCGGCAGCCGCGCCCATCGAGATTGAATCGGGGGTTCCGTTCCAGCGCGTCGAACTGTCGCAGATCCGCAAGGCGATCGCTCGCAATCTGGTGCAGAGCCTTGGACCGGTTCCTCACTTCTTCCTGACCGTCGAGGTGGACATGGCCCGGGCGCTGGAGCTGCGCGCCGAGCTGAACCAGTCGCTCGAGGCGACCGGCGCGAAGGTCGGCGTCAACGAGATCTTGATGAAGACGGCGGCCCAAGCCCTTATTCAACACCCCAATGTGAACGTCGCCTTCGCCGGCGACCATATCCGTCGATTCACTCGCGTGGACATCGGATTGGCGGTGGCAGTCCCCGACGGGCTCATCACGCCCGTTCTCCGTGACGCCGGCTCGAAGGGCTTGCTACAGATTTCTGACGAGACCCGTGGGTTGATCGAGCGTGGACGCGAGAAGAAGCTGGCCCCCGAGGAGTATCAGGGCGCGACCTTCACGATCTCCAATCTCGGCATGTACGGGATCGACGAGTTCACGGCAGTGATCAACCCGCCGGCGGCGACCATCCTGGCGATCGGTGCGACGCAGGAGAAACCCGTTGTCGTCGACGGCGTTATCGAGGTTCGACCGCGGATGCGCGTCACCCTGTCCTGCGACCATCGGGCCGTGGACGGTGCCATGGGAGCCGAGTTTCTTGCCACATTCAAGGCGATGCTCGAGAACCCGCTGAGGCTGGTCTTGTAGGCGGTGCACTGTATCGCCTAGTTTCTCGCGGCAGACCTCGTTCAAACCAGAACTGCGGAGTACGGCCTTGGCTAAGAAAACGGCAGGTATAAAGGACTCTTACGACCTCGTGGTCATCGGCGCCGGGCCCGGTGGCTACGTCGCAGCGATCCGTGCGGCGCAACTCGGACTGGATGTCGCCTGCATCGAAGCGAAGCTGCCCGAGGGCGGTCTGGGTGGCGTCTGCCTCAATTGGGGCTGCATACCCACAAAAGCTCTGCTCGAGAGCGCGGCACTCGCTCGCCATGTCGCTCACGATGCCGCGGACTTCGGCGTGAAAGTGAAGGGCTTCAGCCTCGATATCGGTGCGGCGGTCAATCGCAGTCGCCAGGTCAGCGATCGCCTCACCAAGGGCATCCAGTACCTGTTCGACAAGAACGGAGTCGCCACAATACTAGGTCGAGCGCGCCTCGCTGGCGGCAAACAGGTCGAGGTCGACCTGAACGATGGTGGCGCGGCTGTGATCTCCGCCAAGAACATCATTATAGCCACCGGCTCACGCCCCAAGACGTTCCCCGGTTTCGAGTTCGACGGCGAACGCGTCATATCGAGCCGCGAGGCACTCGAACTGACACGACTGCCAGGAAGCATGGTCATCGTCGGCGCAGGGTCGATCGGCATGGAGTTCGCCGACGTCTTCGACGCATTCGGCGTGAACGTCACGATCGTCGAGGCGTTGCCGCATCTGCTGCCGTTGGAAGACGAAGAGATCGCGGGTGTCGTGGCTCGCTCGTTCAAGAAGCGAAAGATCGGGGTCAAGACTAAGACCGCAGTGAAATCGCTGGAAAAGACGAAGACAACACTGGAGGTTACTGTGGAAGCGCCGGCCGGCGACGAGACACTCGAATGCGACTCGTTGCTCATGGCCGTGGGTCGAACCCCGAACAGCGAAAACCTCGGGCTCGAGACCGAAGGCATCAAGCTGGACGAGCAGGGCTGGATCGAAGTTGACGAGTTCTGTCAGACGAGCGCCGAGGGGATTTACGCCGTCGGCGACGTCGCCGGTCCGCCCATGCTCGCCCATAAGGGATCGCACGAGGGGATGATCGCAGCCGAACGAATCGCCGGCTTCCCCACACACGCGCTGGACAAGAACAACATCCCGGCCTGCACGTATTGTCATCCGGAGGTGGCCAGCGTGGGACGAACCGAAAAGCAGGCTCGAGCCGATGGCTTCGAGGTGAAGGTCGGCAAGTTCCCGTTCAGCGCCAACGGTCGAGCACTCGCCGCCGGCGCGCCGGACGGGATGGTCAAGATCGTCGCCGATTCCAAGTACGGTGAGGTGCTGGGCGTTCACATGGTCGGCCACAACGTGACCGAGCTGGTCGCCGAAACGACGCTGGGCCGTGCCCTGGAGACGACCATCGAAGAGATCGCCAATACCGTGCACGCTCACCCGACGCTGGCGGAGACGGTGATGGAGGCCGCGCTGGCGACGCTGGAGCGACCCATCCACATCTAGCCCAGGTACGCGGCCCGAACGGACCGCGGCGGCACGTGACCACTGACCGAGTCTGCAAGCTCATCCACCTGCCAGGCCTCACGGACTACACGGAGGCCTGGGAGCTGCAGCGCCAGCTCGCAACCCAGCGGGCGGCCGGAGACCTGGCCGACGACGTACTGCTCCTGCTCGAACACCCACGGGTGATCACGCTGGGGCGAAGCTCCAGCGAATCCAACGTCCTCGTCTCACCCGATCTGCTGCGAAAACGCGGAGTGGAAGTTCACGAGGTCGAGAGAGGCGGCGACGTCACCTATCACGGGCCCGGCCAATTGGTCGGCTATCCGATTATCGACCTTGCCCTTCACAAACAGGACCTGCACTGGTATCTCCGCCAGCTAGAGGAAGTCTTAATACGCGGACTGACGGCTTTCGGGATCGTGGGGCGCCGGGTGGAAGGCTACACCGGGGTATGGGTGGAGGATCGGAAGATCGCATCCATCGGCGTGCACGTCACCCGCTGGGTCACGTATCACGGTTTCGCGCTCAACGCGAATACGGACCTGGCGGACTTCGACCTCATCGTACCGTGCGGGATCGACGCTGTGCAGATGACTTCGATCGAAAAAGAGTCCGGCCGACCTTGCGATATCGTTGAATTGGTCGACCTGATCGCCAGCAGTTTTGGAGAAGTCTTCGGCATCGCTATGCAGGCGAGCGACGCTCAGAACCTTCCCTGATCTACTTTCCTACGGACGCCCTCAATACAAAGAACAGGTTGGCGGGACGCTCGGCCATCCGCCGCATGAAATACGGATACCAGTCCGAGCCGTACGGTACATAGACGCGCATCTTGTGCCCTTGTTCCACCAAGCGCGCCTGCAGGTCGCGCCGGATGCCATAGAGCATCTGGAACTCCACCGGCGCCTTACGATTCGGGTACTTCTCGATCAAGCGTTTGCCGGCATCAATCATCACGTGATCGTGCGTCGCGATGGCCAGTGGTGAATCCGAGTCCATTAGAATTTCGAGCAGCTTAACGTAGCTGTCATCGACTTCCTGCTTCTTCTGGAACGCGAGATCCTGCGGCTCCTTGTACGCGCCTTTGCACAACCTCACGGGCGCCCCGACCGAGGCGAGCTTCCGTACGTCCTCTTCACTACGCCTCAGGTACGACTGGATGACCGTACCCAAGTTCTTGTTCTCCTTGAAGAGCGCGTGGAAGACATCGAGCGTCGACTGCGTATAGTCGGTCGATTCCATGTCGATGCGCACGAAATTACCATATTCGAGGGCAGCGTCGCCCAAACGTCGCAGGTTCGCGAGCGCCAAGTCTGGATCGATGGCTAAACCCAGTTGAGTTGGCTTGATGGAAATGCTCGCCTCTATTCCGTCCTCTTTGTCGATCCGCTTCAGAATCTCGATGTAATCGTCGGTCGCCTGGGCGGCCTGGTCTTCGCGCTCAACGGCTTCGCCGAGGTTGTCCAAAGTCACGTCCATACCCCGGGCGTTGAGATCCCGCGTTACTTCGATGGCATCGTCCAGCGTTTCTCCCGCCACGAAGCGTCGCGACATGCCCCGCGCCAGCTTGCTGCGCAGGATGAAGTCTTGGAGACCCTTCTTTTCGCTGAGGTAGAGGAGTGTGCTACGCAGCATTCATCCGATCCGAGATTGTCGTTTGGGTTGAGCTAGCGGCCCCGTCGAAACGCGGCCCGCAATAATAGGATCCCCGTGATTCCCGTGCCAGCACCTTTAGTCCGCGTCGCCGACTCGCTCGCGGAGCTCGGACAGCCCGACCAGGCCGACCACAGTATAGCCCTCGGCCTCGATCGCTTCTCGGCCACCTTCCTCGCGATCCACCAACGCCAGTACGGCCAGGACGTTGCCACCTGCGGCTTCCACCGCCC
>Ga0209536_100014285_pt1 | contig 11418 bp, 9 predicted proteins | sample DeeMarSeWOR28_12_FD_187461 | JGI IMG/M metagenome (GOLD analysis project Ga0209536, IMG submission 187461) | Marine sediment microbial communities from White Oak River estuary, North Carolina - WOR-2-8_12 (SPAdes) (version 2) | ecosystem: Environmental > Aquatic > Marine > Intertidal zone >... | reverse complement strand
TGTCGTGCCCGACGTGTTCGAACGCCTGCTTCAGCTCGAGGCACAGTTCGATCGACATGGCGTTCAGCCGCTCGGGCCGGTTCAGGCGGATCAGGCCCACATGCGGGCGGGCGTTTTCGAGGGTGACGGTTGCCACGGTGCTCCTCCTTGGGTGATCTGCCGAACGAGAATGTCTTATCCCACCACGTCTGTGCAACCTGTCGCTTTGGCCGACGGACTCAGGTCGTGAGGCGGGCCGCACACGCACACCTGGTACCCCGCGCTCTGGAACTCCCGCGCCATCAGGACCATGGGGAAATCGAACTGACCCCCGGAGAGGTCGGTGAAGACCTCCATTTTTTTAACCTGCTCGAAAATGAATTTTCCTTCGTTGAGAGTGCGGAGTTTGTCTGTGGCGACAACAAGGGAGCAGAGAGCGGCTGCGGCTTCGGAGGGGGTTTATTTTTTTTGGCGGCGTATTTTCTTCCCGGGTTAATCGAATCCAGGCTGATCTCCATTTTAAAAAAGGATGCCGGAATCTCAGAATTATCGCTGAATTTTAGGCAGTTGGATCTTGATGGAGCCGATCTGGGACCGTTGCGCCTGGGTTCGCCCGAGAATCCGGCACTGATCGTACGGTCTGTACAGGTGGACTACGCAGCCGCTGAACTGTATCGTAAAAAAATTAAAAAAATTGCGGCCAGCGGCGTTGAACTTTACGTGGAGCATAAAAACGGCCAGTGGGGGCTTCGCGGTTTCGACCTAAAGCAATTGCTGCGACAGTTCAAAGCCAGCCCGGCAAACGCCAGTGCTGCCAAGAATGGCGCCCTGCCAATACCAGAGCATATTGACATCAACAATGGCCTCCTCATCTGGGCCTCAGACGAAACGACGTATCGCCTGGCATTTGAAATCGATGTGGTGCCGCACGAGAGTGCCGATCACATTTTAGTCGCCAGCGTCTGTCTGTATCCCCGCGGACTGCCGGTACGCGCTGTCGCCCAAATTGATTTAAAGCAAAACCAAGTCAGATCTGAATTTAGCGCATCGAATTTAGAGCTGTTGCGCTTTGCAGACGTATTTCAACGCATCGATGGTTTGACCCTGAGCGGGGCTGCCAGCCTGGCGGCAGATGCCCGCATGAGCCTGGATCCGTTTGCGGTTTCATCTTTCAAGGGACGCTTGGAGGGCTCCGCTCTGGGGATTGTCTATAAAGGCCTTCGGTTCCGGTCCCCCTCAGGCGATACCTTACAGAGTCTGCCGCTTGCCGTTGTTTTTGAAAGCCGCAAACCGGGTAAAATCGATATCAGACTTTCAAATCTTGTCCTGCGCGCACCCTTAAAGGCGCGCCTGTCGGATTTCGCCGCAACCCTGCAATCCTCGGAAACGGGCACCGAATTTTCCGGACATTTCAATGTGGCCGCTGATGTGACAGATGATCCGCCAAAGGACCCTGCAGGGCTGCAATTTAAGCTGCCGTTCAGGTTGCCGCTAAAATTTTCCGGCCATCTGGCCAGAGATCACCAGTGGCGCTTTGAGTTGGTCAGCGCAGACCGCGAAACCCCTGTACAAAAACAAATGGCATTTGAATATCACCCATACCGCATTTCCGCTGACAGGCCCTCTTTTGACTTCAGCGCTCGAGGTGTCGGAGGACTTTTCGATACGACCTACACGCTGCAGGCTGCCGCTGTGCGTGTCGCCGCTGAGGGGGTAAACATTTTCTCTCCCCGGTTCGTCTTAGAAGGCGCAACAAATTTCAATGCCGATACGACCCACGGCGGGGTATCAGATTTTAATATCGATTTGTCCGGCTCTGTAGTAAAAGCCGCATCGGCCACCATTCGGCCAAAGCGTCTGTCTGCAGGCGGGCGGCTGGTGCGCAACCAACAGGGCAAACACAGCATTGCCGGGCGGTTGAAATTTGCCGATACCCGCTTTGAGGCAAACCCGGCAAACATTGCGCTCCAGGGAGCGCAGGGCAGCATCCCGTTTCAATTTCCGGCTGCCCATTCAGGCCAAAGAGGGGTGATTTCAATAAAAAACATACGCTTCAATCAACTGGACCTTGGATCGGTACAGGCAGACGTTCAGCAAACGGCCTCCGGTCTGGCCTTCAGCGGCAAAATGAAAAATCCGATCTTGCCGGCGCTGGCGATTCAATTTACAGGCACCTCCGATTTTAAGCATGCTGACGGACATCAAACTCGGGCCGGCTTCACGATCTCTTATCCGCTAACAGCACCGGAAATCGATCTGGGAAAATTTTTCCCGGCCGCACAGGGCTTTAGCTTTAGCGGCAAGCTCTGGGAACAGGGTGATATCGTCTTCGGAAAAAACGGATTGCAGGCCGTCGCTCGAACAGGTATACAAAACGGCGTCTTGCGACACCAGAAAAATAAAATTGCAGTTACCGGAATTCAGACTGAGCTGTTGATTCAGGATCTGGCAAAATTCCGCAGTGCTCCCGGTCAGAAGCTCAAATTCGACCGCGCGTCTTTGGGTGAAATGAATATCGATAACGCCGAAATCGATTTTCAGATCGAATCGGCCCAGTCGTTTCTGATCGAAAAGAGCCATTTTATGTGGTGCGATGGAAATGTGGACGCACCGGCAATTCGGTTTAAACCCGGAATCAACGATTACCAGCTGATCCTATATTGCGACCGATTAAATCTGGCCAGGGTGATGCAACAATTCGGGGCGGCCAGTGTGGAAGCTGAAGGGCAGTTAAACGGCCGAATCCCCATTCAAATTAAAAACGGGCAGTTAAGCTTTAAAGACGGGTTTCTGTATACGACGCCCGGTCAACCCGGCAAGATTCGCATGAAAGACACTGAGATCCTGACAGCCGGAATTCCAAAGGACGCACCGCAGTATGTTCAAATGGAGCTTGCCAGAAAGGCCCTGGAAGATTATGATTACACCTGGGCCAAACTCAATCTGACAACCGAGGGTGAAGATTTACTGTTAAACATGCAGCTGGATGGAAAGCCGTCTCAATCCTTGCCGTTCGTTTACCAAAAAGACATAGGGGGATTTGCCAAGGTTGAAGCCGGCGTTCAGGGCTCGACCTTTCAGGGCATTCGACTGGATGTCAATTTCAGACTGCCGCTGAATAAAATTATGCAATACCAGGAGCTCATACAATTGATCCAAAAAAGCAGGGAGCCATAAAATGATAAAATCCGTATTGCGCATACTTGCTGCCGTATTGATCTTGACCGTTGCCGGCTGTACCCAGCACAAAGTCGAAGTGGCGCCTGTTGAGGTCAAACCGATTCACATCACCATCGACGTCAATGTAAAGGTCGATCGTGCCCTGGATGATTATTTTGGCGATATTGATGCGGCTGAAGATCAGCTCAAATAACAGGCGATCGTAAAGCCGGTGAGTCAACGACCACCTGCACAGCGGGTGGCTTGGATTTTACCGCGGAAAAAGACAGGGGCACGCAGTGCCCCGATGGTTGCGGGGGAAACCCGTTAAAACAGCAGCGGCTGATTGATAAAACCAAGGAGAGCCTTCGTATGAAACAGCGAACATCAGCAAAAATGTTGGCCGTATTACTGATTGGATTTTTTGTGCTGGGCGTGGCGGCATTCGCAGATGATATCAAAGCCCGAATGAAAAGTCGCCTGCCGGTTATCAAGGAGCTAAAGTTGCAGGGTATCGTGGGCGAGGACAATGCGGGTTTTCTGCAATTTGTAGGCGACAAAAAAGTGAGTGCCGATGTGGTGGCGGCCGAAAATAAGGACCGCCAAACCGTATACCAGACGATCGCCAAACAGCAAGGCACCACAGCGGAGCTGGTGGGCAAGCGACGTGCCCTGCAAATTGCCCAAAGGGCAGAACCGGGCGAATGGGTGCAGGATGCCGGCGGTCAATGGCTGCAAAAGTAATGGCTTTCCCTCCATCGCCGACAAGGCTGCGGAACACGGGCAGGTGTCAGCAAGCAGAATGCCAGGAGCGGCTTTCGGGCTGAACGTTCGACCGAGCTCACGCCGCGGTCTCAATTCGATGTCGATTGGCGATATGATATGAATGCGGTTTGTCCACCCCGTGCATGCGTCTGGATATTATACCGCTTGTCATAAATACGTTCCGAATCAATCCGAATAAAAGGATGGCGGTATAAGCGGTTGTAGCAAAAAAACCTTCCGCAAACGAAACGTTTTTTTGACAATCGCTATATCTGTCGGCCGCCCCTTCCATTATGTGCGACCCAACCGTCAGATCTAACCGACAGTTTGTTCTACAACAGCTTTCACATTGTTCAATAACGATGTCGAGGGGATTACAACGACGTCCCGCTCACTGACTCTGGTGACGAATCGAGGTCTGTCCTGGTGCGCTATATAGGCCTTCTTGAGTTCTTCGCTCAAGTGATTGAGGCGGGTCGGAGAAAGCCCCTTCTCATCGACTAGCGATTTGAAGTTGACAATTTTATCGCCCTCCTCGATCCACATGATTCCAAATTTCTTCGGAGGCTTGCCGACGAAAATGTAAACAGATTCTTCTGCTGGCACCACTTCGATCGGATCTTTGATTTCATCTGCCAGTTTTTCAAGTGGGGAACGTACGGATTCTAATTGCTTGGCAGCCGGGGCTGATGAATCAAGTGAAGGATAATCGTGCTTGTCACTAAACATCTTTCCAAAAATACCCATAGCTCCTCCTTCTGTATGAGGGCGAGCCACGGGATACGGAAACAATCAACATCAGCAGTCGCGGTTGTGCGGGGGATGAAGTGGCTACGCCTCGTTTTTCCCCCAGTCCGAACTGTTACCTAAATTGGTACCATCTATACAGGCCGCTGTCAAGTCAGGTGCAATTTGGCCAAAGCTCACTGACATATTTACCACAGGCTTGGAAGTGAAGTCATCGATTTCATGGATAAGTCGGAACAGCTGACCTTTCATACGAGCCGCCAACCTGATTGAATATGGCTATATTGCAGCCGGGTGGCATTTCCGGCCGATTTAGCAGATGCGGAACCGCGGGCTTTGAAGATGGGATTTTTTGCACTTTGGACAGCGACCCGGACGGGTAAACCGTTTACGATTTTCAAATTCATAGCCGCATACCAGACATGTTGCCGGTGTGATGATGATTTTCTTGCCCTGAGATGAAACCGACCGGGAAATGTGAGCCAGGTGCTCGGTCACTTCCTTTTCTGCTATCCCGATTTCCCCGGAAATTTCCCGGGCACTCATTTCCGATTCACGTAAAAGGGATATGATCTTCTGGCGAATGGTGGGCATGGTCTTCCGTTGGCGTAATTGAGTAGTGGAGTAATGGAGTAATGAAAAGTTTCAGGAACCAACACTCCACCACTCCAATGCTCCATTACTCCAGCTGAATTTACCTATTTCGCAACAACAATATAAGACGTCATTTACAGCTATTCGGCCTCGAATTCGGGTAGTACCTCCTCCTTGAGCAGACAGCACCCAATTTTATAGTCCGGTACGCCGGCAACCGTATAGCTGATATTGCCGGGCTGAATCAGTTTGTTCATCACGCAGCCCTCCGGAATATTCAGTTCAAACAAATCACTCTCGTTGAGCCTGGCGGTGGGGATCAGCTGATTGTCTTTTAATTCCAGGCTGTGAATGGGAAGATCTTCACACAGCGGGCATTGATAAACCCGGCCGTTGGGAAAGATGAAATAGTTCCGGGCCACGCGGCCGGCGCATTCAAAAGTTTCTGCAGGCTCCAGATACACTTTGGGATAGCTGACGGTTATTCCCCGGGCGGCAATTTTTTGAGCCAGCGGGGGGATCATTTGCAGCCATTCGGACCGCGAAACCTGTAAAGCGCCTCCTGCAACGGGTTCGCTCGCTTTGCCGCGCAAACCGATGACCTGAATAAAAAAGCGGTTAATTCCCAGATCGCTTAAAAGCGCCGGCATGAGTTCCAATTCATCTAGATTGGCCCGGCTGACCGTATAAATCAGGCTGGTAGCGAAACCGGCAGAAACGGTTTTGCGGATGCCGTTGATGCAGGCGTCATAGGACCCTTGCCCGCGAAGGGCATCGTTGGTTTTACGGGTGGCGCCATCCAGACTGAAGCTGAAAAAATCAACTTCCTCCGGACCCACCTTGTCGAGGATATCATGAAACAGAAATCCATTGGTATCGATGGTAATGGAATTGAAACCCCGGCCGCGCGCATATTTGACGGCCTCGGCCAGATTCGGATGCAGGGTCGGCTCGCCCCCTAAAAAGATCAGATTGGTGGCGGCGCTGTTATCGGAAAACACATCCAGCCAGGCTTTAATGGTATTCAAGGGCACACGGCCTTTGCCGTGTTGTGCGGGGTTGATATAGCAATGCCGGCAGTTAAGGTTGCATTCAGTAAGAATATGAAAAAAAAGATTGGCGGAATTTTTAGAAAAAGCAACGGTTTTTCTAACGGTCATAATTGCCCGATCAATCGTTTAACTTTCTTTTTGGCCATAATCAGCTCTTCATTTGTGGCCCGTAAACGGATGGACATAAATTCTGCAAAAATGCGGTAAAGTAACAGCAGAAAGTCCAATTTTTCGTCCTCGCTGCTGCTCAGCGACATTCTTTTCTTGGCGGATGTGTCCACCGCCAGACAGATGGTTTGGCCGACGGCAAATACGGAAGCAGAACGGCTCATGCTGTCGATAATGCGCATTTCGCCAAAAATTTCACCTTTTTTATCAATGGTACCAATTTCCATCTGTTCCTTGGTGATCTTTATTTTGCCGGAAAGAAGAAAATACAGCCAGGGATCCCGATCCCCTTCTTTTATGATGCGCTCGCCGTCTTCATATTCGCGAATCTTGCTCAGTCGCAGCAGCTTTCCCAGGCTTTTGGTTTCAAAATTCTTGAGGGCGGGAATTCCCAATAATTTTTGGATATTTTCAATATTATCTTTTAGGTAGCGTGATTCAAGCATACATTCCTCCAGGCAACCGGGCGGGTCTAAAAATGGCTTACCGTTATTATTTTATACCGCCCCTCCTGAAAGGGCAAGGAGGAAATCTTAACCGCCTTGAATCATTATAAATCTTTATATGGCCCCCTTGGTTTTTACATCTTTCAGTAGCCAGGTTGTGCATTTAACAGAAGTCAGAGGTCAGAAGACAGAAGACAGAATTTAGATCGGATGCTTGTTTACGGCTTTGATACTCTGTTTTCTGTCATCTGACCTCTGTCATCTGTCTTCTGTCCTCTATTAATCCGTGACCTCCAGACAGTGCTTGGACACCATCTCATCAAAGCTGACCGGATAGCACCCATCAAAACAAGCTCTGCAAAAATGCTGTTTTGGATTCTCAAGTCCGGTGGAATTCAACAGACCTTCAATGCTCAGATAGTGCAGCGAATCAAGCCCCAGAAAATCCTTGAGCTCGGCAACCGATTTGCGGGCCGCGATCAGTTCCCCGCGGGTCGAAAAATCGATGCCGTAGTGACAGGGGAACCGGTGGGGCGGCCCGGCCACCCGCATGTGCACACGCCGCACGCCTAATTTTCGCAGGGAGTTTACCCGTGTTTTAATAGTGGTGCCCCTGATTATGGAATCTTCAATAATAATCAGATCTTTGCCCTTGAGAAGCTCTTTGACCGGATTCAGTTTAATCCGCACGCCGAAATCACGCATACTCTGAGTGGGCTGGATAAAGGTTCGGCCGACATAGTGATTCCGAATCATCCCCAGCTCAAAAGGAATGCGGGATTCTTCCGAATACCCCAGCGCCGCATAGGTCCCGGAATCGGGAAACGGCATCACCAGATCCGCGTCCACGGGCGCCTCCCGGGCCAGACAGCGCCCGTGGGCTTTGCGTGTCGAATAGACGTTTTGGCCGTAAATGGTGCTGTCCGGCCGCGCAAAATAGATAAATTCGAAGATACAAAATGCCCGGGTCGGTGCAACCGGCAGTTGAATGCTTTTGATGCCGTCTTTACCGATAATGACGATTTCACCGGGATCGATTTCACGGATAAGTTCAGCTTCAACCAGATCAAAGGCACAGGTTTCCGATGCCAGGACATAATTGCCGTTGAGTTTACCCAGACACAGGGGCCGAAAGCCGTGGGGATCTTTAATTCCGATAACCTCACCTTTACTGGTCAGCATAATGATGGAATAGGCGCCCTCAAGCCGCGATACTGATTCAACCAATGCCTGCTCAAATCCGGACTTGAGGTTTTTGACAAAAAGATGCAAAAAAATTTCGCTGTCCATGGTGGACTGAAAAATGGAACCGGCGGCTTCGAGTTCATTTTTAAGGATATGCGCATTGGTAAAATTGCCGTTGTGGGCCACCGCATAGGATTTTTTGCGATGGCGAATCCGAAAAGGCTGGGCATTGGTCAAAATGGAGCTACCGGTTGTTGAATAGCGCACGTGGCCTATGGCGCTGCCGCCGTCCAGCCGCGACAGATGGTCCATGTCGAAAACATCTGATACCAGCCCCATGCCTTTATGCTCGCTAATCTGCATGTCCTTGGCGACCGCGATACCAGCGCTTTCCTGCCCCCGGTGTTGCAGGGCATACAGGCCGAAATACGTCAGCGCAGCCGCTTCCGGGTGATCATAGATGCCAAAAATCCCGCAGGCCTCACGGGGTTTGTCATCATCGAAACTCGAAATTTGAAACTTGACACTGGATGTTTCTTCAATCTTCATTTAGCTTGGGACTCCTGGTAAACACATTCAAATTTCACTGTTATATTCCTGGATCGTCTTAACGGTCATTTTCTTTTGGCGCAAGGTTTCAATGGCCTTGAAAATCGCCATGCCGCCGGCCGTGGTGGTGGCGTAAGGTATTTTATAGCGCAGGGCATTGCGCCGGATATGGTAGCCGTCGCGTCGGGTCTCACCACCGATGGAGGTATTGATGATCAGCTGGATCTCGGAATTTTTGATGGCATCCACCACATGCGGGCGGCCGACGGATACTTTGTTGATAGCTTTATTGGGGATCCCGTGATCGGCCAGAAATTGAGATGTGCCATAGGTGGCCATAATATCAAATCCGGCATCCCGATATTTGGCGGCCACAGGCAACACGGTTTTTTTGTCAGCGTCGATCACACTGATAAAAACCGTGCCGCTGGTCGGCAAATTCTGACCGGCGCCCAGCTGAGCCTTGGCATAGGCCGACCCGAAGTCCGGACCGATCCCCATGACCTCTCCGGTTGATTTCATTTCCGGACCCAGCAAAATATCGACATCCGGAAAGCGATCAAAGGGCAGCACCGCCTCTTTAACCGACAGGTGTGTTGGAACGATTTCAGCGGTTAAGCCCAGCTCTTTTAGGGATCGACCCAGCATCACCTTGGTCGCCAGTTTGGCCAGGGGCACCCCGGTGGCCTTGCTGACAAACGGGACGGTGCGGGATGCCCTGGGGTTTACCTCCAAGACATACAGCTGGCCGTCTTTCAGGGCGTACTGAACATTCATCAGGCCCACCACTTTTAGTTCGCTGGCCATGGCTTTGGTGGCCCGGGTGATCTGGTCGAGAAACTGCGGCTCAATATTAACCGGGGGCAGTACACAGGCCGAGTCGCCGGAGTGCACACCGGCTTCTTCGATATGTTCCATGATGCCACCAATAATGGTGCTCTGCCCGTCTGAGATGGCATCCACGTCAAATTCAAACGCATCCTCGACAAATTTATCAATTAGAACCGGGTAACCCGGTGAGGCTAAAATCGCCAGACGGGTAAAATTTTCAAGACCGGCCCGGTCGTAGACAATTTTCATGGCCCGCCCGCCGAGCACGTAGGATGGACGCACCACCACCGGATAACCGATGGTTTCGGCCACCTTCAGCGCATCATCAACGTTTAAAGCCGTTCCGTTGGCCGGCTGGATCAGACCGAGCTTGTTGAGCATGGTCTGAAACAGCTTGCGGTCTTCGGCACGATCGATGCTCTCGGGCTGTGTCCCCAGGATCGGAACCCCGGCGGCATGCAGCCCAACTGACAGGTTCAGCGGCGTTTGACCGCCAAATTGAACAATGACCCCCATCGGATTTTCGGTTTCCACGATGTGGAGCACGTCTTCATGGGTCAGGGGTTCAAAATACAATTTGTCGGACGTATCGTAATCGGTGCTGACCGTCTCGGGATTGCTGTTGACCATGATGCTTTCGACACCTTCTTCGCGCAGCGCAAAAGAAGCATGCACGCAGCAATAGTCAAATTCGATTCCCTGCCCGATGCGATTGGGGCCGCCGCCGAGAATCATGACCTTTTTGCGATCCGATACGCGGGCTTCGTTTTCCAATTCATAAGTGGAGTAATAATAGGGGGTGGCGGCCTTGAATTCCGCCGCGCAGGTATCCACCAGTTTGTAAACCGGTCGCAAACCCAGGGCTGCGCGCCTTTTTTTGATCTCTGACTCGGTAACACCTGTTAAGTGGGCTAACTGGATGTCTGAAAAGCCCCACTCTTTGGCCTTCTTTAGCAGCGCATCCGAAAGCATAGCGCCGGTGGTTTTAATTTGCTGCTCCAGGTCAACAATTTGTGCGATCTGATGAATAAACCAGGGATCGATCCCGGTCATTCTATAAATCGTGCGCACCGGGATCCCCATTAAAAGAGCATAACGCAGATAAAATATGCGCTGTGAGTTGGGTGAGGTCAGTTTTTGCTGAATCTCAGATTGGGACGGCAGCCCGTTTTTGCCGTCCGGTTCCCGGACCGGATCTTTGCCGTCGGCCCCCAGTCCATAGCGACCGATTTCAAGGGAGCGCAATCCTTTTTGTAAGGCTTCTTTAAAGGTCCGACCGATGGCCATGGTTTCACCCACTGATTTCATGGAGGTGGTCAGAAAGTCCGGTGTTTCGGGAAATTTTTCAAATGTCCAGCGGGGCACTTTGATCACGCAATAGTCCAGAGTGGGTTCAAAAGAAGCCAGGGTTTCACCGGTAATATCGTTGCTGATTTCATCGAGGGTATAGCCCACCGCCAGCTTGGCGGCAATCTTGGCAATCGGGAAACCGGTGGCTTTGGATGCCAGTGCGGAGCTGCGCGACACCCTGGGGTTCATTTCAATAACCACCATTTCACCATCTTTGGGGTTAATGGCGAATTGCACATTGGATCCGCCCGTGTCGACCCCGATTTCGCGCATGATGGCAATCGCCCCGTTGCGCATCAGCTGGTATTCTTTGTCACTGAGGGTTTGGGCCGGCGCCACCGTGATACTGTCGCCGGTATGGATTCCCATCGGATCCACGTTCTCAATCGAACAGACAATGACCACATTGTCCTGTTTGTCGCGCATAACCTCCAGTTCATATTCCTTCCAGCCCATCACCGATTCTTCCAGCATGATCTGGCCGATCAGGCTGGCATCCAGACCGGCCCTGGAAAGCTGGTAAAGATCTTCGGCGTTGTATGCGACACCCCCGCCGGTGCCGCCGAGGGTGAAACTGGGGCGCACAATAATGG
>Ga0209536_100014284_pt1 | contig 11418 bp, 5 predicted proteins | sample DeeMarSeWOR28_12_FD_187461 | JGI IMG/M metagenome (GOLD analysis project Ga0209536, IMG submission 187461) | Marine sediment microbial communities from White Oak River estuary, North Carolina - WOR-2-8_12 (SPAdes) (version 2) | ecosystem: Environmental > Aquatic > Marine > Intertidal zone >... | reverse complement strand
GTAGCCAAAATGATCCAGTCCATGTACATGGCCTGGGGATTCCGGGTGCCGGTCTATCCGAAAATATCCGGCACTTCGACGGCGCTGGCGGTCTTAAACAACCTGACCCGTAATCCTTATGCTGCGGGGCTGGCCATCGACGGTGAGGACGGGGGTACGGGCGCCGCCTATAATGTGTCCATGAATCACATGGGGCATCCCATCGCCAGTAATATTCGCGACAGCTATTTGACACTGGTGGAATTGGGCATGCAAAACCAGCTGCCGCTGATGGCCGGCGGGGGTGTCGGCAAATCGGGAAATTTGGCGGCCAATGCGGCTGCGCTGATTATGCTGGGCGCCAGCGGGGTGCAAATCGGCAAATATGTCATGCAGGCGGCAGCCGGATGTCTGGGATCCGAATCTGACCGCTGCAACATCTGCAACATCGGCCTGTGTCCCAAGGGAATCACCTCCCAGGATCCGAGGTTGTACCGTCGGCTTGACCCCGAGCAGGTCGCCCAGAGACTGGTCGATCTGTACCTAAGCTTTGACACCGAGCTGAAAAAAATCGTGGCGCCGCTGGGGCGATCTACCTCATTGCCCATCGGCATGTCCGATGCGCTGGGCATCGATGATCCCAATATAGCGGAGCGGCTTAATATCAAGTATGTTGTTTAAACTTAAATTTTAGGCATTTTAAACACTGCCAACTTTAGGCATTATCGCGTTTGGAGTTCTCAAATGGATAACCAACAGGCTGACAAAAATAAACTGCCGCGGGTCATATCGGGTCATTTCGGCGGTAAGCGGGTGGAATCCAGAGTTCTGGAAGAGCAGATCCAGGATGCGGTATCACGAGGCCAGCGTTCACTTGAAATCCAGGCCTATGGGCAGCATGGCATCGGCGGCCGGCTCTGGGCCGCAGGAGCTGAATGCATTCAAGTTAAAATAACCGGCCACCCCGGCCAGCGGGTGGGCTCGATGGGCTATCCCAACACATTGATCGAAGTGTTGGGGCCGGCCTCAGACGATGTGGGTTGGCTGAATGCCGGGGCCGAGATTGTCATTCACGGAAATGCGGGCAACGGTTGTGCCAATGCCATGGCCCAGGGCAAAATTTCCATCGCGGGCAACATCGGTGCCCGCGGCATGACGATGACCAAACATAATCCGCGCTTTGCACCGCCCGAGCTTTGGGTGCTGGGTTCGGCCGGCGATTACTTCGGTGAATTTATGGCCGGGGGAATTGCGGTGATATGCGGCCATGAGGCCCAGAATTTCGACAATGTTCTGGGTTATCGGCCCTTTGTCGGAATGGTCGGCGGGAAAGTGTTTTTTCGCGGATCCCATGCCGGCTACAGTCAAAACGACGCCAAATTGATTCCGATCAGTGAGGCCGATTGGGACTGGTTAACTGAGAACCTGAAAAGGTTTTTGCAGCGAATTGATCGATCCGAACTGCTCAAAGCGTTTTGCGACAAAGCGCAGTGGCAGCTCCTGGTGGCCCGCAGCGCGCAGGAAAAAGTGTCCAGCCCGATGCGATCCATGGCGGCCTTTCGATCGGACGTTTGGGAAAAAGAGCTGGGCCAGGGCGGCTTAATCGGCGATCTGACCCAACTGGATCGAACCCCGATCCCCCTGATCACCAACAGTTTGCTGCGGCGCTTTGTTCCCGTCTGGGAAAACCGCAAATATGCAGCGCCCTGTGAGGCCACCTGCCCGACCGGCATTCCCGTGCAGGAAAGATGGCGCCTGATTCGTGAAGGTCGCGTGGATGAGGCTGTCGATCTGGCGTTGGGCTATACACCCTTTCCGGCATCGGTTTGCGGTTACCTGTGTCCCAACCTGTGTATGCAAGCCTGCACCCGACAGATTTCAGCCCTGGCCCCGGTGGATGTCACCCAGCTGGGTCAGGCGAGCCTCAAGGCCAAATTGCCCGATCTTCCGCCGGAAAGCGATAAAAAAATCGCGATTGTCGGCGGCGGGCCGGCCGGGATTTCGGTGGCCTGGCAGCTGCGTCAGGCCGGGCACCAGGTCACGATTTACGAGGTCGCCAAAAAGCTGGGCGGAAAAATAACGCGCCAGATTCCCGCAAGCCGCATCCCGCAGGAGGTTATCACCGAAGAAATGCGGCGGATCGAAAAAGTGATTCCACGGATCAACCTTCAGCAACCGCTGGGAGCCGAAGATATCACCCGGCTCAAAGACGATTTTGACTTTGTTGTCATTGCCACCGGCGCTCAGAAACCCAGGCGCCTGCCGATACCCGGCAATGAGAAAGCGGTGACTGCATCTGATTTTCTGGAAGATGCCAAAGCTGGCAAAGCCAAAGTGGGCAAACAGGTTGTCATTGTTGGTGCCGGCAATGTGGGCTGCGATGCGGCCGCCGAGGCCCATCGCCTGGGTGCGCGTAACATTACCCTGCTGGATATTCAGGAGCCGCTGTCTTTCGGCAAAGAAAGGCAAACTGCTGAGGCGGTGGGCGCTGAATTCAAATGGCCGGTCATTGCCGAAGAAATTACCGCCAACGGCGTTAAACTATCCACAGGAGAAGAGCTGCCGGCCGATACGGTCATTGTTTCCATCGGTGACGTGCCGGATCTTGAATTTATTCCTGCAAGTGTGCGGACCGAAAACGACTTTGTTAAAGTCAACGACAACTATCAGACGTCAGATATGCAAATTTTTGCCATCGGCGATGTGGTTCGCCCGGGATTGCTGACCGAGGCCATTGGCTCAGGCCGTATTGTGGCCCGTACGATTTGCGATATAATAGAGGGCAAACGACCGGCTTTCGAAAAGCGCGCCATGATCGATCGCCAAAGGGTAACCCTGGAATATTTTGATCCGCGAATTACCGAGTTTGCCGATCTGGATCATTGTGGATCGCAATGCTCCTCCTGCGGCGCCTGCCGGGACTGCGGCATCTGTGTTTCCGTATGCCCCCAGGCGGCCATCAGCCGCAAAGCGCTTGAAAATAACAGCTATGAATACGTCGTGGATGAAAACCTGTGCATCGGTTGCGGCTTTTGCGCCGGCGCCTGCCCGTGTGGGGTGTGGGACTTGGTCGAAAACACCCCAATAGAGTAGGTTTCCAATCCCTAAATGGCTCTTTTTCCGATGAGCTGTGTTCTCCGCGGATTTCAGCCTGCAACGTACTTCAAGTACGCTGCAGGCTAAAATCCTTGTGCGGCCTGGCTCATCGAAAAAACCCCTCATTTATGGATTGGAAACAAATTTTTTTTAAGATAGCTTCACATTCATTATTTTATGCTTTGGAAACAACTTGAGGGTATGCTTTGATTAAACATCTAAGATTTTATGGTTGAGTTTGTAGCCCGTTTGCCGGTTAAAAAATTAGCATCGGTGATCTTTCATATTTTCATCGGGCCCAACCGGCTCAACCGGCAACCGGCCAACCGGATTTACGGATTGGAAACTATTTCAAGGTATGCTTTAATTAAAATTCGATAATTGAATTTGGCCAAACACCAAACACGAAACACTAAACACGAAACACGAAACACCAAACACCAAGACTTATGGATGCATTACTAGCTTTAGAGGACGGTCGCACGTTTCCCTGCCGGTCCTTTACCGGCCCGGGGCAAGCCACCGGTGAGGTTGTTTTTAATACCAGCATGACCGGTTATCAGGAAGTCCTCACCGACCCTTCATACAGTGGGCAAATGGTGGTCATGACCTATCCGCTGATCGGTAATTACGGGGTTAACCCGGAGGACATTGAATCCGATCGCATACAGGTGGCCGCTTTTATCATCAGAGAATATCAGCCCTATCCCAGTAATTATCGTGCAACGGCAAGTTTGGCCGATTACCTCATCGACCATGGTATTATGGGTGTCGAGGGTTTGGACACCCGGGCCATAACACGCCATATCCGCAATGCCGGTGCCATGCGGGCCGTTATTTCCACTGACGCGCTCACACCGGCTTCTTTAGTGAAAAGAGCCAATGAAATACCCCAGATGGCCGGATTAAATCTGGCCAAAAAGGTGACTACCTCGCAGCCCTTTTGCTGGGATAACGGCAAACCGCAATTTTTCGATCCCCATCTGCGCCCGCTGGATCAGACGGTCTGGCAGCATCGCGGGGCCAAACGGTCGGTGGTGGCTTTTGATTTTGGGATAAAATTTAACATTTTGCGGCAACTTGAACAGGCCGGTTTTGAGCTGGTGGTGGTTCCGTCTTCGACAACGGCCGACACGATCCAAGCCATGGCGCCCGACGGCATTTTCCTTTCAAACGGTCCGGGCGACCCCGAGCCGGTAAGCGATGCCATTAACACCATACAATCGTTATTGGACTATCGACCTATTTTCGGGATTTGTCTGGGTCACCAGCTTCTTGGGCTGGCGCTGGGCGGAAAAACTTTTAAGTTGAAATTCGGCCATCGGGGTGCTAATCAACCGGTCAAAAATTTTAGATCCGGGAAGGTCGAAATTACCTCTCAGAACCATGGTTTTGCAGTTGATACGGAATCACTCCAGGAAAATGATGTTGAAATCACCCATATTAACCTGAATGACAATACCCTGGAGGGCTTTCGACACCGCAAATACCCGATCTTTTCGGTGCAATACCATCCTGAAGCGTCTCCAGGTCCGCACGATGCACGTTATCTCTTTGATGAGTTTAAGGAATTGATGCGTTAGGACTCTTGCGGCTGGTCTCTGGCTACTGGCAACTGGCTCTGAACTTCAGATGCCAGCTGCTTTCAGCCAGAAGCCAGCGGCCAGCAGCTTTTAACCAGCAGCCAGCAGCCAGCGGCCGGCGGCCAGAAGCCGATCATAAAAATAATATGGCTGAAGAATCGCAGCGCCGCTTTATGTAAGAAACTAAAAATCCTAAAAATAAGAAATGCCCAAACGAACAGACATCCATCGGATTTTAATCATCGGTGCCGGCCCGATCATCATCAGCCAGGCATGTGAATTCGATTATTCCGGAACTCAGGCCTGCAAAGCCCTTAAGGAGGAGGGCTTTGAAGTCATCCTGGTCAACTCCAATCCTGCCACCATCATGACAGACCCGGAGACGGCCGATCGAACCTATATCGAGCCGGTCACACCCGAAGCCGTAGCGTTGATTATTGAGCGGGAAAAACCGGATGCCTTACTACCAACCCTGGGCGGTCAGACGGGCCTCAATACAGCCATCGAGGTTGCCCAAAGGGGAGTTCTTGAAAAATTCGGCGTCGAAATGATCGGTGCCTCTACCGCCGCCATCAAAAAAGCCGAAGATCGTGATCTTTTTCGCCAGGCCATGACCAATATTGGATTGCGTATTCCACAAAGCGGAATCGCTGAAAACATGAGTGAGGTTCGCAAAATTGCCGATCTAATTGGATTTCCCATTATTGTGCGCCCCAGTTTCACCCTGGGCGGCACCGGCGGCGGTGTGGCCTATAATGCCGATGATCTTTTCCAGCTTTCCCGAGCCGGTTTGGATGCCAGCCTGATCGGCCAGATCATGCTCGAAGAATCGGTGATGGGCTGGAAAGAATATGAACTGGAGGTCATGCGCGATAAACAGGATAATGTGGTCATCGTCTGTTCAATTGAGAACGTGGATCCGATGGGAATCCACACCGGCGACAGCATCACGGTGGCCCCGGCTCAAACCCTCAGTGACAAGGAATACCAGAGGATGCGCAACGGGGCGATTGCCATCATGCGTGAAATCGGGGTTGATACCGGTGGATCGAACGTGCAGTTTGCCGTCAATCCTGAAGATGGCGAGATGGTGGTGATCGAAATGAACCCCAGGGTGTCGCGCAGTTCTGCATTGGCATCCAAAGCCACCGGTTTTCCAATTGCCAAGATCGCTGCCAAACTGGCGGTGGGCTACACCCTAGATGAAATTGCCAACGACATTACCGGCGAAACCTTGGCCTCTTTTGAACCCACCCTTGATTACTGTGTGGTCAAAGTGCCGCGTTGGACATTTGAAAAGTTTCCCGAAACGCCGGATTTTTTGACCACCTCTATGAAATCGGTGGGTGAAACCATGGCTATTGGCCGAACATTTAAAGAAGCCCTTCAAAAGGGGTTGCGTTCCCTTGAAATCGGCCGTTTCGGATTGGGGGCGGACGGCAAAGACCCCGCCCGGGACCCGGGCAGCAAAAACAATCTGCCATCCCAATCTGAAATCCAGCAAAAACTGAACTCACCCAACTCGCAACGCATATTTTATTTGCGCTATGCCCTTTTAATGGGCATGCCGGTGCGCACCATTTATAAAATGACCGGTATCGACCCCTGGTTTATTCATCAGATCGCACAAATCGTCGACCTGGAGCGGCAAATTCAGACCGTCGGCACGATGGTGTCCGATGCGCTTCTGAAACAGGCCAAGCAGTGGGGTTTTTCAGATCATCAGCTGGCACATTTAACGGGAATACCGGAATCAGACATCAAAAAAAGGCGCACAGCACTGGATTTGAGGCCGGTTTACAAACTGGTGGACACCTGTGCGGCGGAATTTAAGGCAGCCACCCCCTATTATTACTCCACCTATGAATTGGAAAACGAGGCTCGGGTATCGGATCGCAAAAAGGTCATGATTCTCGGTGGCGGCCCCAACCGTATCGGGCAGGGAATCGAATTTGACTATTGCTGCGTACATGCTTCATTTGCGCTGCGCGAAGAAGGTGTCGAAAGCATCATGGTCAACAGTAATCCCGAGACCGTCAGCACCGATTACGACACGTCCGACAAATTATATTTTGAACCCCTGACCCATGAAGATGTGCTCCACATCGTGGAAACCGAAAATCCGATGGGGGTTATTGTCCAATTTGGCGGCCAGACCCCGCTTAACTTATCGGTGGGATTGCATGCCGCCGGGGTTCCGATTTTGGGAACGCAGCCCGACAGCATCGACCGGGCTGAAGACCGCAAACTGTTTCAGGCCATGCTCAACAAGCTCGGTTTGATACAACCAGCCAACGGCACCGCTTTAAACGTCGATGACGCCGTAAAGGTGGCTGAGACCATCGGTTATCCTGTGGTGGTGCGCCCCTCATATGTGCTCGGTGGACGGGCCATGAAAATTGTCTACGATCAGGCTGGGCTCGAAAATTTTACCCGTTTGGCGATTTTAGCCTCACCGGGTTACCCGGTTTTGATCGATAAATTTGTTGAGGATGCTTTTGAATTTGATGTAGATGCCATTTCTGATGGGCAGAATACGATTATCGGTGGCATCATGGAACATATCGAGGAGGCGGGCGTGCATTCCGGCGATTCAGCCTGTGTGCTGCCGCCGGTCAATATTGAACCGCAGTTTCTCGACCAAATGACCCAGGCCACCAAAGCCATGGCCAGTGAATTAAATGTCGTCGGTCTGATGAATGTCCAGTATGCCCTAAAAGACGGCCAGCTGTATGTTTTGGAAGTGAACCCCAGGGCATCCCGCACCATCCCGTTTGTCAGTAAGGCCACCGGCGTACCCCTGGCCAAACTGGCGACTAAAGTGATGCTGGGCCGATCTTTAGAGGAGCTGGGTTTAACCGCTGAAATTGTTCCAGCGCACCTGTCGGTCAAAGAGGCTGTGCTGCCCTTTGATCGCTTTCCAGATGTGGATATTTTACTGGGTCCGGAAATGAAATCCACCGGGGAGGTCATGGGGATCGGTTCAGACTTCGGGTCGGCCTATGCCAAGGCTCAGCTGGGCGCCGGTCAGAATTTACCGACCAGCGGCACCGTATTTATCAGCGTGATCGACGCTGACAAAAAAACCGTATTGCCTGTGGCCGCCAAATATCGGGATGCCGGCTTCGATATTATGGCCACTTATGGAACATCTACATTTTTGGCCGATCACGGGATCCCCAATAAAGCCGTCAACAAAGTATCCGTCGGCCGCCCGCATGTGGTTGATGCCATAAAAAATTCTGAAATCCAGCTGATTATCAACACCTCCATCGGTGGTGAAACACGGCGGGACGGGTATTATATCCGGCGCAATGCCCTGCGCTATAAAATCCCATATGCAACCACCACGGCCGGTGGCATGGCGATATTCAAAGCCATTGAAACATTGCGCCAAAAGAAAATGGCCGTAAAAACGATCCAGGAATATAATAGTGAAAGCTGAATGCTTTTATTAGGAGTACTAAAATTAATGACAGTTGAAGAAACATCTAATTTCAAATTTCAAATTTCAAGTTTCAACGATGACAAGCCCCGTGAAGCCTGCGGGATTTTTGGCATCTACGACCATCCGGAAGCCGCTGCGCTGACTTATTTTGGTCTCTATGCCTTGCAGCACCGGGGGCAGGAAAGCGCTGGCATTGCAGTTGCCAAGGACATGCAGATTGCCGAGCACAAGGGCATGGGGCTGGTATCAGATGTCTTCGATATGGAGCAGCTGTCACGGCTGGACGGCGGCAGTGCCGTCGGGCATGTGCGCTATTCGACGACGGGCAGCTCCATTTTGGCCAATGCCCAGCCGTTCCGGGTCCATCATCGTAAAAAATCCTATGCGGTGGCCCATAACGGCAATTTTACCAATGCCCACCTGCTTAAGAATGAACTCGAAGCAGCCGGTTCCATTTTTCAGACCACTATGGATAGTGAGATTTTCTTGCATCTTTTTGTCAAAAACCTCAAGTCCGGATTTGAACAGGCTTTGGTTGAAACCGTCTCCCGCTTGGAGGGGGCCTATTCCATCATTATGCTGACCAGCAAAGGTGAGGTCATCGGATTCAAAGACCCACAAGGATTTCGGCCATTGTGTCTGGGAAAACTGAACGGAAATTATGTCCTGGCATCCGAGACCTGCGCATTCGACCTGGTTGAGGCTGAATTTATCCGTGAAATCGAACCCGGCGAAATTGTGATTATCGGTGAAGACGGCATTAAAAGCATTCAAATGCCAACCCCACCGACCCGGGCGTTTTGCATATTCGAGTTTATCTATTTTGCACGGCCGGACAGCACCATTTACGGCCAAAACGTCTATTCGACCCGCAAGGCTCATGGGCGCTGTCTGGCCCTCGAGGCGCCGGTTGACGCTGATTTGGTGATGCCGTTTCCCGATTCGGGAACCTACGCAGCCCTGGGATATTCGGAAGAATCCGGCATACCCTTCGAGATGGGAATGATTCGAAATCATTATATCGGCCGGACTTTTATCCAACCGACCCAGAGTATGCGGGATTTCGGCGTTCGGATTAAACTGAATCCGGTCAAAGAGCTTCTCAAGGGCAAAGATCTAATCATTATTGAAGATTCGATTATCAGGGGCACTACCATTAAAACACGGGTAAAATCCTTGCGTAAATTGGGTGTGCAGCGGGTGCACATGCGGGTGGCCGGACCGCCACACCGGTTCCCCTGTCACTACGGTATCGATTTTTCAACCCGCGGGGAACTGATCGCGGCCCGCAAATCGGTTACCGAACTAAAAGATTTTCTAGGTTTGGATTCGTTGCATTATCTTAGCATCGAAGGCCTGTTAAATTCCACCGGTATTAAGAATCCCAAACAGCATTTTTGCAAAGCTTGCTTCGATGGTTGCTATCCGGTCAGTTTTGATGAGATGGTGTCCAAGGGTTGCCTTGAACAATAGGTTCCCCTCTTCGTCTTAACGGCATCGGGGACAAGTAGGTTTCATTCATCGGGTTCAAAGGTTCAGCGTTCCCGCCTTCGCCTAATAGGTTTCGGCGCGGCAAGCAGGGTTCAGGGTTCAAAGCTCTCGGCTGCTGGTCTCTGGCTACTTGCTGCTGGCTACGAGGGTCTGACCATCTGCCAGAAGCCAGAGGCCAGCGGCCAGTGGCCAAAACCGCTGTACCTGTGAATGTTGAACCCGAAGCCGAAATACTGAGATCTAGATAATTTACAATAATAACAGGAACTAACAAATTCCTCCTTGCTCTTTTAGGGGGGGCGGTATAAAATAATAGAGTTGAGCCCTTTTCAAACCCGCCCGCTTTGTCTGGAGGAATTCATGCTCGAATCACGCTACCTGAAGGATAATATTGAAAACATCCAAAAATTATTGGCCATCCCCGCCCTCAGAAATTTTGAAACCAAAAGCCTTGGGAAACTGCTGCGACTCAGCAAGATTCGCGAGTACGAAGAAGGCGAACGGATTATAAAAGAAGGGGATCGGGATCCCTGGCTCTACTTCCTCCTTTCCGGCAAAATAAAGATCACCAAGGAAGGGCTGGAAATCGGCGGCATTGATAAAAAGGGTGAAATTTTTGGTGAAATGCGAATCATCGACAGCATGAGCCGTTCGGCTTCGGTATTTGCCGTCGGTAAAACGGTCTGTTTGGCCGTTGACACATCCGCCAAGAAACGATTAGCCATCAGCAGCAGTTCGAATGAAAAATTGGACTTTTTGCTGCTACTCTACCGTATTTTTGCTGAATTTATGTCCATTCGATTGCGCGCTACCAATGAAGAGCTGATCATGGCCAAAAAGAAAGTCAAACGACTGATTGAACAATTATGACCGTCAGAAAAACCGTCGCTTTTTCCAAAAATGCAGCCAATCTTTTTTTCCATATACTGACCCGATGTAACCTCAACTGTCGACACTGCTACATCAATCCTGAACAACACGGCAAAACGCGTGTGCCTTTAAAAACCATCGAAGCCTGGCTGGATGTCTTTTCCGAAGGCAGCACTGCTCCCAACCTGATTTTTTTAGGTGGTGAACCGACCCTGCATCCGGAACTTTCTGAGGCCATCAAATATGCCCGTGCCCGGAATTTCAGCTCTATTACGGTTGATACGAATGGATTTTTATTTAATGACATTCTCTTAAAAGTCCGTCCAGATGAGGTGGATTTTTTCAGCTTCAGTCTGGATGGTGCCACCCACAAAACCAACGATGCAATTCGCGGACAAAGATCCTATGATGCCTGTATCAGCGGCATACAACAGACGGTGTCTGCCGGATTCGGTACCAGCCTGATTTATACGGTCAGCCGGGCCAACATACATGAATTGTCGTTGATGCCGGCGCTCTTGAATGATCTAAAAATCGATCGCTTTTTTATCCAGGTCATCGGTTTGCGTGGTAAAGCGACCCAATTTGATAAGCTGCAGGTATCACGATCTGAATGGCTGCAGGTCATCCCGCCTCTGGCTCAAAAAATTGCTGCCCACGGAATCACGGTCAGTTTTCCCAAAGTGTATCTATCGCCTGAAGATACTTTTGAATGCGCCGGTCGCGTGGCGCAGAATTATTTCATCTTTCCCAACGGCCGGGTGTACCAATGCCCGCTGTGTGAAGATCTTCCAATTCACAGCCTGGAATTAAAAGACAATCAGCTGATTCCTACCGCCAAGATCAACGAGCGTGATTTGTTCGAATTAAATATTCCGGAAGGCTGCGTGATGAACAAACTGATTCAGCCCGACAATATCAGCTATACGATCGACGGCGTACCGGAATATA
>Ga0209536_100014283_pt1 | contig 11419 bp, 13 predicted proteins | sample DeeMarSeWOR28_12_FD_187461 | JGI IMG/M metagenome (GOLD analysis project Ga0209536, IMG submission 187461) | Marine sediment microbial communities from White Oak River estuary, North Carolina - WOR-2-8_12 (SPAdes) (version 2) | ecosystem: Environmental > Aquatic > Marine > Intertidal zone >... | reverse complement strand
CGTATGGAAAATATCCACCGTCTACAGGCAGCGGGGATTCACACTCGCTACATGCTATTGCGCCTTCCCCCGTTGTCGGAGGTCGAGGAGGTCGCGGGGACGATCGATGTCAGTGTGAACTCGGAGATTGCCGTGGCGGAAGCCTTGTCGCAAGCTGCCTGCCGTCGTGGCATGGTGCATGACGTGATGTTGATGGTGGAACTGGGTGATTTGCGTGAAGGCATTCCACCAGACGAACTCCTTCCCTTTGTCCGTGCCGCCATGCAGCTTTCCGGTATCCGTATTCAAGGAATTGGAACCAATCTAGCGTGCTTCGGAGGTGTCGTGCCGAGCACTGCCAACATGGCGCGACTCGTCGAGCTAGCCACCGCAGTGGAGGAACTTGTCGGGTACCGTCTTGAGTGGATCTCAGGTATGAATTCAAGCGGGCTTGATCTTCTCGTGACCGGAGAGACTCCGAGGCGGATCAACCATGCACGGATAGGGGAGGCCATCCTCTTGGGGCGCGAGACGGTGCATCGCCGGCCATGGCCAGGTACCTTTCAGGATGCCTTTCTTCTGCATGCTGAAATTCTGGAGCGCAAGAAAAAACCCTCATTGCCAGTGGGCACACGAAGCGAAGATGCCTTTGGGGAGTTGCCTGAGTTTCAGGATCGTGGGGAAATGATCCGGGCGCTCTTGAATGTAGGACGAGAAGATGTGGTGATCGAAGGGATGATACCCCTTGATTCACAGGTCACAATTGTGGGTGCTTCGAGCGGGTACCTTGTCGTCGATGTGACCCGAACAGACACCGCGTATGGTGTGGGAGATGAGCTGATTTTTTCCCTCAACTATGCCGCTCTCCTTCGGGTTTCAACGTCAGAGTACGTCAAAAAACGACCGTTTCAAGCAGGTGTCCGGTCAAGCGATGCATGACAGTGAGCAGTCCATTCGTCTGACGAAAGCCTTCGTCAACCTTCATCATCTCACGCACAATATGCGTCTGCTTCAGGAACTCGTCGGGAGCCGTCAATTGTGGCCCTGTATTAAGGCCGATGCGTACGGACACGGTGCGACCATCATTGCCCGCCACCTGACGAGTTTGGGGTACACGACCTTCGGTATTGCTGACATCGAAGAAGGCATGGCTCTAGTCAAGGAAGGCATTCAGGCTACCTATATTGTGCTTTCGGAGCCCCTTCCTGAACATGCCTCGGCGCTTGTCGCCCACAGTTTTGAATCGACCATTTCCACCTTCAACATGGCAGAGGCTCTTGCCCGCGAGGCGGAGAAGGCAGGGAAACGGATCGCCGTGCATGTGAAGGTGGACACAGGAATGGGACGGCTGGGCTTACAGCCGGACTCCGTCCGGAATTTTCTAGAGCACTGCCAGGCATTTCCGGCGCTGCACATCAGGGGCATCATGAGCCATTTTCCGCGTGCCGACGAACGGGATAAGGAGTACTCCTTAGAACAACTAGGCCGTTTCCGCCAGGTTCTGGCAGGAACCCAGGGGTATGGAATCGAGGTTCGGCACATGGCTAACAGCGCGGCGATTTTTGATCTACCTGATTCCTACTTTGACGCCGCACGGCCTGGGATTGCGATCTACGGCCTTCACCCCTCGCGCGAGATTGCCAATTCCCGGGTCAATGAACTGAAACCCGTTCTGGAATGGAAAACCCGCATCGTGTTTCTCAAGGAAGTGCCGGCCGGCATGGGGTTAAGTTATGGGCATGCCTACCACACCAAGAGGCAGTCATTGATTGCCACCGTGCCAGTGGGATATGGGGATGGCTTGAGCCGGAATCTTTCCAATCATTGCACGATGTTGGTTCACGGGGTTCGCTGTCGCCAGGTGGGGCGTATCACGATGGATTTGACACTGTTGGACGTGACAGCTCTCCGTGGCAAAGTTCAGCAGGGCGACGAGGTCGTGATCATCGGCCGGCAAGGGGCTGAAGAAGTGACGGCGGATGAGCTGGCCCAGAAGCTGGGGACCATTAATTACGAGATTGTCACCCGTATTTCACACCGTGTTCCGCGTATACCAATCTCGTAAGATAGAGAAATCAGGCCGTGAATAGGTAAATGGGGCCTTAATCCTCATTTCCCCGGCTGGTTTCCATACGATAACCTCGACAATTATAATAACTGTGTTGGTAAGGGAATCACTCCTCATAGGAGATTGAGGCTTTTTCCGTTGATGTGTGAATGATGGCCGTGGAAAAGGAGAATGCAAGGGAAACACGATGAAAATTGACACCAAAAGAAATCCTTTTACCTCTTCAGGGCTGAGAGAACACAGGTTAATGTCGTGAAGAAACGTATCCTTCTTGTCGATGACCATCAGTTAGCCAGGGGAGCCTTGAAGCTGTTCCTTGAGACGCAGGGCTATTATGTTGAAGAAGCCGAAAATGGGGCAGAAGGATTGGCGGCCATTGAACAAGGCCGCACATTTGATCTCCTGATTTCTGATAATCAAATGCCTGTGATGACCGGAATAGAACTTATTCAACACCTCGCTCAGCGTTCCTATCTTTCTTTGCATCCCCTAATCCTTTACTCCGGGAATCTTACTCCGGAATTAGAACAGCAGGCCCATGATCTGGGCGTGTCTGCGGTTTTCTCAAAACCGTATAATTTCACCGAACTCCTCGCCTTCATCCATCAAGTGTGTGAACCCCCAAATCCTTGATTCTCCTGGATCTTTCACGGAGCGCTATCGAGGGATTCTCCCCGGTTATGGTTGGCCCTGGAGAGAGAAGTTTCCTGTGGTAGGGCTTTCTATGAATTTGTAAAAACTTCGGTTTAAAGGAGGGATCGGACAAACTGCCATCCGAATCGGAAGGTGGACAAGGTCTTTTTTCTTTGCTTGATCCTTGAGTTTCTAAGGGGTAAGGTGCATCGGCATGAAATTTATGTTGCATCATCTGACTGGAAGTCTAAGGGGGCAAACCCAATATTTTGATGCAGACTCCCTCCGTTTCGGGACTGGAAGCGACTGCGATGTGCGATTCGATGCGACAGGGGATCGACAAGTCGCTCTCTCTCATGCCGAGTTGGCTCTTCATGATCATTCTCCCATTCTTCGTGATCTGACCGGACAGCACGCCCTCTTTATCAATAATCGGCAGACTGGGCAGGCGGCCTTGCACGATGGCGATCTGATTCAACTTGGTGATCATGGCCCGTTGTTACGATTCCGGGTGCTCCCTGATCAGTCGGATGGGAGAAAGCCCTGGCGCTATATCGTCGAGGATTCACAGGATATTGTGGTCCGAACTCCGCATCGGGCGTACACCTCACTGTTTTATCTTGGGCGGCACGTGATAAGTGATATTGCCCGGTATGGTTCACCGACGGCAAAAATGGTCGCTGTTCTCTTGGGCTTGTTGCCTATTCTTCTGATCGGAATCTTGAGTGTGAGTGTGTATTACGAGTACCAGGCTGCCGAGGTCGCCAGGCAAAAAGTCGCGGAACTGGTCAGTCAGGTGGAAACGGGACGACTGAGCCAAGACGAACTTGAATCACGGGTTGCCCTGGAACGTGAAGTGAGGATAAAGCTGCAACAGGAGCAGGAGGAATTGAAGGCCAATTTGAAAGCGGCCTTCGAAAATCGACAGGCCCTACGCCAGTCTCAGGAAGAGCTCCGAGAGATTCAAAAGCAATTGAACGAATTGGAAAGTGAACAGCGGTTTGCGGAAGAAGTGATTCAACGATTTCAGGGTGGGGTCGGATTTTTACAGGGGGGATATGGGATTGTTGAAAAAGGAACCGGGCGTCCACTTCGCTATCAGGAGTACAGTCAAGAGCGTGGGCCTTTACTTGATGAAAACGGAGTGCCGTTGCTGACTCTTGAGGGGAGCACGCCGGTCGTGATTATCTTTTTTTCGGGAACCGGTTTGCTCATTGATCAGAAGGGGACCGTGTTGACCAACCGGCATTTGGTGCGGATGTGGGAAGCCTATGAGCCGGTGAAAGCCATTTTGGAAAAGGGTTTTGAGGCATCCGTGGAATTCCTGCGTATTTTTTTTCCAGGGTCTAAAGAGTTTTATGAATTGAAAGAGGTGTTGATTTCTCAGGACAATGATTTTGCGATTCTCCGGACCACCCGTCCACCGAAAGGACATCCCCCCCTCCCATTGGCTTCAGCCGATCATCCGATTCGCGTTGGAGAGCCGGTTATTATCATGAGTTACCCGGGGACTCTTGACAGTATTCTGAGTCGGTTATCGCGAACCGTCGGTGAGCAGATCGTCAGCCAGGTTGGCGGGGATCCGGTGGCCCTTCCTGAAAGACTGGCCACCGAGGGGTTGATCCGGCCGCTCGCCACCCATGGGCATGTGTCGGATGTGTCCAAAGATGTCGTCACCTTCGAGGCACGGTCTTCCCAGGGCAGCAGCGGAGGGGCGGTCTTAAACCGTGAGGGCCTGGTTATTGCCGTCAACCATTCCGGGCTAAGAGGTATGGGCGGCATCAACCTTGGAGTGCCCATCCGTGTGATCAGAGAACAGTTGAAGCGGTTGGGCTTAACGCCATCTGGAAAACTGTAGACTAATTTGAGTCTGAAGTATCCGTAGCCGGTATCGTTCCAGTGCCATGAAAATTCTTCTTGCCGTCGACGCATCTCCACATTCCAAGCATGCCGTGCAGATGGTGAAAAATCTGTCTGCACTCGTGCATCTATCCATTCTCTATGTGGTGGATGTCCCTTCCTTGAAACATGCCTATCTTTCCTCGGAATGTTCGGAAAAAGACTTTGAGGGGTATCGGCAGGAGGTGGCCCGTCTTTCCCAGCATATCCTCCATGAAACGCGTGACGAATTGCTCTCTTCCGTGCACGAGATACAATTAATCGCTGATAACGGGGATCCTGCGGAAAGTATTATCCAAACCGCTGAGGAACATGACGTGGGTTTAATTCTGCTCGGGCATCGGGGTATGACGCCGTCCTCCACCTTTCTTCTGGGGGGCGTCTCGCAAAAAGTCGCCACCTATGCGCCATGTTCGGTGTTGATCTGTAAAGAACCGGTGCCCGTTCTTGATCGCATATTGCTGGCAGTGGATGGATCGGATGCTTCAAAACATGCTGCTCGATTTTTAGGGAAATTACCATTTAAAGGACCACTGCACCTGATGATTGAGATGGTGTGGGACCCCCCTCCTTCGAGTCTGTTGGCCTCCGTCGCTCAATCCTCATTTGTTTCCCCCAAGGCTTCATCGGCCAAAAGTAAGGGGGAAACCTTTTTGCGTGAGGTCGCTGAGCCGTTTCAGAAAGGACCCTATGAGGTGAAATTTGAATGGAAATGTGGCGACCCTCCGTTGGCCATCCTCGAATCAGCCAAACAGCATAATGTTCAAATGATTGTGGTGGGGGCTCGAGGGTTAAAAGGGATCAAGCGCTTTCTGCTCGGAAGCGTATCACAAAAAATTCTCACGCATGCGCCGTGTTCTGTCCTGATTGTTCGCTGAAGATAGAGGAAGGGGGTCTTAGTCGGAATTTGTGGATCTAATAATCCTTTTGCATGTAAGGATACACCCGAAATTCAAGCAGCAAAAACTGATCGATATAAACAGAGGGGAAAGCCTTGGTAGAGAAAAAGGAGACAGTCGGAACTGTCTCCTTTTTTCTGACAACTTCAGGTTAGTCGGGTATCTGGTTCAATTCTTAAAAAATGCTGCTCGTTCTAATGATTTATGGCGAGCTGATTTTTTTAACTGCCTCAAAGGAGGTTAAAAGGCGCTTCCCTGTGTCCGTGGCGGATTCGTGGGACTGGTTGTGGTTCCGCCTCCTCCCTTGCAGCCGCATATCACGGTTTTTTCGGCGCCTCCTTCTTTGCATGCACAAAACCGCCCATCCCCCGGTGTTCCACAAGGCTTTTCAACCTCTGAACAGCTCCGTGTCCCGACCGGCTTTGGTTTTTTCTTGGTTTTGTCCTTTCCTTTTTGCACCGTAGGACCCGAGGTGAAGGTTGGCTCAATGCCTGATCCCGCCTTATGGATGGCAGAATTCATACTTGAGGGATCAATATTGGGTCCTGCTTGTTTTGCCGCAGAACCCACGCTCGGGGCAATAATAAAGCTCGAGAAAGCCAGTGCCAGAAACAGTAGTGTAGTTTTGTAATTATTACGCATAGGCCGTAATTTCCTCCCCCGGTGAAATACCGTTATTAAAAATAGCCTACCTCTCGGCTAGGGACACTTTGCGCTCTTCAACAAGATTGCCAAAAGAATCATCCATCGACTTTTATGAAGAGAAAATTATAATCTCAGCTTGGTGGGCTGTTTTTCAATCCCTAAATTTTAAGCAATCCCAATTTTGACATTCTGAGACTGTGTATCCTTGAGGGAAGAGCATGAAGGTTCCACCAGATTTTCATGCGGTATGCACCTGAGACAGGTGATCGTGCATCTGCTGGACCTGCCGGTGAGGCTGGAAAGGAATCATCCACGGCTGAATATTCCGTACGTGAAGACGGGGGAAGGCACTCCCAACTCAGCCTCGAACTAGTTGAGATTTACGCCGATGATCGGAAATAGAAGGAGGAAATGGCCATGCATATGAAGTGGAAAACGGAGGATGGTGGTTGGAGCCCTTATCTCGCTGGATCTTTAGTAGGACTATTGGCCATTGTTTCGGTGTATGCGACCACCGAGTGGATGGGGAAAACCAACTACTTGGGCGCGTCGACGACTTTCGTGCGTGCGGCCGGCATGCTTGAACAAATGCTGGCTCCGGAGCATGTCACAGCCAACGAGTACTTTACCAAGGAGAAGGTGCGAGTTGATTGGCAATTCATGTTGGTGCTCGGCATCTTCCTTGGGGCGCTGATCTCTTCGGCGACAGACCGAAGTTTCAAGCTGGAGCGTCTTCCACCGGTATGGGAACAACGCTTTGGTTCATCCCTGACCAAACGGGCCACGGGAGCCATCCTGGGGGGGATCATCGCCATGATCGGCGTGCGAATGGCAGACGGCTGTCCCTCAGGACATGGTCTGAGCGGAATGATGCAGCTCTCGGTCAGCGGATTGATCGCCATGGGCATGTTCTTCGGAGTCGGGGTGTTGGTTGCCGTTCTCGTCTATGGAAGGAAGACATCATGAGCATCGATCAGGGGCTGGGCCTCATGACAGGTATACTGTTTGGATTTCTCTTACAGAAAGGTCGCGTGTTGCGCTTTGAAAGACAAGTGGGCGCTATGCTGATGAAGGATATGACAATCTTGAAGTTTATGCTGTCTGCGATTCTCGTCGGCATGGTCGGAATAACCCTGCTGACGGATGCCGGGCTGGCCACCTTCCGCCATAAGCCGATGAATCTCGGTGCCGTGGTGCTTGGAGGGGCTTTATTCGGAGCCGGGTGGGCGGTGATGGGATATTGTCCGGGTACGTCCATTGGCGCGTTGGGGGAAGGGCGATGGCATGCAGTCTTTGCCGTGGTGGGAATGCTGATAGGAGCGGCCCTCTATGCGGAATTCTATCCCTTCTTCAAATCAACGGTTCTGGCGTGGAAAGATTTCGGCAAGATTGGAGTGCCGGAAACCCTGGGTGTTTCAGCATGGGGCATCATTCCAATGTTCTGGGTAGGAATTATCCTCCTGTTCCGTTGGTTCGAAAAAAAAGGACTCTGATAGGAATGTTAAAAAAAGCCTGTCCTGCGTCTTGCCGAAGGGTCCGCTAGCCGTGTTCCGGCCCTTTGTTGTGCTCACCTAAAGCCTCATACGCTCAACCCACCAAAGCGCCTGTGGTCCTGCTGGACGTGCCTCCTTGAACCTTCTGTCATCTCCCGATGGGAAACCGTGAAAGGTTGTAGCAGGGCCAGTCTGTCGAAAAAAATGGGGTTTCAACAGCCTTTTAATCTTTTCTTTCAGGCAAGATCGAACAATTGTCTTCATTGGACAACTTAAAGCCGCCGGTGAGCCACATGGTCGGCAGCGTTGATCACAGGAGAGGAAATAGTGAATGACATTACATGAGAATATGGCATAATTACGGTTTTGGTGAAGGGACATCCAGGACTGAGAGTGAAGATTAAAGCCGTGGTGATGGCGGCAAGAAATAAGATTCGAAGACCGGTCGAGAGCCAGAAGGTGTGGCTCACCTTTTCCAGCGGGAGGAGAGAGGGGCTCCAACATGGGGGCTGCCCACTCCTCATTGGGAGGGACCACCTCTGGCAAGCATTGAGCTTGACGTAGTATAATAAAAGTTTGGAATTAATCGTCCCATAAAACAAAGGAGGCAGGTAATTGAGAGAAATGAAGGGCAGATTTTTCCTATTGGTCACGGTTCTGGCATTTTCTTTTGGTACTTTTCCGGGCTCTCTAGCCAGCGTATTTGCGGAATCCAAACCTGATCTGGAGCTGGTTGTAAAAGTTAATGAGAAGGGGTTCTTTGACGAGAAGGATAAGTTACTCGGACCTACAAATCCCTTAAAGGTATCGAAAGGCAAAACCGTAAAGGTCGTCTTTGTGTTTGATGAAGCGGTCAAAAGTCTTGCAATCGGTGATGTGCATCAAATAGCCATTACTGCTGATGATGATAACTGGACCATTGAGAGTGATAAGATCTGGTTTTTTAATCGAAAAGCCAGTGTGACGTTCCTTGCTGGAGAGCATGGAAGGACACAGTATCGAGGATATTGTATTATCGACTGCATCGGAATGGACCACCTGAACAATCTTGTTATTCAGGTCGTGTGAGGTGACCTGTGAAGGGAGTGATAGGCGACGCCCGCGCAACGCAAGCCTGAAAGTGGGCAAGCCATAAATTGTTGATTAGGATGTCAGGTCTTGTGATTTGTGAAAATTGCGTGGTCTCCCACAGAAGTGAGTTCTGAAATCTGCAATCAGGCGCCTGCAGTATCGTCATGGGTCGTTGGCTAAACTCTCATGATCGCCTATTCATAGAGGGTGAGGTCGGATCCTGTACCCTGTAAAAATTTTAGACCTGAAGCCCAAGCAGGGCGGAGAAGGAAACTTTTGACTTATTTCCTTAAGGGCGTAATAAACTGCTCTTTTTGTAAGGCTGAAAGGAAATCGGAGAACAACCCAGCAGTCATTTCTGTTCCACTGAACTCTAAATAAAAAGGAAGACTAAATTATGCGACGAGTTGACTACATGGTTGGGGCTAGAGATTTCAAAACACTCGAGGCGGAGCAATTCATGCAAGATGTGGTGACGTCCTACCACGTTGAAGATACCGTCGATAAATTGGCTGGAGCGATGAGTGAAGGCGGGTTTGGAAGTGTTCCCATTTTGGCGAAGGATGGAAAACTAGTGGGTATTGTGAGTGAGTTTGACTTGCTGAAGGTCATTGAAGAGGGTAAGGAGTTGGCTCAGGTGACGGCAGGGGAGGTTATGATCAAAGATCCTGTCACCGTATTCCGAAATACGCCTGCTATGGAAATCATCAAATTGCTGCAAGAAAGACACTTCATCCGGACCCCGGTGGTCGATACCGACGGAAAGCTGGCAGGGGTTGTTTCCCGCAGAGATCTTATTCAGGGATATTTAAGAGCGACCAAGCGGGTAGGGGGGTTCTGAGTGAGACGTTATGAATCTCAAGAAATCTCTCGGCTGTATCGCTTAGACGGTCAGGAAGAATTGGTCGGATCTCTTGAGGATATTTCAAGAGGGGAATGTTAGGAAATCCCGTGCGTAGTCTTCTCCCCCCTTGTTCTTACCTAATAGGGGAATGAGGGCAAGGCAAGGAATGAGGAATTCTTCCCTTCCCATTTCCTGCTAAACTCCATGCATGCGAACAGGATTAGCCTGAAGATCTTTCCACGGGGGCGTTGATATTGGTGGGCGGTTAGCCTGGACTGAGCGTGAAGATCAAGGTGGTGGTGGCGGCGGCAATCAATAAGGTTCGAAGGCCGGCCCAGAGCCAAAAGGTGTGACTGATTCGTCCCAGATACACTCCAAGCAGGAAAATGATGATCAAGGCCAAGGCAAATGCCGATTGCAGGGGAAGAAGAGAGAGGGGCTCCAGCAGTGGAGCGGCAAACAAAGGCATGAGAATGATCAGGGAGATGGCGAAGGGGGCCATGCCATTCACGCAGGCAATAACCACGGGTAGGAGTCGAGCTGCCCGTCCGTGGGCTGATTGTCCCAAATCGGCCACCATGGCTTTTTCAAGTTCCCTGAGTTCCCGCCGCTTTTCGGCGACTTCGCTAATATAGGCGCTACTGACGCCACTCATGCCCAGCGCGATGGCGACTCCCAGGCAGGCATTGATGATTACAGGCAGCCTGACGTCCTCGCTCACATAAAATCCCACCAGCAGTCCCAACATTGTGAGGGCTCCGTCGAATCCATTGACGACAAAGTACCGGCGTGCGATGACATGGGAACGCGTGAGTGTGAGAAGCCAGATCAGCTCTGCAATCATGGACGTCATGATTACGCGGGTTCGGTATCGTCAGGTCCATTCTCCACATCGACTTCATCGATGCTGTGAATTGAACCACCCAGACTCCCAATGGCCTCACTGATGACGTGGAGGTGCAAATTCTTCCCTTCCACCACCAGAATGACTGTTTCGGTTCTGGCGTCCATGGCTGTGACGGTCAATTTGACGCTGCAGCCGGGTGTTTTTTCCGCAATCGCCGTCGTGAAATCGAAGCCGTTGGGGTCATGAGGTTTAAGCACATCAAGCACAATGCGTTTAACTTGGACCATACGAGACGTCACTCCTTGAAAGGGGTAAAAGAGTCGGTATGATAACGCATTTGCCGGAGAAAACCACCTCTCATTTGGCTTGTAAACGCCGAAGGCAGGGAAGGCTTTCAGGAGATTTTTTCTGCTCATGGAGGGAATGCTGGTTTGTTGAAACCCCAAACAGATCAACGCTCATCGTCAATGCGCTTGATAGGTTCGAAGACGGTTCAACATGGGTTGCGCAGGCACTATTCCATAGTCTCAAAATGGGTCTTAAAAAATGGTTAATCCGTCAGGGTAATCTGGAATGGTGGCGCTATGTTCAGATACGATACGCTGATTCATTCTTCAGCTAAGGTAGAGGAGGCTTATGAAACTGAGAAATCTCATGGGATGGTTCTGTCTTGGTCTCGTGTGGGTGGGGGGATGCGCATCCTCGCCCATGGAGATACCGGAAACGCTCAAGAATCAGGTTGATCCCGGCATCACGTTTTCGCAAATTCTTCACCATCCTGAATCCTATCAAGGGAAGATGATCATGCTTGGTGGGGAGGTCCTTTCCGCCAGGCGCCTTGCCGAAGGCACCCGGCTTGAGGTCTTGCAATTACCTTTGGATGATTCCCAACGGCCGGTAGTCACCCGCACCGACTCCCAAGGCCGGTTTTTTGCCATGGAGAAAGCCTTTCTTGATCCCGCGATGTTTCCACCGAATACGCGGGTCACCATCGTGGGAGAGGTAACAGGGACAATCGCTGCAAAGCTGGATGAAATGGAC